>Ga0315288_10001842_pt1 | contig 27507 bp, 18 predicted proteins | sample YL17G11_20_MG_FD_203454 | JGI IMG/M metagenome (GOLD analysis project Ga0315288, IMG submission 203454) | Sediment microbial communities from Yellowstone Lake, YNP, Wyoming, USA - YL17G11_20 | ecosystem: Environmental > Aquatic > Freshwater > Lake > Sediment | place: USA: Wyoming | collected... | reverse complement strand
AATCGTTATTGGAATATAGGTTCTTGGAGTAGCAGTTGCGACTGGTCCAGGGGTCGGGACAAATCGCCAGAATTCAGGTGTCTTATTACCTTTGAGTAACCAGATATAGTTGTTAGCATAAGCCAGTGCTGCGCCGGTCTTAGGAACTGACTTCTTGTGTAAGAATCCCGGAACCGTATCCAGCGGTGTCCAGACGCCTTTGGATATAGGTGAATAAGACCAGAAGTCTTTTTTGCCTTTACCTTTGATTACATAGAGAATCGTACCGTCAGTTGTCATTGCACCGCCATCACCAACTTTGTTCTTCTTGCCCAATATGGGATGAACTCTCGGAATTGATTCCATTTCGGTCCAGGTCCCTTCCGCAATATCGTAAGCATAGAAGAAGTTGAATTTATCTCCGCCCTTAAGTGCATAGATTGTGTCACCGATAATCGAGATTGCGCTTCCGTCTTTCCATACCTTAAGCTTGCCGGTTGTCGGAGGAGTAAGTGGCGCAGTAGTTAGACCAGTCCATGGTAAACCAAGTGCTGTGTCAGCAGTCGGGTTATAGACAAAGAAGTTTGTAGCAGCATCTTTCTTCTGACCGCCTGCCAAAAGATAGATTTCACCTTCTTTGGCTAACATCGAAGTGCCACCCTTGAGTCCTTTTGGTACGTCCACGTATGCCTTTGCGGTCCAGATATTCAGGCTGATATCGTATGCCCAGAATTCCTTGGTGCCATTACCTTTGGTCGCATAGATTGTATTATCGCCATCGTAGCAGAGTGATGCGCCTTTGCCCGGGGTCTTTTTATTGATTTTCGGCGGTACGGTTACCGGATATTTATAACCATATTGTATTGTATCCTTAGCTTCCCAGGTATCACCATTAAACATATAGAATTCATTCGACTTCCATCCACGGAATGCGTAGAGGTTAGAACCAACCGCAACTAATGCACCGCCGTCTTTTACATATTTATTAATAATCTGAGTTGGCAGTGATTCTTTTTGAACCCAGCCCGCACCAACCTCGTGGCCAATGACTGTAAATGCATCGTTCTGTTTATCATTTGTTGGAACAATATCCGTTACCAGCCCAGTAGAACATTTTGTCGTGTAGTTACCTCTTGGTCCAACGGTCCAAGAAGCGAAATCAATAGTAATAGAATCGCCTGAAGCAAGTGTAATTGTTGAGTCATCGAACCAGGTTGTCTTTGCTGGGCCAGAAATAGTAAATTTGACATTAAATGTTTCAGTGTCTGTGCCAAAGTTCTTAACTTTTGCTTTTGGGACAATTGTTGCGAGTGAGTCAATGCTATCCACTGGCTGAACAATTTCCGTCACACCGATATCGTGAACAATGATTGTCGCTGACCCGAAAAGTGTATCATTAGCTGGTACAACATCATTTAACAGATAAACCGAACAACGAGTCGCATAAGTTCCGCGAATCGGTTGCCAGGCAAGGAAATTAACTGTGTCTTCTGTTCCCGCACTGAGTGTCTTAGAACGAGTGTCAGTATAGATACTACCGATTTTAAATGTCACATTAAAAGTCGTATCATTAGTACCATAATTCTTCACACGAACTTGAGGTGTGATTGGACCAGAAGAATCGACCAAGCCAAACGGAGTAACAATTTGAGTCACACCGACATCTTTTACCTGAACCGTAACCGAATTCGAAAGCGTATCATTAGTTTTGACAACATCGCCCACAAGATATGTACTACAACGGGTGGAATGAGTACCACGAACTGGTATCCAGGAATTGAAATTAACTGTATCCTCATTCCCAGCGCTAATTATCTTGGAACGGGTATTGGTATAAATACTCCCGATTTTAAAAGTAACATTAAAAGTTGCAGAATTAGTACCATTATTTCTTACTTTAGCTCTTGGGATTATTGTCGCACTTGAAGAATCAATTATGCCGATTGGATATTCGATTGCAGTAACACCAACATCTTTCACCTGAACTGTAACCGAATTCGAAAGTGTATCATTACTTCTTACAACATCACTCGCAAGATAAACACTACACCGAGTTGTATAAGTCCCACGCATCGGTGTCCAAGTAATGAAATTAACTGTATCTTCAGCACCGGCAAGAAGTAATTTAGAACGAGACTGATTATATGAAGTACCAAGGATTTTGAATGTAACATTAAATGTTTCGCTACTTGAACCATAATTTCTCACTCTTGCTCTTGGAATGACTGGTGTGTTTGTAGAATCAATTGTACCGGTAGGATTTTCAATTGCGATCACACCGACGTTTTTTACCGTGATAGTAACAGAACTACCGAGCGTATCATTACTGGTCAAAACATCATTCAAAAGGTAAGTTGAACAACGAGTCGTATAATTCCCGGGGATTGGTGTCCATGCAGTAAAATTAACTGTATCTTCAACTCCAGCATTGAGCTTCTTGGAACGAGAGCTGGTATAGGTACTACCAATTTTGAATGTTACTTGAAAGGTTGTGCTGTCCGTACCAAAGTTTTTTACTCTTGCTCTTGGGATAATTTGACTGCTCGTAGAATCGATTGAACCAGTTGGATATTCAATTGCAGTTACACCGGCATCTTTAATCGTTGGGAAAAAACGGATTGCTCGTTCACTTGCCAAAAGATTTCCAGTCGGTGAACCATTGTATAAATATTGTAATCCTACTGTGCCGGCTGAGTTTTCAATACCGACGGTTGCACTCTTTCCCCAGTTGAAAGCTGAATCACCGACTGCACAGTCTTTATACTGTAAAATAATATTATTATTATTTTCATATAATATTGCCTGGAATGTCAGTTGATTGAATGGGTATGCGCTACTTCTTCGCTGGACATCTTTCCAGGTAATAACGCAATAACGATTCGGCGCACTACCTAAAACCTGGTAATACATATTAGCATTATCAGATGCAACAACATCTAAATCATCCCAGAACACAAATACTGCTCGGTTTGGTACGTCTGTCCAAGGAACTGACGCATTAACCCAGGTACTTATGCCAGGGTTAGAACCAAAACTCAACCAGCCATTCGTGCAAACCCAGACCGTATCATAATTCGTACCGTAGAACTTAAAATTAAATGGCAGTTTAAACCAGTATCGCGCATCATCACCGGTTCCTAATGGGGTTCCTGTGCCTGAAATATCAATCCAAGAATAGGTTGGTCCACCAGTCGTATCTGAATCAATCCATCGGTAACTACTCGCATCCGGACCACCGGTAAATTGACCCACCACACCTGATGATAATGTGCAGGACATAGTAGATGAAGAAGCAGGAATATTTTTAACAAAACTACTTGTTACCAATGGTGATGCGCTCGGGTAATTGGTGCGAGAATTTGGAGTTGTAGCAGTGCTATCAAACCTATTATTAATTGTCGAGCCAGGAAATGGGTCACCCGCATCGCCATTGTCAGCACCGCTATATAACTCGTCAAGTCCATCTGCTTGCTCAAGTGCTACACCATATTTCCATCCAGATCCACCAGCATTAACTCGATTATTTCCTCGCCTTGCTGAAATAACTGAATCATCAATATGATAAATTAATAATCCTTGGCCATACATTAAAGTATCAAACTTGGTCTTTCTACGATTCTCGACTAAGAAGTATTCTTTGAAAGTCCGTTGACGACTAATCAACCAATATGCTTTAGAATTAGTTTCTACTTGTGGAATTGAGTATAAATTGCGTCTACGAACCGCAGTCGGATTTATCCATCCTAATTCCATCTTAGCCCAAACATTCATATGAGCCGGATACCACGGTGAATTACCATTAGCACCCCAGGAACCACCTGCCATTAAACACCAATCACCAAGACCTGCGCCACCGCCATCAGTATCATACAAATCTGGCAAACTTAAAGCATGTCCCCATTCATGACAAAACACACCAATACATACCATTGTTCCTTTATTAGAATAACTGCTTCGTTCTGGGTCGGTTGTATAATCATCTATGATAACACCATCACCAGTAACATACGCACCAATGCCTGCACTTGAAAAACTCCAGGCATGAGAATGAATATCCATCGTATCCAAAGTCTCTTCGTAACCAAATCCAGCACGAATACAAGTAAATGCATCTACATAACCGTCACCATCATCATCAAATAGAGAATAGTCAATATACGGGTCAGCTTTCATAGCCGCTTCTTTTACTAATTTTGCGGCTCGAACAAAATTGCCAGTACCACCACCACGTCGATACGCTACTTTATTACTATCCGATGTATACCAACCGACGACAGTCCCTTGTATAGTAAAAACGCTATAAGAAACTTCGTTATAATATTTTTTGGCTGAACCTGATGTCCAGGTATCTGAAAATAACATTGCTTGAAAATTAGCAACTAAATAAGTATTAGTATAATCTTGATATTTAATACAAACCACGGGAATTTGTTTTGTGCCTGATACCAATGGCACAACATCGCCTGGGGTATTATAAATACCTCTTTTGCCAATATCTCGAATAGGTCTTTTAGCAACATTTATTCCTAACTGTTGCATCTCTTCATAATCAGTTGGTGGAAGTTCTAATCCCGGTCTGGGTGGCATGGCATTAATAATACTAATAAGTAAAAATAAAACAGGTAAAATCCTCAAAAAATGCTTAGTGTTCATATCTCCTCCATACAATAATTAATTTCATAAAATCCATATATAAACCTTAAAATAAATTTTACTTATTTGGATATACCTAAAATCTTATAAACTGACTAATTCAAATCCACAAAATTGTCTGTTAAATTATATAATATATCTAGCCCATGTCAAGGATTATTTTAGGAGATTCCTGAAAAAGTGCCAAACAAGACAATCTGTCATGCTGTCCGCCTCAGGAGGATTGTTTCAGCATCCAATAAAATCGGGAATCTGCGAGACCCTGAAACGAGTTCAGGGTGACAAAATGAGACTTTTTCCGAGCTCTCCTTTCTGAAACTTACCCACATCTTTTGATTGATGATTTAGAGCGTATTGATTTTACCAAGGAGAACCAGTTCTAACTCACTAATACCAAACAACTAACCCATAAAAACTAATAAAGGGGGTATCGTGCCGGGGCTAGCCCTTTGTTACCCCCTACTTGGCATAGGAGGTCGCATACAGGCTAGCCCAAATTGTCTGTAAAAATGTCTTAAAGATTCTATATCATAATGCAAAAAACTGACACCCTGACAAACTTTTTCTGAATCCTAATCACCTTAATTATCAGATTATGTTTGAAATAGCTTGTTAGAATGTGCGGTAGAAATTACATCACTAAATCGGTCAGGAATTTTATTGGAAGAGACTTCTGACAAAGTCAGAAATCTCAAGAGAGCGAGTTTTTCCGATCTCTCTTTTAGAAGATTCAAGAAAACACTGAAGACACACATTTTTTCACTTCACCATAGAAATATCACCACGGAATAAATCTTTTACCACGAATAGCACGAATGGACGAATAGCACTAATAAAAAATAAAGACTTTTTTGGTATTCGTGTCATTCGTTTATTAGTGTTATTCGTGTTCTCTCTTTGGGTGGTATATTCTTTGTTCTCTTCTTATATTTCTGGATTTTGATTTGTATTTTTGATATTTAATTTTTAATCTTTGATTTTTTCTCCTTGATACCCTAATCATCTGCTTTATATCCTGCTTTATAATCCATTATACCCCGACCGCAATCCCGTGATATAGTCTCTGATATAATTCCATTTAGATTCTCAAATTTATTTTCGACTAAATAATCATTTAAATATCTAACTATGAACCCAATTTTGTATCGAACTAAAACCCCAAATTAAAGTTCAACTAAAACGCCCTTTTCCCTTAGCACTATACACAGTCCAATATGGAGGGGATACCTCCCCTATCATATGGTGAAATCGAAGATAAGGTATAAAAGTCAATAACTTAGGTGAAAATTATGCTTGATTTTTAGTCTATCTGCAGGTAGATTTTTTACAGTAGATAGGGATCACTCCCTCAATTTTCTAATCTCTTTTTTCGTGTTTCGTCCTGTCGTGTCTTCGTGGTAATTTTTCTTGTGTAAATCTTGTGTAATCTCGCGGTTTCAATATTTTTCGTGTGTCTTGGCTCGTTTCACTTTGCCTACGCTTCGCGTCCACTTGTGGTTATTCTCATCTGTGTATATCTACAAAACTCCGTATTTAACTATTGACTTTTAATTACTTTTTTCTTATCCTTTATTATATGGCACATGTCTATACCCCGGGACTTAAAGTCACGGAAAAGACTTTAGTCCGCAAAGAGCGACGTCTACCATTAAAAGGTGAGGTTTTAGTCCAGAAAAACCAAACGGTTAACGGAGAAGTCATTGTTGCACGCACTTTATTACCGGGCAATGTCTCAACCGTAAATGTTGCTGGTCTATTAGGAGTTCCAGCCGAAGACCTTAATATGATGATGACCAAGAAAGTGGGTGATAACGTTAAAAAAGATGAACCAATCGCTCTCTCCAAAGGATTTTTTGGTATTTTTAAATCAGTGGTTAAGTCACCAATCAATGGTTCGATTGAAAGCGTATCCGAGATAACTGGTCAGGTAATCTTACGCGAAGCACCAAAACCGGTACAAGTCTCAGCTTATATCAATGGTATGGTCACAGAAATTTTCCCTGATGAGGGAGTTCTGATTGAAACCGAAGCCAGTTTAATCCAGGGAATTTTCGGTATTGGCGGCGAAACTCGTGGTGTCATAAAGGTCGTTACCAAATCGTCTAATGACCCTTTAACCGCTGACGATATTACCGAAGACTGCAAAGATAAAATTGTTGTTGGTGGTTCAATCGTTGATGAACCAGCATTAAAAAAGGCACGAGCGGTCGGAGCCAAAGGTGTTGTAGTTGGCGGTATTGAAGACTCAACTTTACAGAAATTCTTAGGTTACGATATCGGCATTGCAATCACCGGTCATGAGAAATGCGGAATCTCGGTAATGGTTACCGAAGGTTTTGGCAAAATGCGCATGGCGGAACATACTTTCAAATTAATCAACACATTAGTTGGTAAAATGGCATCAATGAACGGTTCAACTCAAATCCGGGCTGGTGTTATTCGTCCCGAGTTGATTGTACCTTATGACCACAAAAAAGATAAGAAAGTCGAACCCACCAAAAAAATCGAAGGTGGTTTAGTAATCGGTTCACTGGTTAGAATTATCCGTGAACCCAACTTTGGTATGATTGGCAAGGTTACGAACTTACCGGTTGAGCTGCGCAATATAGAAACCGAGTCCAAGGTTCGCATCTTAGAGGTTGAGCTGGAGAACGGCACTCGAGTCGGGTTACCTCGTGCCAATGTTGAAATTATTGAAGAATAATTGATGCAAATAACCACACGATTACACAAGATTAACATAAGATTTTCAACGCAGAGTGCACAGAGGTCGCAGAGGGAAAGAGAAAAGAATGTCTTCTTCTCCACGTTCTCGGCGTTCTCTGCGATAAAATCTCTCTGTGTGAAATCTCGTGGTTTTCTTATTCGTGTCATTCGTGGTAAAAGACTTATGCAAAAATTTTCCATTGTCTTTTTCACTGCTTTTATTTTATTCTCGTCGGCAATCGCTCTTCCTTATTCCGGATTCTCGTCATTAAAAATTACTCCCAGTGCCCGTGAATGTGCGATGGGCGGGACCGGTGTCATTTCCGGTTTAGGACCACAAGCTATGTATTATAATCCATCCCTGACCTCGGAACTCAAATCATTTGCGGTAAATGTTAATTATACAAAATGGTTTCTTGATATGTACGAACAAAGTCTTTTTATCATTAGACCTCTGCCCTATTTTAATCTCGGTCTGGGTATTGTAAGCTTTAATGCCGGTGACCTCGACTTCCGACCCGATTATCCAACCGAAGACCCAAATGGTTATTTTCGTCCCAATGATTTTAATTTCTTTTTAAACATCAGCAAAATGACTACCCAGGGACAATATCAGACTGGATTTGGTATTTCGGGAAGATTTTTTTATCAGAAAATTTATGACTATACTGCTACCGGTATCGGTGCTGACGCTGGTTTTTCGCTACATCTTTCACCCAACTTTTCAGTCGGATTTTCAATCATAAACTTTGGCACAAGTATGAAATTTATCCGTGAAGATTTCCCATTACCAACCAAATTTATGACCGGGATTAATTACGATATTAACCTTAAAAATATTAGTTCTGCGCCAAAAGCAAAAATAACATCAGACCTGGGGTATCTTTTCTATGATAAAAAACTTAATTTAAATTGTGGATTAGAATTATCATTTAGCGATAAATATTTCTTACGGACGGGTTATAAATTTGGCGAAACTATTAATCATTATAATTTAGGTTTTGGTTTAATTGTTAAGAATCTTCGTATCGAATATGCTTTTAGCCCCTATGATATAGAAATTGGCAACACTCATCATTTTTCCATAAGCTTAGGATATTGATGGTAAATATAACCACTAAAAGCACTGAATACACAGAGGAAAAGATAACCGCGAAAGCACGAAAAAAAAGAAAACACGAAATCAGAAGTAGTTTTTTTCGTGTCCTTCGTGGGAAAGGTTCTGTGTTCTCCGTGGTTAATCTTTTCTAAAAAATGAATATAAACTGGTTAGATTTCGAAAAGCCGATTGCTGAACTCCAGAAAAAAATTGACGAATTATCAACAATTCCTGGTTATGATGGTGAAATCAGCAAATTAAGAACCCAGGTCGAAAAACTTAAAACTAAACTCTACTCTAATCTCACACCATGGCAAAAAGTCCTGCTTGCCCGCCATCCATCGCGCCCCTATATGCTCGATTATATAGATCTGATAACATCTGAGTTTATCGAGCTGGCTGGTGATCGCGGTTTTGCTGATGACAAAGCAATCATTGGTGGACTTGCTAAAATTGACATCGGCGATGAGAAAACTCTGAACGTTGTTATTATTGGTACTCAAAAGGGACGCGAGACCAAAGACAAAATTGCTCGGAATTTTGGTATGCCCCACCCGGAGGGCTACCGCAAAGCGCTTCGAATAATGAAACTGGCAGAAAAGTTCGATTTGCCAGTGGTAAATTTAGTCGATACCCCCGGTGCTTACCCCGGTATTGGTGCTGAAGAACGTGGTCAGGCTGAAGCCATTGCGCGAAATCAAAGAGAAATGGCAGTTATGAAAGTACCGATTATTGTAATTGTTACTGGTGAAGGTGGGTCGGGAGGTGCTTTAGCATTAGCGGTTGGTAATCGGGTCTTAATGATGGAATATGCGGTGTATTCAGTCATATCGCCGGAAGGTTGCGCATCAATTCTCTGGCGAGACAGTGACAAAGCGGAGGAAGCAGCAAACGCTTTAAAAATAACTGCTCACGACCTATTACAGTTTGGTGTCATTGATGAAATTATTCCTGAACCACTGGGTGGTGCTCATCAAGACTATAAACTGGCTGCCAAATATATCAAAGAAGCCATCTTAAAAAATCTTGCTGAGTTAAAGAATATGTCACCCGATGAATTAGTTGCCCAGCGGATTGAAAAATTCCAATCAATTGGGGTCTATAAGAATATTTAACCATAATTTCCGAGTTACATTACCATGAGGATTTTCAACGCAGCGAACACAGAGGTCGCTGAGATATTTTCCTCTCTGCGTTCTTCGCGAACTCTGCGTTTAATATTACAATGAGTAAATTTCATTCTGGTTATTGTGCTATTATTGGTCGCCCCAATGTTGGAAAATCGACCTTATTAAACACATTAATAAATTTCAAATTATCCGCGGTAACCTCAAAACCACAAACTACCCGAAATAAAATCTTAGGTATACTTAATGGTGACAACTATCAGGTAATTTTTATTGATACGCCTGGTCTTATATCTCCCAAATACCAATTACAGAAAATGATGCAGAATGAAATAAAAGAAGCAATCATTTCGGCTGACTTGTTTCTGTTGGTGGTTGAACCGTTTGCTCCAGCCGAAAAAGAAGAATTATCGCTAATTGAAAATATAATCTCAAAACCAACAATTTTAGCAATCAATAAAATTGATTTAATCGATAAAGCGACCATTTTACCACTCATTGATATTTATCAGAAATATCCGTTTAAGGAAGCGCATCCAATTTCCGCCCTCAATAAAATAGGTATTGAAGAACTGAAAAAAAGTATCGTTGGTAATTTACCATTTGGCGAAGCATTTTACCCACAAGACCAGTTAACCGAACGCTCGGAACGATTTTTTGTTACCGAAATAGTTCGAGAAACAATCTTCAAACATTATGGTGAAGAAATTCCCTATTGTACTATTGTTGAGATTGAAGAATTCAAGGAACGACCAGCAAGCAAAGACTATATTCGGGCAATAATTTATGTTGAGCGAGTATCACAGCGAGCAATCATTCTTGGCAAGGGTGGTCAAGCTATAAAACGATTGGGCAGTATTGCTCGAAAAAATATTGAGTTCTTTTTAAATCGTCCGGTGTTTTTAGAACTACGGGTCAAAGTTAAAGAAGACTGGCGTAACAATGAATTTTTTATCAAAGAAAAGATATACCGTCCTGAGTGAAAGATTAACCACAGAGGACACAGAGTTTTTTCTTTGTGTCCCTTTGTGACTTTGTGCCTCTGTGGTTATAATTTTGTGATGCCAATAATTCTTTGCTTAAAAAGCTCTGCCTCGGCATTACTTATTGCCAGGTGGTTAATAAATTCAATAATCCCCTCGTCTTTTAATAAATAGTTAGCATTACCGATAACCAATTGCCGATTTTGAATCCAGTTAATAATGACCTCGTATTGAGGACGAAATTTGATATATATATCAAAATCTAAGATTGGTTTTTCCGTAACCGAGTCAATAATAAATGCAATCAGCGTATAGGGATAAATATTTAAAATTATCTTATAAGCGGGTGGTGTCGAATTAATTGGCGGAACAACATCAATACTAACAACATTATGCTGCATAATTAATCCTTCGAGGTCGTATTCACAGGTCAATCCCAATTTGTAGACGATATTACCAATACCCACGTTACGCAATCTGATTTCCTGCTCGTCCGGTTTAAAGAGTGTTATGACTCTGAATTTAATTCGGGTTGTCGTCTGTTTAAATAGAAGTTCTCGAGTAAGAATCTTAATCATCAGCGACGCTAATCCTTTTTTTAAGTAATTATCATCGACGAAAACATCCCAAATTGTAATCAACGAATTTTTTTCGTATTCCGCAGAGCAATGACCTATCCGTTTGCCTTGTGAATATAGTATTATTTGAGCAAAGTTATTGGTCAATTCTTTCTCAAAGAAAAACTTTTGGTCGGTTAATTCACCATCTAAAATCTTAATTTCGCTGTCGCCTTCCCAGGCAAAGGACGGTCCAAATGATTTTGGTGTAAAAATATTTTCTTTAGGGAATTTACCGATTAATGTCATGACTTTGACTTCATAAAATTACTCAATTAGAATTAAGCAACAATATGTCGGAATATCTTTGTAACTTTTTACTACCTGTAATTTAATCCCGGCATTTTGAGCAGTTTTATATACATCAATGCCGCAAGCTTCTAATGAAGGGCGTGCTTGTTCGGTATGAAGACAGCTGTTTTTAACATCACAACTCGGACACAAATTACATGGTCCAGCACCCATCGCAAATGCTTTGTAATAACCATCTAAAAACATTTCGCGTTCTAATTTTGCTAAAGTCTTTCGTATCGACCGCCGTTCCTTTCGTTCTTTAATCGCATCATATTTATAAATAAAGAATATCCCGGTTTTGTACTCTTTAATCATCTGTCGTGTAAATTCGGGAGTTGGGGAAAAAGGCGGACATGTCAATCTGGTGCCATACGCATCACAGCCAAATTGACACTTTAAACGAACCCAATTCTCAACCACGACCTTTTTCGCTTCAATCAGCTTTACCGCATTTGCCCCAGTTTTTTGGATTTCTTTGATGTATTTATTATATTTATTTATCATCTTGAAAGGAAAATAATTGAAATTATTGCAGTGATAATACCGATTATCCGATTGATTGTAATCGGTTCGCCAAGAAAAATAAAACCAAGTGCTACCGGAATTATAATATATAGACCGGTCCAGGGCACAATAACCGAAGCTGGTCCTTTTGCTAACGCGGCGTAGAACGCAAATGTCGCAATCATTCCAATCATACCGACTATCATCGCCCATCCTGTAGAAGCGTTAAATAATATTTTAGTTCTGATTAGAGTATAAATGGTAATTGCTATTAAAGACCCAATTGTAGTAAAAAATGCTATAAGTTCGGTGCTCAGACTTCGCGTAAGGATTTTACTAAAATACGCCCATATTCCCCAGAAAACCAGCGCGATTACTGAATAGATTCGATAATCCATATTTACTAATCCCTAAGCATTATTTCTCATTCTCTGTTTTATGCTGGGGGACAGGGATTCGAACCCCGATAGGCAGATCCAGAATCTGCAGTCCTGCCGTTAGACGATCCCCCAATTCTATTTGATTACTCTAATCACAATTGAGTCAGTTGTCAAGAATATTGACATTTTCAATTTATCAAGTAAAGTTTGATGTGTTTAACCTTTATCGGGCAAGAGTAATTTCATTTCCCAATCCTGATTTCACACAAGACTTCCCGGATGGATTTATTGCTGTTTCGGACAAGGGAAAGATTATTGATTATGGTAAATGGGATAAATCAAAAGAATCTCAATATCACAAAATCATTAAACAAGGTGCAATTATTGATTTCTCTGATTATATAATTTTGCCGGCTTTTATTGATATGCATCTCCATCTCCCGCAATTTCACTTAAGAGGCCATTATGGCGCTTCGCTTCTGGATTGGCTTAAAGAGTATATTATACCTGCTGAAAATACCCTTTCCCAACCCGAAAAGACCGAATCTTTTATTAAAGCATTCTATCAGGAAATGTGGCGGAACGGTACAACCACTGGTTTAATCTTCTCTTCGACTTCAATGAGTCTTACCAACCAAGCGTTTCAAGTCGCAAAAGATATCGGCTTCCGCGCAATATTAGGCAAAGCGATGACCGATAATAAATACTCGTCGATAAAAATGGCGATCGAATCAACCGAGAAATCGATACGAGAAAGTATCCAATTATATGAAAAATGGAACGGGCAGGACAATTTACTTTACTATGCTTTTAGTCCTCGTTTTGGACCAGCTACGACTGAGAAACTTCTCAAAGAAGTTGGAAAGTTCTGTGCGAAACACTCTGCCTATATTCACACTCATCTTGCCGAAACCGTTGACGAAATAAATTTAACTAAGAAATTGTTCCCTATTTACCGAACTTACACCGAACTATATCATAAAACTGGTATCTTAGGACCAAAAACAATCGTCGCGCATGCCATTCATCTCAAAGAAAGCGAGTACAAATTATTAGCTAAGACCCACACTAAAGTTGCGCATTGCCCTTCATCAAACTTTTTTTTACACAGCGGTCTTGCTAATACTCAAAAGATGGAAGATTATGGGATTGAGATGGGATTAGGGAGTGATGTTGGTGCCGGTCCTTCGTTTTCTCTATTCACAATAATGCGTGATGCGTATTATGTCCGAAGCATGCCGCCGGCAAAAGCATTCTATTATGCGACTTTGGGTGCAGCCAAAGCATTGGGTCTTGATGACCGTATCGGTAGCTTTGCTATAGGTAAAGACGCTGATTTTGTCGTTGTCAAATATCCGTATTGGTGTAAAAAAGATGTGTCCCGAACTCGCCTTTTATCACAATTGATGTTCCGCGGTGATGACCATTTGACGATTGAGACCTATACACGAGGCAAAAGGGTTTACCGCAAAATCGGGTAAGATTAATATCTTCTAACCACGGATTAACACTGGTAAACACTGTAAAAACAAATTCTTTTCAATATTCAGCTGTGATTATATATTTTCTGTGTTTTCAGTGAATTCAGTGGTTAGAAAGTTGGGTTTTTCAAATAAAAAAGTAACGGAAGGAACAGTACGACGACCTTAAATCATATCAGAAGTGGTCGTTTATCTCGACCGTAGCCTTCCGTTCTATAATTATTAGACTCTAAAGATTCAAAAAAGGTTCAATAATATTTAATTAATACCCCAAACAGAATTTAGTTCTCTCTTATTTTATTTTGTTACAATCGCCTTTTTCTTATCGATGTTAGAATTTGTTATGAGATTAACAAAATAGACTCCTTGGGTATGGGCGATTGGCATTTCATATCGACCCGGACTGAGATTTAAACTCTTGGTCTGTCTGCCTGAAACATCGTAGACAACATATTTACCATTAGTTATTAAATTGATGAATGCGCTGTTGCCTTTAATGCTAATCTCATTATTTTTTATTTCCTGGTTTGTATAGCCATTCTTCTCGGCAATAAACTGAATTGAGCTATTGGAAAATCCTTTCACACTATCAATCGCAAAGAGTGTTGTGTGATGATAATCGAGCTCGGCAATCAAGCGGTACTGAAAATATTGACCTGTGGTTATAACGGTTCCACCGGCAATTGCTCCTTGCGGAATCGAACCCGATGGTGAAGACCAGGCAGTCCACTTTATTCCATCAACCGAACTTCTTACCATTGTCGACAAAGTAATTCCGTCTGGTAAATATCCATAAACACCGATTTGAAAACTTGATTCCGCCTTTTCGAAATTAGTATTCGACACACGATATTGAGATATCTCAAGGACTCGGGAAAGAAATCGTTCTTTATTTGAACGGTCCCAGATATTTCCAAAATCTTCGACTATCGCATCATCGGCTCTGGCGTTGAAATATGTATAATCGTTAAGTGCAAAAGTGCCATTTCGATTCCAGAACAACTTTGCCCCTGGGTCAAACCAGTACATTAGATAATCTTGATAGCCATCATTATTCCAATCCGCAATAACCACCGAACCGCCGGGTAAAATTTGATAATTTGTATGATAATTTGGTCCATATCTTACATAAGAATTACCGGAATTCCAGCCACCGTCGATTTCTCCAATTATAAAATCTAAATTACCATCTTTGTTTAAATCAGCAATCGCACAACCCCCTTCGGCTGGTCCGTAGAATGTATCACGATTACTATTGGAAAAGTTTTGCAACGAACCCCAATAAATATAATTACATCCAGCTGCTGCTGCGACGAGGTCTAAATAACCATCTTTATTCAAATCCGCTGCTTTTACTACCCAGGGCTCAGAACTATATAGTTGTTGTTTTACAACGTAATCAGGACCATAACCAATAGTAATAACCGATGAGCAATCCGCACCCATTATCACATCCAGATAAGAATCGTTATTAATATCAGCAAATACCGGATGCTGGATATTACCAGCATTAGAAAAATTTATGATTAAATCAGGATTACGATATTTGATATTTGGTCCATATAATACAAATACCTTATCATGCCCCGGAATCCAGAGGTCAAGAAAACCATCTTGATTTATATCGATTGGGTAAATAGACTGAGCGCCATAAGTAAGATAATCGGTTTTTACCGAATCTTTAATAAATATCGTAGGATATTTTGTGCCCCAGTATATAAAAGATGTGTTGGAATAACAACCAGCACCGGCTAAAATATCTTCATAACCATCATTGTTCAAATCAGCAATATAAATTCCCTGAACATCGCCATACGGATTAGAAGATAAACAGGTTGGTAAGGTTGAAAAACTATCGCCATAATTCCAGTATATGTAAATATTGTTAGAAGTATCATTGGCATACCAATTCCACGACAGTATTACATCTTTGTATCCATTGTCATCAATATCCAAATCTCTTCTGAGGATTTTTAGTCCTCCATATTTAGGTGACCACCAGTACGCACCAATTTGCCAGGTTCTTAATTGACTATTCTCCCAGTTTTGGATTTCGTCACCACCAACATAATAATATTCTTTTCCATTTTGGAAGTCTTGATGGGTCTTATCAATCCAGAGATTCTGATTAACCGAAATTAATAATAAAGAAATAAAAACACTAAACATAAATACCTCCCGGGGTCATCTATTTTTTCTGCATCATAGATTTTCCTCTGTATTATGTTTCTACGTTAATTGTAATACATTCAAGATATTTGTCAAGCATTTTCTTAAACCCTATGAAAAATTAAAATGCCCCTGAATTACGATAAAATCTCTCACTCCTGCTTCTCAAAAGATACTTACTGTTTTTCCCTGCTTTAAGTTGGGGAGGGGGTAAAAATCATAAGAGTATAACCATTAAGAAAATCAAAATAAAACCTGAAATTTTTTTATTAAATCCCCTGATTACCTACCTTGATCTCCCGCTTAACCACCTCCTATATCTCCAGTTCTATCTCCTGACTTACTCCCTGATATACTTCCATTTAGATTCTCAATTATGTAATCTAATAGATAATCGTTTAGATATCTTATTATGAACCCAATTTTGTATCGAACTAAAACCGCAAATTAAACTCCAACTCGAACGCCCTTTTCCCTTAGCACTATACACTGTCCTATATGGGGAGGATAATCCCCCTATGATAGGGTGAAGTTGAAGGTAAGGTATAAAAGTCAATAACTTAGGTTAAAATTATGCTTGACAAAAATGTTACTAATCAGTAACGTTATATATGTTTGTTTTTACAAAATAGATTGCTGATAAGTTATGTCAACTAAGAGAAAGTTTAGGGTTAACACAAAATGAAGAACAGAACATAAGCCCGATTCGGGCTCATCAGGTCGCACCTGAAAAATAAATCAAAATTTATTGGTTCAGCTTTTTATCCCGAGTTTTAGAAAGATAAGTGGTCGGGTAATTTTCCACCAATCGATAAATACCCGCATTTTTGTGTAATTTTTCTTAGGATATATTACTTCCATTGGCACTTCTTTCACTTTATATCCTAACCGAACTGTTTTGTAATAAAGGTACGGTTCTAATTCGTAACGGTTTAACCAGTTCTGGTCAATTAAAAATCGCGGGTCTTTAAAGATTGCGACTCTTAATGCCCTGACTCCGCTGGAACCGTCGGTAATTTTTCGATTAAGCAACAAAGAAAAGATAAAAGAATAAAATTTCGTGCCAATCGACCGATGCAGGGGCATTGATAATTTTCGTTCTTTATAAAGATAGCGCGAGCCCTGCACAAAATCATATCCTTGATTAATGATTGGATTTACTAAATTGGGTATATTGGTTGCGGGTGTTTTACCCGTGCCCGATACCGGGACAAGAATTTCATATCCATTCGCAAGGGCATATTTGATTGCGGTTCGGATTGCCGACCCGACCCCTAAATTTGTCTTATGTTTTACGACTTTACAACCAGTCTTTTCTGCAACTTCGCTGGTTCGGTCTCGCGAACCATCGTCAACTACTAAAATGTCGTAACTCGAATATTGTTGTATATCATTAATGACTTTTTCGACTTTTGATTCTTCGTTCCAGACCGGAACTAATATCAGGACCTTTTTTTCTCCAGCCATTCTTTGGTAAGTTCGAGTCCACGGTCAATTGTAATTTTCGGGATCCAGCGTAACTCTTTTCTAATTCGCTCGATATTGCATACCCGTCTTCTAATATTATCAACGTCGCGCCGGTCAATATAAGTCGGCTTAATATTAGATTTGTACATTTTAATTATCTTATTAACTAATTGGTTAATCGTTGTCTCGATACCGGTCCCGACATTATAAACCTTGCCGTCACTTTTATCTTTTTCTCCAGCCAGAATTGTGGCTTCGACCGCATCCGTAACATAAGTAAAATCTCGGGTTGACTCTCCATCGCCGTGAATTTGTGGTGCTTGTCCTTTCATTACCCAATCAAAAAACTTTGACACAACTCCACAATAAACATTGTCCGGTGATTGATTCTTACCATAAATATTAGAATATCTGACGACCGCAGTTGGTAATCCGTAGGACTCGTAAAACGAGAGACAGTAATTCTCGCCGGCTAATTTACTAGTCGAATAAGGTGATAACGGATTGATGCCATCGTCTTCATTAATTGGCAGGTAACGCGGATTGCCATAAATTGAAGTCGAAGATGTATAAACAACCTTTATCCTTTTTTCCCGAGCTGCTAACAGAATATTCAATGTTCCGCCAATATTCACCGCAAAATCCTGCTTCGGGTCCTTGGTCGAAACAACGATGTTCCGTGCCGCTAAATGGAATACTAAATCTACCTCTTTGACCAGCTTTTTTACTAATTCTTCATCGACAACACTACCTTTAACAAATTCAATCAAATTAGATTTGGGGAGATTTTCGATTCTGCCCGTGAACAGGTCATCCAGAATAATAATCTTAATGTTCTGACCAACGAGGTTTTCTACAAGATTTGAACCGACAAAACCAGCTCCGCCAGTCACCAAAATTTTCATATCCGCTAATAGTTTCATAATTTTTATTCCTTATTTAACCGCGAAGATACGAAAGGGAAAATATACACAGAGTTCTTTATTAATTCTTCTCTGTGTTTTCTCAGTGCCTTTGTGTCTCTGCGGTCTTGCAATTTCGTATTTTCTTTATTTCGTGTTTTCGTGGTAATTTTTTCCTATGAAAATCTGTGGTTTCATTTTCACTTAAAGAATCCTTTTACCGTTTCGACTACGATATTTAAATCTTTCTGTTTAAAGAGCGGTTCGATTGGCAAGCTTAAAACCTCTTCTGCTGCCTTTTCGGCTACTTTCTGCTTTCCCGCTACTTTCATCTTACCTTCAAAGACCTTCATTTTATGCAATGGAATCGGATAATAAACCATGGTCGCGATGCCCTGCTCTTTAAGGTGTTTTGAAAGTTCATCCCGTTTTCCGTTTAATACTCTTATTGTATATTGATGATAAGCATGATAACCATCGAGTAGGGACTTGGGCAGTTTAATACCTTTTACCCGTTTCAGGTTCTCATTATAGAATTCGGCAATCTTTCTTCTCCGCTCATTGAACTCATCAATATATTTAATTTTTGCTAAAAGAACAGATGCCTGAATTGTATCTAATCGGGCATTATAACCAATATGGTCAACATTATATTTATCTTTACCGCCGTGTTTCATAAGTATTCTTACCAATTCGGCGGTTGCATCATCATTGGTCGCAACCATCCCGGCATCACCGTAACTGCCGAGATTCTTCGAAGGAAAGAAACTGAAAACGCCGGTTGTACCGATTGAACCGAGTTTTTTCTGCTTCCACATACTCCCAAAAGCCTGGGCTACGTCTTCAACTACAAATAAATTATATTCAGCGGCAATCTGCATAATTTCATCCATATTGCACGCCTGACCATAAAGATGAACCGGTATAATGCCGACAACTTTATCGTGTTTGGCTAAATACTTTCGTATCTTGCTTGGATCGATATTATAAGTCTCTTTATCAATATCAACGAATACCGGTTTTGCTTTAGCCCGCAGGATTGCATCACCGGTCGCAGTAAACGTAAAAGAGGTTGTAATTATTTCGTCTTTGGGATTGAAATATTCCTGTCCTCTCAGTTTTATCACAATTGCTCTTAACGAAAGAACCAAAGCATCTGTGCCCGATGATACACCAATGCAATGTTTTGTTCCAAGATACTGTCCGATTTTACTCTCGAGTTCTTTTACTTCCGGACCGAGTATCCATTGCTGGTGTTCAAAACATTTATTAATTGCCGTATTAATCTCTTCTTTCATATAATCATATTCGAGTTTTAAATCAAGCATCGGTATTTGTTTCATACTTTCTCCTCTATTACAACAAATTTACCATTTTGTAAATGATATTTACTACCGCAGTTTTTACACTTTGCGGTATTATCTTTATCGAATTCTTTTAGCGATACACCGCATTTACAAACCCATCCTACCTGTCGTGCTGGTATTCCAACCATCACCGCATAGGCGGGCACATCTGATTTCACGACTGCCCCAGCACCGATAATCGCATATTTACCAATTGTTGCGCCGCAGACGATGGTCGAGTTGGCTCCAATTGATGCACCCTTTTTAACTAAAGTCGGTAAAAACTCATCTTTTCTTTCGACAAACGCACGTGGATTATAGACATTAGTAAAAACGCAACTCGGTCCGCAGAACACATTATCTTCTAAGGTGACTGCTTTATAGATTGAAACATTATTCTGAATTTTACAGCCATCGCCAATTTTAACATCCGGACCAATCATTACATTTTGACCAATGACACAGTTCTTACCAATTTTGGTATTTTTTAGAATATGGGAAAAGTGCCAGATTTTTGAATCCGCGCCGATTTCGACCCCATCGTCAACCAGTGCGGTGGGGTGAACAAAATATTTTTTATCTTTAGCAATCGGTAATGTAAAAGCCTCGCTCCGAATCGATTTTTCCGCTTCTTCAAGAATTTTTAGAACCTCTAAACCCTCTTTACCATCCGTCTTGGGAACTCGTTTTTCCATGACGCATTCCACAAAATGCTTCATCTCTTCTTTTAATGGCTCTTTGGCTTCGATTTCAACCGAGCGGTGTTCGGCTTTAAGTGCCACCGGAATTTTACCACTCGTCCATTCAATGCGGTGTGGATAGATAAATAGTTTCTCTTTGGTCATATCATCAAAAACCGCCATTGCTTTTGAACCAACTACGACTAATTTTTGTTCTTTGTAAGGATGCAGCCAGCTGACAAAAATATGTGCTTTCACTTCATTGCTGAACTCTAAAGCAGTGAGCGTCACATCATAAACGCCTTTACTTACGTAAGCTTCGCCAAAGCCGCCGATATTTACCGGCGCACTGCCAACTAACATTAGAATAACTGAGATATCGTGGGGTGCAAAACTCCACAATATATTTTCTTCAACCCTTAGTTTGCCGATATTGAGCCGATTAGAGTAGATGTACTGCATTTTACCCAAGTCACCATTTTCAATCAACTGCTTTAATTTAATCACTGCCGGATGGTACTGTAAAATATGCCCAACCATTAGAATCTTTTTTCTTTGTTGGGCTAACTCAACTAATTCTTTTCCGTCTTTATAATTTAAGGCAAGCGGTTTTTCGACAAAAACATCTTTATCCGCAATCAATGCTGCTTTGACGATTTGGTGGTGTGCAATTGGTGGGGTAGCAATCGCAACTGCCTTTATTTGCGGGTTTTTTAATACCTCTTCAAAATTCTGGGTGTACTTTATTTTCGGAAATTCTTTTTTTCTCTCTTTAATAATATCGGGGTCAGAATCACAGCCCGCAAACAAAACGCCTAACTCGGAAAGATTACGCAATATATTCTTGCCCCAATAACCTAAACCTATGATACCAACTTTAGGATTATTCTGTTTCATAATACTTCTTTCTCTTTTCTAAACATTTGATTTTTTTGTCACCGTAAAAATACCTAATAGAAGCATAGCAATATGGTAAATTTTCACGAGCATCGTTTAGTATAAATAAGCAGACTATGTTTGTCAATAAAGATAAAAGAGAACACTGGAAAAATTACCTTACCATGAATAACACGCTATGCGAAGCGAGACGAAAGTCCATTAAACGAATCACACAAATCTTTAATTTCAATCCACCTAAGGCGGATTCGTGCTATTAGTCTATTCGTGATATTCGTGTTCAAAGTTTCTTAGAGCTCTCTAAAAGCTCCGAATCAATTGAGGAATTTGATACTATCTACCCTGGTTTATTTATTATTTAAATAGCCTCTACGTTTAATATTAGGAATCGTTGTGGCAAGTGCCATATCAAAAAATCTGATATTTTCTAAAGGCTTATCCGCGCACTCTGATTCAAAAAACTCCTGCAGCTGCTCTTCGGCGGTTCTGTGTTTATCTCCCCACCAGATTGGATGAATTAGTAACTGAAGTAACGGTCTTGCTGGGTTCAATAATTTGGGCAGAGGTTCGCCTTCGCGCCAATTACCGCTCGAATCAGAAAGATACCACTCCATCAATTCTTTAGCATAGGTATTGATTCTATTTCCAATTAACAAAGGTCCGCGGATAACTTGTTGGGGTGGACAGTGAAATGAAACCGTTTTTATTGGTAATCCAATAATGTCTTGTAATCGTTGGCACGCTGATTCAATTTTAGGAAGTAATGCTTCTATTTTTATGATGTCGGTGCGTTCGCATTCATCGATATCATAATGCAATCCGATTTCGTGTTTCATCCCGGCAAGATTAGATAAAATATGTCGTGATTCGTCAGTTTCTAAAGAATAAAGTTCGGCATCGATCATCACCAAATATGTTGCCTTTATGCCAAGTTCAGATTCGATTTCTGCCATTCGTAGTGCTCTTTTCAGTGAAGCATCAACATCATGTCGAAGCAGGAGTTTAGGGTTAGTGTTTGTTTTAAGTTTTGGTAGTATCTCAGAAAATAAATACAATTTGAAATTTCCTTTTATGGTTTGCAGAATCTTTTTAAAATATTCGTAGCTAAAATCTGATGCCCAACCTGTAGCCATATTACTGGTTATCAATTTCATTTTTCTTTTTATTGGCAAATTTATTTAACGCTGATAACAAAGCTTTGTATTCCGAGAGTTCCCGTGCCGGAACTCCCAGCACAGTTATACCTGGGTCAATGTTTTTAGTAACAACCGCACCAATCCCGATTGTCGAAGATTTTCCGATATTAATTTGATTTCGTATTGATGCTGAAGGAGCGACCCAGGCATAATCTTCAATTCGCACACCGCCACCAATCATTGCATTTGCAATCACAACTACGTGTTTGCCAATATAAACATTATGCGCAATATGCACCAGATTATCAATCTTTGCCCCCTGGCAGATTGTCGTATTTTCTAAAGTTCCTTTATCAATACAGGTATTGGCGCCAATTTCAACATCATCTTCAATCACGACGCCACCAATATGCGGGAATTTTTCTAATTCTCCTTCCGGGTTACGTTCGTAACCAAATCCGTCCGAACCGATTACGGTTCCTGCATGTATAACAACATTATTGCTAATTTTAACATTATCATAAATATGCACTCCGGCATAGATAACGCAATTATTACCGATTTCGGCATTGCCAATCGTACACAGCGGTCCGATAAATAAATTATTACCGAGCTTTGCCTTTGGTGAAATACTCGCTGTAGGATGGGTACCAACTGAAATCCGTGGAGCGAAAAAGTTCCTAATAACTAAAATAAAATCACGTCTCGCGTTATCTGAAAAAATTAATGCCTTAACCTCATTTCTTCGAAGTAATTCGATATCAATTTTTAGATTGTCATCAATAATTATCAGTGCTGCTTTTGATGAGTTAATGAATGTTGCACCTTGAACTGTATTCCGAGCAAATGTTATACTTTCTTCATCAGCTTCTTTAAGCGCCGACACCTTTTTTATTTCAAAACTCTCCACACCATTAACAAGGAATTGGCACCGTTTTTGAGCTCTTAGAAAACTGAAAATTTGATTTATTGTCGGCATTTATTATTCACCTCTTTTATCCGGACATTTACTAATATTTTTAATTATACAAAAATATAACCGGATTTCAACTATAAAATCGACAATTATGTTTTATAATAAATATTATGTAATTATGAATTTGAAAAAGTTATTTATTAAATAGTGAATATGAGTGAAATAAAAAACTTGACACCTTCTGAATAATCAATATCATAGAAAAAGAATGTGTAAAATATTTATATGCGAGGTAATTAAATCTGAATAAGAGTAAAGCAAAAAAACAAGAACAACCAAAACTTACTATATCGCCATGGATATATTGTGTTGTAATAACGCTTGGATTACTTTTTATTTACTACTATGAATTAATCCTCCAGAGAAATTTTCTGTGGGATGATTCTCTTCATCAATGGTATCCAATACTCACTTTTGCAAAAGATTGCTTTGCAAATTTTCGATTACCGGTCTGGAATCCGTATGTTTATTCGGGTGTTCCAATGTTAAATGACAATAGTTTTTTACTATTATATCCCGTAAACTGGCTTTTTCTTTTCCTCAACGGCAGCGCGCCTTTACGTTTTTTTCAAGTAGAATTGATTCCCATTTTACATCTTTTTCTCTTGGGATGTTCTGCTTTTCTTTTTCTGCGATACTTAAAACTCACCTGGCAAATTAGTATCTATGGTAGTATCATATTTATCTTTTCCGGCTATCTCAGTTTACGTATATTCCAAATAACCCCGACCATTGTTTTTTGCTGGAGTCTATTAGTATTATATTTCTTTATACGCATATTAACCGAAGACAATTACCTGGTTGTTGTTTTAGGGGGTGTTGCATTAGGGATTACAATTTTAGGTAGTCATCCGCAGCTTATGCTCTATTTAGTCTATGTCCTTACGGTTTATTATATTCTCCACACAATTTTCTTCCACCGACAGAATTTATTAAAATGGTTAGCCACTTCCTTGCCCCGGTTAGGTCTATTTGTATTAATTGGTATTGGTATTGCAATGGTGCAGTACTATCCATCAATAAAATATATACCTTTCACACCAAGAGGAGTACAGACTTATGCTCAAACAACCGATGGTTCGATGTTGCCAATTCAGCTTTTGACAATTTTAATACCGAAATTCTTTGGCAGTATTACGGGTGGCGGAACTGACTCGGTTGGTTTCTGGGTTACTCGATTCGGACACTATTATTGGGAAACTGCTATCTATTTAGGCATTCTACCTTTCTTTCTTGCCTTAGTCGGAATTATCTATTCTACCCGTAAAACCAAATACATTTTCCTCGTGATTGCGGGCTTGGCACTACTTTTTACTTTAGGCAAATATTTTCCTTTTTATAAAATATTCTGGTACATTATTCCCGGATTAAAACGCTTTCGGTTTCCATCTCGGCTTTCCAGCATTTACACATTAAGTATGGGAGTTTTAGTTGTTTTTGGATTAGAATATGTTCTGACCGCGACTGAGAAATTAAAGCAAAATTTACTCAAATTTACACGAGGCGTTGAGTTTTTTCTACTTTTCAGTATTTTTGTTTATATATTATTTACTACGGGTGCCTTAAAAAGTTTAAGCCAGTATTTTAATCAGCCCGATATTTGGTCGAATTGCTTAAAACAGTTTAGAATCTTTTTATTATTTCTCTTTCTTACCTGGCTATTTTTTATCAGCCGAAGAAGACTAAAAGCAAGTATGACCTTTTTTGTCATTTTTGCTGGAATCATCAGTTTTATTGACCTTTATCAATTTGGTCATAAATTCAGTAAAGGTGAAAATTCGCCAACCGATTTTTATCCCAATTCCCGAATGGTAAATTTCTTACAGCAGGAACGAGAGAAAGAAATATTCCGCATCAAGACTCGAGAAGGCGGCTATATGCTTTTAAAACGTAACGAAAGTATCTTATGGAAATTAGACGCCCTTGAAGGTTATACCTCGCTACCGCTTGAGCGATATTTATCATTTGACATTCCGACTTCAAGGAAAAATGAACTTCTCAATACTAAGTATTTAATAAATATTGATACGATTCAAAATCGTATGGGCATAATTGAAAATTCAAAGTATCTGCCCCGAGCATTTTTCTGTTATGACTATCGAGTAGTTAAAAATGATACTGCAATTCTGAACTTGCTTGCTTCGGATACTTTTGATATTAGTCAATTTGTTGTTTTAGAAGAAAGCCCTGAAGAGCAGCTATCCAACCAAAAAGGAACGTCTTCGGTTAATATTCGGCACTTGCAAAACGATTATCTAAGTGTTGACGTAAAAACTGACCAGCCTGGCTTTTTGGTTTTATCCGAAGTCTATTACCCAGAATGGAAAGCATGTATTGATGGCAAATCAACCAAAATTTATCGTGCCGATTATACACTAAGAGCAGTTTATGTCCCTGCCGGTGAACATAAAATTGAAATGTATTACAGCAAACGTAATATTACCATTGGTGGTCTGATAGCTTTGATTACGCTAATTTTTTCCGTGATAATTGGCTTAGTTTCCTTTCAAAGAACCCTGCGCAAGAAAATAATTAATTAAATTTAAATTCTTTTTTTTATTTTTTAACCACGGGTGAACACTGGTAAACACAGTCTGAATTTTATTTCTTTCGATATTTTTATATTTTTTCTGTTTCATCTCTGTTAATTTTTAGTTACATCCAGTGACAATGGTGATGAACAAACCGATTCCGATGATGTTTCTTTATTCGCTGTCATCTTTCTTTTATCACTGTAATCATTCCTTAATCCTCTTTGTCGGATATTTTCAACTACCTTCCAAACATTAGAAAAAGAAGAAAAACCTTTAATTTCTTTGCCACGAAGATTTGAATGATTGTAGAGCAAACCTTCTCGATACGAGCCCGCCCGATACGGGCTACCGATATCCTGTATACATGTTTTGGGTGCCCGATACGGGAGTCCCTTTACCGAGGTAGGTTTGCTTTGACGATTCGCAATGCTAAAGCCTTGCCCTACATTTGTGGTTTTAATATTTGAGATTTGAGATACATGATTTTCTCCGTGTTTATCAGTGTTTATCTGTTTCTTTATTTTTTTTGTTTTTAAAGAAGAAAAAGAAATATCATTATTATAATCTTTGTTTATTATTGTATTCTTTGTATTATATTGTGCTGTTCTCTTAAGACGAACAGGGTCTGTTTCCCTGCGGAGAACAGGGTCGGTTAATTGTGGATAACTTGGGGTATTCGATATATTCGGATTTGCTCTTTTTAATCTTTCAATGTCTTTCTTTCGGGCAAAACAAATATCAATTAGCTTATCCGTAAACGTATAGTATAAAGTGTTATCTTTAGCCCGTAAGGTTTTAATCAAACCCAATCGTTCTAATCGACTAATCCTTTTTGATATCGCGGATTTTGAATTAAGTTTAATACAGGGTAAGCTGGCAATTAAATGATTATAATTAAGCCAGGTATATTCTTCATTCTTATAAATAACTCTTTTACTTTTCTGGTAAATCACAAAATCCTTAAGATAATCAATAATAAACCATTCAATCCAATCGGTCTTAAATAAAATACCCGCGTTAACTAAACCTGATTGATTAATGGTTATGGTATATTTCATTTGCTGGTCCTATATGTCATTGCGCGGTTGCCGAAGGCAATCCCCGAAGCAATCTCCCAACTTATGATAACAGAAGATTGCCACGCTCCTTTCAGTCGCCCGCAATGACACATACCGTATATCTTGTGCCTTATTACTTTTGATTTTTAACATTTACCCTCAATATTTAGAGATGCCTAAACCACCCCGTTTCGGGACAAAAACTTTTAATTTCGTTCATATTCTCTCTATATATAGAGACGTTTTTGACACCCTGTTTTGTTACGAAAACTTTTAAAAAGATTATAAGTTATTGAATTATATAAAGAAAAATTCTATGGATTTTGCAGATTTTGCTACAATCTTTCAACCTTTAAATATTTGAATCTTCGAATCGAATTTCCGAGTGGTGAAGGTAATACCCTGGTATAATCCCTGATAGATTCCCGGATAGACTCCCTGATATGCTTCCGGATATGATTTCGGATAGGTTTTCTGGTAGAAATCGAGATAGATTGATGAATAGAATTTGAAATAGAA
>Ga0315288_10001841_pt1 | contig 27510 bp, 40 predicted proteins | sample YL17G11_20_MG_FD_203454 | JGI IMG/M metagenome (GOLD analysis project Ga0315288, IMG submission 203454) | Sediment microbial communities from Yellowstone Lake, YNP, Wyoming, USA - YL17G11_20 | ecosystem: Environmental > Aquatic > Freshwater > Lake > Sediment | place: USA: Wyoming | collected... | reverse complement strand
AAGAAGCGTAAAGTTCGGAAACTCAAGAGACTGGTTCCTCAGGGAAGCTCAATGAACCCCTCCGGCACTTCAGTAAAGACTATGGAGAAGCAGATGACTAAGACGGCAGTGCCCAAAGTATCCCCTGCATCCTCTTTTGATCTGGAGGCTGTCCTAGGCCGTATCGATCAGGCTATGGGTGGCACCGACTTTTCACGTACTGCCTGTGGCTATCTGTGCGGATTGGTAGATGAAGAAAGATTTAGCGCGAGCCGGAAGTTGGCAGTCAAGAACGGTGCGGAGAAGTCAGACTTGGTGGCCGTGAGCCAGTATGCTAAACGGGATACCGAGGCGGCTTCCATTTGGAAGGCTTACTGTTACTACTCCTACTACGTGGGTGTTACTCCGGCTGAAGCGGCTGACAAGTTCGAGACTCCAGTAGCACAGCTGCAGACGGTTTTGAAGTACAAGCCGATGGCGTTTGTGTTCGAGTATGTAAAATGGCCTGAGGAGTTGGCTTGACACTCCAGCCGAGGCTTGCTATGAACCCCAAAGACAGTTTCTTCACGTTGGCGAGTGGTCAGAACTTTTGGCCTTTCGCTCCCAAGAAGGAAGACATACACATAAAGGACATCGCTTTGGCTTTGTCTAATCTGTGTCGGTTCAATGGTCATTGTCATAGATTCTATTGTGTGGCCGAGCACTCAATTCACGTATCTAACTCCGTTCCGCCTGAGCACGCGCTAGCCGGACTTCTTCACGACGCCACCGAAGCCTACGTGGGAGACATGATTCGTCCTATCAAAAAGTATATTCCAGCATTTGAGGCGCTCGAAGAGGGCGTGTGGCTGGCTATTGCTGATCGTTTCGGACTGGCTGTAGACCTCCCTCCTTCGGTCAAGTATGCCGACGACGCCGTTCTCAAGGCGGAAGCGCGCGATCTGCTTCTCCCGTTTGGCACTCCCAAGTTTGACTTCATTGTTGCCGAACCTCCGGCGGGGCTTTCTGTGTTCGACCCCGAACGTGGGATTGAACCAATGCCACCTATGGTCGCCGAGGCCGCTTTCCTCGCTCGGTTCGCAAGCCTGACTGGCTGACGAACCCTGCTGATAGTAGAAAGAGCCTCGGCCCTCTCCGGACCGGGGCTTTTTCCGTTTTCAAACGGACGTGGATCATGAAGGTAGTGTGCCAAATTTGTGGAGAAGGGAAAGAGAGTACCGATTTCTATCGGGCCGGAGCGGCAGCCTAGATGAGTATAACTTGATGCTGTCTGCACAGAACGGACTCTGTGCTATTTGCGGTGGAATTGATTCCGGGAAACAACTAGCGGTGGACCACTGCCACACGACACTAAAAGTCAGATCTTTACTTTGCGGGCGTTGTAACCCCGCAGTGGGGTTCGTACGAACCGCGCAAATTGCCAGAAAAATAGCAGAGTACTTGGAAAAGTACGGAGGATAAGACAATCGCGTATCTACACATAGCAAACCTCTACAAAGATCAGACCATCCTCCTGTTTAAGGAGTGCTACGCTCTGGAGAAAATTCATGGTACTTCTGCCCACATTTCGTGGAAGGAAGGACGTGTCCACTTGTTCTCTGGCGGAGAAAAGGCTTCCAGGTTCGAAGCGCTGTTTGACTTGAACGTGTTGAAAGCGAAGTTCGAGGAGCTGGGTCACCCCGAGGTGGTCGTGTTCGGTGAAGCGTACGGTGGCTCCCAACAGGGGATGTCTCACCGCTACGGTAAGGACCTGAAGTTTGTGGCCTTCGACGTGAAGATCGGAGAGTCGTGGCTTGTGGTTCCTTCTGCTGAGGATGTCACAAAGAAGCTCGGCTTGGAGTTCGTTCATTACACTCGTGTGTCTACCGATCTAGAAGCGCTAGACGCCGCTCGTGACGCCTTCTCTGTTCAGGCTAAGAGAAATGGGGTTGAGGGCGACCACCACATGGAGGGTGTTGTCCTTCGACCTCTGATTAAGGTTCGCATGAACCACGGTGACCGTGTGATTGCGAAGCACAAGAGAGACGAAGCTCGCGAGACAACCAAGCCCCGAAAGGTGGTAGACCCTTCTCAATTTGAAGTTCTTCGTGTGGCGGATGAAATTGCGGAGGAATGGGTTACTCCCACGCGAATGCAGCATGTTCTAGACAAGATTCCTGGCGCCAACATTGAGCAGACGCGAGAAGTCATTGCGGCTATGCTGGAAGACGTGTTGCGTGAGGGAGCCGGAGAACTCGTAGACAGTAAAGAAGCGAGGCAAGCTATCAGTCGTAAGGCGGCTGTCTTGTTCAAGGAAAGGTTGAAGGCTTCTCTACACGAGAAGTGATGTTTTGCGGCCCCATCATCTAGTGGTCAGGATAGCGGCTTTTCACGCCGTTTACGCGAGTTCAAATCTCGCTGGGGTCACCATCTATCTGTGGCGCAGTCTGGTAGCGCGCTTGCTTCGGGAGCAAGAAGTCGTAGGTTCGAATCCTGCCAGGTAGATCTCGGAATGTAGCGCAGCCTGGTTAGCGCACCTGACTGGGGGTCAGGGGGTCGAAGGTTCAAATCCTTTCATTCCGATTTACGGGGTATAGCTGAGCCTGGTTTAGCACCTGCCTTGGGCGCAGGAGACGTCGGTTCGAGTCCGGCTACCCCGATGGTTATCTACTTGAGTGACGACAAGCGACCAGAGAACCCTGCTGCGACAAATTTCGGGTTCAGTAGGTGAGTTAGCCACGCGTTGTTTAGACGGAACGGAGTTGGGTTCCATAGTCACTCTTTCGATGACGTTAGAAGCACTCCTCCGCGCCGACGCTCCTCCTTCGGTTTTCTTGGCCCTGCACACCCAATTTTCCGGCCTTCCTACTTCATCTTCCGTCCTGAAGACACTGTACGACTCTTTGCTTAGTGTTTGTACATTGGCTGTTACTTTTGACGCTGACCATTCCGAAGAGGTTGGAGCATCCTTGCTCTCTCTTCACGTGAACGACAAGTCAGTTCTCAACTGACTGTTCCGTCTTGTAAAGCGTTCTTGTCTGTCCTCTGTTTTAGAAAAGGAGATATCATGTCGTCTAAGTCTACATCTAAGTCCAAGGTCGTTACCTACGTTGATCAGCTGGAAGAGCAGCTCCGAGCGGATGGCTATCGAGGTACCCAGCGCGCCATGAGGTTGATCAAGAGTTTGCGGTCTTCGTTGGAGGAGACCGGATCTTACTCCTTTGCTTCTGACGAGGTCGCTTCTGTAAAGAAGGGTCCTACCAAGAACGGAAGCGACTTTCGAGCTTCTCTTGACACCATTTCCTGAAGAAAGAAGGAGATTACCTAATGCCGTTTCTCAAAGATGAGCAGCAACTCATTGTTCAGCAGCTTACAGATGTCCTTGTACGTCAGTCAGGCTCGGTTCACGTCAAAGGAAGTGAAGTGTCTCCTGACGTAATTCGAGGCATGATCATCGCTTTCGAGTACGTTTTCGACGCTGATGGGTCTATTTCCTTCGCCTGGAATTCGGGCCACGGGTTTGCAGCCCGCAAGCCTTCTACGGTTGCTCCCGTCGCTGCCCCTGTTACTGCCTCCGCCGTTACTGCTCCTGTTGCCGCCGCCTCGCTGGCTGTCGCTTCGGATGCTCCCGTGAAGCGTGGACCCGGGCGTCCTCGTAAGAATCCGGAGGCGCTAGTTTCTCCTTCAAAGGATGAGGACGTGCCCGTCAAGGCGGCGGCTGCCACAGTCAAGAAGGCTCCACCTCCGCCGCCTGCCGACGATGAGGACGATGATGAGGATGAGGAGCCTTCACCCCCCAAAAAGGGTCTTGGTCCGAAACCCAATAACGTTCCTTCGGTAGAGGACGACGACGAGGACGACGAGGACGACGACGAGGACGACGACGAGGACGACGAGGCACTTCTGGTGTCTAAGAAGGCTGTTCCGCCTACTTCGCCCAAGAAGGCTCCTCCGCCGCCTGCCGACGATGAGGACGACGATGAGGACGACGATGACGATGACGATGAGGACGTTCCCTCCCGTCCCGTAGTTGTATCGGGCAAAAAGCAACCCGTAGTTGTATCCGCCACCACACGAAAGCCCGCACCTGTCGTTGTTGACGACGATGACGATGACGACGAGCCTGCGCCTCCTAAGAAGGCTACCGCTGTCGCCAAGGCCCCCGCTAAGGCCCCCGCTAAGGCTTCTCCTGCTGCCGACGACGATGAGGACGACGATTTTGACGATTGGGACGACGACGAGAAATGACCTCTACCTGGTGTAACGAACCCTGCCGATAGTAGGTTGTAGGCAAATTTTACCCAGGAGGAACCTTGTTCGACTTGTCCGACCTAGAAACGCCGATCCCGGCTAGTTACTCTAAGCCTTTTTACTATTGGCTTTGCACTAATTGTCGTTGTGTTTCTCTTACCAAGCAGCTTTGTGCTGCGTGTCAGAAGAGAGACTTCATCCCGTTCCTGGACCGTAGGCCTCTTCTTCTGAGCAAGGAGATTATGAACGGGGTTGTTGGCCTTATCGATGAAGCGGCAGACAGCCTTCCCGCCATGAACATTGACGAGGCTATCATCTGCAGTGGAGAGTACATGCCGTTTCTATCGCAGCTTCTAAAGAATTCCGAGCTAGCGGCAAGTCGAGCGGCTTCTTCACACACGGGATTCAGGATTACTTCGATGTCGACGGAAGAGGTTTTGTCTCTTTTTAGAAAGAGGCAGCTCCCTCCCTCTCCTTCTCAAGTCTAGGTTCCACGATGGCTGCTGATTGTTGTCGCGCTCCTGTGGGAGGGGACAAAAAATTCCTAGATTCCCTGGCTTCCGTTCTTCATGAGTTGGAAGCCAGGGAAACGGATAAGCTGCTGATGGACCTTACGGTAACTACAAAACGCGTTCTCTACGAGCGTCTAATTTCTGCGTCTGCTCGAATTTCTCGCCTTCTGGAGATCACGGAGAAGTAAGATGCCCACTTCAGCTGAACTGTTTTTTGAGGAACTCCGAATAGCTATGCTTTCTGCCGGTTACGACAAGTCTCACCAAGCCCTTCAGGCTTTGGCGCGGCTTCGTAAGGCGATGCGTGAACACGGATACAAATTTAGCCCTGAACAGAGTGTTCAGGCGAATGTGAGGTAACGATGTCTGATGCAATTACGAGTGATGTTTCCCGTCAGTTCCTTGAGCTGCGAGATCAGCTCAAGGAAGATGGTTTTGATGTCGAGACTCCTATTGGAAAGACGGCTCGCCGTCTTCAGAAGGCGCTCAAGGAAGACGGATTCGATTTCACTGTCGCTGCGGCCTCACCGGAGCCCGACAAGGACAAGAAGGCAGTCAAGACTACGAAGTCGTCGCCTGTGGCAGAAACTCTTCCAGAAGAGGAATCTGACACTCTTATTCGAGCCTTCCGCACCAAGAACGAATATGACACTCAAGTCATCGAGTCGGTATTCGCGGCAATCGACGGCTGGAAGACGAAGGTCATTGAGCATAAGGGAAGCCACTTTGTTGTGGCCACAAACGCTCCTCGGCTCACGGAGAAGCGAGTCAAGACCGCCATTCATCGCTACGTAACTGATTTGAAGAAGTCGGTTGCCTCTGTCTGACCCCTCCATCTTCTGACTGGTGTTGAAAGGCCCTACCCGCTCTCTGCGCGGTAGGGCTTTTCGACATTTGGAGGAACTATGAGATTTTATCGCGTTGGATACTACTCTTACGAGGAAAGTCCCTTTACCTATCTGACTCACGAGGTCGCATTTGACCAGGAGGAGTTTCTCCAGCTGGTTGCGGAGGCGGCAGTGGCAGTGGTATCAGCCTGGGCCTCCCTGGCTCCGGACTTCAGCGAGGAGAAGGACAACACTTACGGTTTTGGGCGGTGCTCCTCTCTAACGCGGTATAGCGACCTCTCCCTAAGTATCCCAGCATATTTGATCTCGAAAAAGGGGTTCTCTTCTTTGCCCCTAACCGCTTCTGTTGAGTTTGACGGTTGGGCCTCCGTTGTGGAACCGAATCCGGGAGGCCTTGGCTTTCCTCTCAGCCAAAACGGTAACAACCAAATGGTAACATCTCGTTTGATTTCCGAGGGTCTCGGCGAGCCCATCTACGTAAAGAACCAACAAATTGAAGATTTTCTGAGGGAGGAGTATGATAGAGAAGCCAAGTCCGAATAAGCCATTCGGCAACCTCACCTTCAGTCACTATACCGTTGAGACGGCTGCAGAACGATACGTCCTGGCGTTGCAAGCGGCTCTGACAGTTCAACCACGAGAGGTTGCCTCGCGCAGTCTCAAGAAGTTGTTGCGCCTGAAGAAGCTGATGCAGAAGAACCCGATTCGGAAATACTCCTTTGCCTTGGTTCAGGCTGTTCGACCTGAGGCTTCCTCCCTTCCCACAAAAGAACCTGAAGTCTCAGACCGAACAGACTTGGTTTGCTTAGTGGCCGAGGACATTACTGGACTCTCCGTGCATTCGAAAGAAGTGAAAGTAGCTTCTAGCGGTCATTTGATTGTGAAGCTCGTTCTTGTTGGCAAGCTATCTCGGCTCAAGCTCGGACCTAACCTGTCGCCAGACAGGGCACGCTCTGAGTTTGCTGTGACTCTTCAAAAGAGATACAGCCACATCCTGTCCTCCTGCATTGTGCAACCTTTCAAGGTGCGGAGGGATGATAAGAACAAGCGGGCGGCGTTGTCGATCCAGTGTCTTTACCGAGTGGCTAATGCCTAAGCCGAAACACAGAGAAGGCGCCCTGTCCGCTATAGCTATACACGAGTGGGAACGAAGCCTGGCTGTTGGGGATTTTGTGACACTAGTCAACGAAATTCCTCACATCTACGTCGTCAAGGACCTTCAGCGTCGCATCATTTTGGCCCACGACCTGTTCAACAACCCATCGATTGCAGTTCGGGGGCTCAAGGAGGGTGACGAAATTCCTCCACTTCTTCAAGTTCAACGAGTTCGTGAAGCCCCTTCCTACGCGCTTTTGCCTTTGGGCCGAACGTTCGCTTACAAGGTAGACGCGTATAAAGTGACTAAGATTACCTTTGAAGACGTTCAGTTTGTGGTAAGCAACCTGCTCGCCCTGGGGCGAGAGATCCAAGAAAGAAATCAAGATGCCGATAGTCTACCTAAAGGGTGACGCTACTAGACCGAAGGGCGAAGGCCACAAGATCATCGTACACTGCGTGAATGATTTGGGCGCTTGGGGCGCAGGCTTCGTCCTTGCGCTTTCTAAACGCTGGCCCGAGCCTGAAGAGGCTTACGTCGGATCTCTGACGCAGGGATCTCCAAAACTTGGCTCTGTTCAGTTTGTTCGTGTGTCGGACAACATTACCGTGGCAAACCTCGTGGGCCAACACGGACTCTCTAGTCCTATGAACCCCACTCCCGTGAAATATTCTGCTATGCGAATGGGTCTGGAAAGGGTCGCTGACAAAGCAAAAAATCTAGGAGCTTCAGTTCACATGCCTCGAATGGGCTGCGGGCTGGCAGGAGGAACCTGGGCGCGTATGGAGCCCCTTATCCTGGAGACCTGCGAGGGACTGGCGGTAACTGTGTATGACCTCTAAGAAGGCGTCGAGGCCTGCGGATCTGTGGCCCCGTAAGGCATGGGCGGCTTGCCTGAATCTTTCTGGACTCTGGGCTAACAAGCCCTTGCGCATTCATCGCCGTGCAAACGATGACTTTGACGTCTTCTCGGATGAGCCGCAAGAAACCACGTACGAATACTGGGCCAGAGACGGTAATCTAAGGGTTGTTGAACTCGGGATTTATGTGTTGGACGGTTGCATCACTTTTGCGTCCGAAGACAAGAAAGACGTGGAGCTGTTTATTCAGCAGGTACAAAAGGCGCAGAAGTTGGCGCTAAATGCGGTTAAAGTCCCCACCCAGACGGAGTTCAAGGGTAAAGTTGAAGGTACCCTGGCAGTGCACCTAATGCTGCGTCATTGGGCAGAACTGGAGTAGTTATGCAGTTTGATCTCGAAAAGCACACTATCTTTTTGACACTTCATGGCAGCCGTGCCTATGGAACCAATACTCCAACTTCGGACACGGATTACAAGGGGATTGCGATTCCTCCTAAGGAGTATTTCCTAGGATATGCTTTTCGTTTTGAACAGACCGAAGAGTTGGTGTCTAAGGGACATCCTCATGACCGTGTGATCTTCGACCTCCGTAAATTCATCAATTTGGCTGCTGACTGTAATCCAAATATCATTGAGGTTCTCCATACTGACCCGAATGATCACTTGCTGATTACTCCTTGGGCCGAGACTCTTTTGGAGCACAAGGATCTTTTTCTTTCCAAGAAGGCTAGATTTACCTTTGCTGGGTACGCCCACGCGCAGTTGAAGAGGATCAAGACGCATCGCTCTTGGCTTTTGAATCCTCCTAAGTCTAAGCCTTTGCGCACTGAATTTGGTCTCACAGACGACCGAAGCAAGATGGTCAACGCTTCCACCATGGGAGCGGTAGACGGTCTCGTAGAAGAGGGATACTCTTTCGGCGGAGACGTGATGACTGCTATCCAACGTGAGAAGCAGTACGCAGCAGCCCTCCAGCATTGGAACCAGTATTTGAATTGGAAAGAGACACGAAATCCGGCCAGGGCTGAGTTGGAGGCCAAATACGGATTTGACTCAAAGCATGGTATGCATCTAATCCGGCTCATGCGAATGTGCGTTGAGATCTTGGAGGGCAAGGGAGTTCTTGTGAAGCGCCCGGATGCAGTGGAACTTTTGGAGATTCGAAACGGTTTGTGGGATTACGACAGGCTGGTCTCGGAAGCCGATTGCCTGGAACTTCGTGCTAACGCACTGTACGCTACTTCTAAATTGCCTGAGCGCTCTCCCGTGGCCAAGCTGGATGCTCTTTGCGTTTCCCTCGTAGAGAATTTTCTGGGGTCGCGCTGATGGCAGAGGTACCAGAAAGCTTTGTTTCCCTAAATGGAATTGATCTGAAAGAGGGCGTTGACTTTCATTGGCTCCAAGGGAAGTTAGTGCTACATCGTCCTCGTCCTATCCCCTACAAAAAGGATGGGCTCTGGAACCGAATAGCCTACTGGTTTAGGCCGCCTTACGCTCCTCCTGACATGGTAGCAGTGGAGAATTGGGGTGACGCCTTCCGGGCAGTTTACTTCTCTGGAACCGCAGAATTTACTGCGCACGTTTGTTACGAAGAGGACTTAGATCATGACCAAGGAGCCAAAACTACTCACTCGCGATGAGTTCAGGAACGCTGTTTTCGAGCGTGACGCGCACAAGTGCGTTCTGTGTGCTGCTCCGGCCCAAGATGCTCATCACATTCTAGAGAGACGCCTGTGGACGGACAGCGGATATTACCTTGAGAACGGCGCCTCGGTGTGTGGACCCTGTCATCTTAAGTGCGAAGCAACTCTAGTGTCCTGTGACGAGTTGCGCGAACGGTGCGGTATTACACGTCTGGTAGTTCCTGAGCATCTCTACGCCGATGCAGATTCTCCGTACGACAAGTGGGGCAATCCGATCCTTCCTAACGGCCAGCGGATGATGGGAGAGTTGTTCACGGATGCCTCGGTCCAAAAGATTCTAGCGCCTGTGCTGCACCTGTTTACGAACAGAGTGAAGTATCCTCGAACTTACCATTTGTCTTGGTCGCCGGGTGTCACTAAGGACGACAGGGCTCTCAGGAACAACGAAGCCATTTGTTACTTTCAGCAGGGCCAGGATGTAGTGGTGACTGCTAAAATGGACGGAGAATGTACTACTTTTTATCGTGATGGTTTACACGCACGGTCGCTAACCTACGATCCTCATCCGTCCAGGGATTGGATTCGGGCTTTGCACGCTCGTGTATCCTACGAAATTCCGGAGACGTGGCGCATCTGCGGTGAAAACCTGTACGCCCGTCATTCCATTTCCTACCAGAATCTTTCTAGCTACTTTCAGGTCTTTTCGATCTGGGACGGGCTCCGCTGCTTGCCGTGGGACGAAACGGTCGAGTGGTGCAAGATGCTTAGCTTGCGCACAGTGCCGGTGTTGTATCGTGGTACTACCTGGACTGGACAGCCAGATTTTAGAACCACCTTAGGCGGCGACGAACTGGAGGGCTACGTAGTTCGTCTGGCCGAGGATTTTCAGTACGGCGCTTTCCGCAAATCTGTTGCGAAGTACGTTCGCGCAAATCACGTCCAAACTCATGGCCATTGGATGCGGTCTCAAGTAGTTCCAAACGGCTTGGCCTCATAGGAGAAGATCTTGCCCCTTTGTACCGGGTCTATTGACAAGACTGATTTGTGGACCTGCCCGTATTGTCCTCCTAAGGACAAGTCAGACGTGTGCCACAAATTCGTAACTGCCGAGGATGGCCAGACGTACAAGATTTCTTGTACGTCTGTCTCGTGCACTCGCGTTGGATTTAAGTCTGATGACAACGATCGGTACTGGGCGCACATGGTTTCTGCACATGGTTGGCCCCACTTGCCAACGGAGATGAATCCTGCGTATCTGCGTCTGCAGGACGCGCCTGCCGTTATGCCGGAGGCGTTTCTAGCCAAGCCCTCGCCTGCTTTGGTTCGGCCGATGAACAGAAAGGACAGGCGGCGACAGGGACGCTGAACCCTGCCGATACTATGTTTCAAACCTGGGACGATCGTCTAACTGGTTAAGGCTCCCCGCTCATAACGGGGCAGATGTGGGTTCAAATCCCTCTCGTCCCATTTCAGGAGTTTGAATGCAACATTTAGTTTCTTGCACAATTTGCAAGTCCGTTCTGGTGGAGGTGGCTTCTCATGTGTGGGCGGCCCGTTGCGCTTCATGTGCCACTATCTCGGATAGAGCTTGCCTGGAATGCAATGCTCTTTTCGCCGCACCATCAGAGAGGTCAGAGCAAGAGTTTTGTGGAAGGGATTGCGTAACTTCTGCCTACCAAAGGCAGCACACTTCCTTGGAACACGATAAGCAGAGGCAAATGGTTTTGGTGACGCCCTCACGCACCTGCCCTGGATGTGGAGGACCTGTCGAAGGCCTTACGAACCGAAAGACACCAAAAATTTACTGTAGTCGGAAGTGCTCTTTGGTTTTGGCGCGCTTTGCCGCCACTTCTCGTCCCTGTGTTCACTGCGGTGTGACTGTTTCAGTCACCTCTAACCTCCGCAGCGACTTTGTTCGCTGTGCAAAGCATCGCAAGCTCTGGTCCAAAATTAGGGCGAAGTCCAAAGAGAACACGAAAGTGCTAAAGCCCGCTGAAAATCCCTACGACCAGTATTTGATGAGGGGTCCGTGGTGGGATCATAAGCACCGTGCTTGGATGGTTCTTCTGATGCATTCTGGCGCTTCCTCGAAACGAGAAATGGAGTATGCTAGGTATCTCCTGTCTGTAAAAGGAGGGGACCGTCTAAACGACGATATTCCAATCGTCTATGCAGACGGAGACCGCACGAATGTTGAGATTTCGAATCTGGCTCTAGGGCCAGGGAAAGTGTAAGAACGAGATGACTGACAAGAACTACACGCATATCACAGTCCTGATTGATTCATCGGGCTCCATGGCGAGCCTGGCGAACGACACCCGAGGGGGATTCAACACCTTTCTCGCAGAACAAAAGGCGGTCAAGGGGAAGGCAACCTTGACGGTTTGCAAGTTCTCGACTGGCTACGAGGTTCTCACCGAGATGGCCGATATCCAGATGGTTGCTCCCTTGACGGAGGCAACGTACTCTCCTGGAGGAGGGACCGCTCTACTGGACGCTATGGGCCGCTGCATTTCTAGCTTGGGTGTTGCGCTCGCGGACCTGCCTGAAAAGAAGCGCCCCAGTAAAATCATGTTCCTGGTCATCACGGATGGCGAAGAAAACTCTTCGCACGAGTACAGTAAGGCTAAGATTGCTTCTATGGTCTCCTTGCAGGAGAAGACGTACAAGTGGAACTTTGTTTACCTCGGCGCGAACGTAGATTCTTTTGCCGAGTCCGCAAGCCTGGGAATGCGCTCCAGTAACGCGCTAAATTACAGTCCAACCTCTGGGGGTGTTGGCGGCACTTATCAGGTGCTGAGTAAGAGCATGACTTCCGTGCGGGGCGTGGGAGAAATGAATACCGCATACGATCTTTTCTCTAACGTTGCCAACGTGGAAGAGGCTGTAGGGTTGAATTTTGACGCCATTGTAGGCGGAAGTTCCTCCGCTGCTTCTTCTTTGCTTCTCGGTGCAGACGGAAAGCCCTTGACGGGGAGCAAGGTTCCACGCCGCAAGTCCAAGAAGACTGGCTCCTAACCTTCTTTTCCTTGGCTGCGAAAACGGCACACTCAGAGTTGAGTGTGCCGTTTTCTTATGAGGCGTGTATGTCTATTCTCCCTATTCGCGTTTGGCCCCACTCTGACCTTCGGGTAGTGGCTGACCCTGTGACGGACTTTGGTCCGGTATTGCAGCAGCTAGTTTCGGACATGGCAGAAACTATGTATACGAACAAAGGCGTAGGGCTTGCTGCGACACAAGTAGGGATTCCATTGCGTATTTTGGTAATGGACTGTGCCTCGGAAGATCAAGACAGCCGGTTTTTTGTTTTGATAAACCATGTTGTTTCGAGTTTCTCTTCTGACCTACTTGTTCGTCACGAAGGATGCCTATCGTTTCCGGGTGTCTGGGAGGAGGTGGCTCGGCCTTCGTGGGTCGAGGGGTACGCCGTGGACGCAAGCGGGACCCGCTTCAATTTCAGGTACGAAGGACTTGAGGCGCAGTGTGTCCAGCACGAAGGCGAGCACCTGGAGGGTAAGGTCCTGGTGGACCATCTAAGTCGTACCAAGCGCCGCTTCGTAGAAAAGACGCTGCGGAACCGCAGGGGCTGAACCCTGCCGATAGTAGTGTTCGATCTGCCTCCCTGGCAGGTCTTGTTTGTGAAAGGAAAAGACTGATTATGCAGACTCAAACCGTTGTTTCGATCCCTAACCTTGTTGCGGCTGGTGCGGCTGGTAAGACGACGAAAGGCGTGGATACGGTGGTAACGTTGCCTCCCTCTATCTTGGCTATTGCCAGCGTCGCAAAGGATAGTCGTGACCTCGACGGTCGCAGCGAGTACACGCTTGATATCGATCGTCCCTTGGCAGAGCTTCTGCTCGCGGAGCGGGATGACCAGCAGCGCCGCGTAGCCGCCGGTCGCGTCATGGAGATTCGAGCCGACATCGAATCTGGCAAGTGGATGAACACGGGAGACGCGATCCGTCTTTCCCCCACCGGAACTCTGGTCGATGGTCAGCACCGACTCACCGCGTACTTGGCCGCAAATGTGGCGAAGTCTTTCGTTCTTCAGGACATGACTGTTGTCGTACTGAAGAATCGCGCGGCTCTGGACGTGGTGGACACTGGGAAGAGCCGTACCGTGAACGACCTTCGAAAGATGACGGGACGCCGTCAGGTCCCGTCGAAGGCCATCGGAGGAATCCTGTACGAGTACCGGGATTTCGATGCCAAGGAGAACCTCTCCAAGATGCAGCGCAACGAGATCGTCGATAATCACCCTTATCTTGACGAAGTCATCGAGATGGCCCAGCCCCGTCGCGGTATCACCATGTCGTCTACCCCCGTGATTGCCGCAGCAATCCGCTGCATGAAGGCCCCCGGAGCCCAGGATGAAGCCTTCAAGTTCTTCAACGCGGTACTACAGAATCGGCACACCATCGACGGGGTCACGGTCCCGCAGCTTGAGTTGCTGGCTAACTGGTTGATCAACAATCACCACAGTGGCGGAGGTCACGCTATTCGGCGCGAAACCGTGGTGCGCTGCATCCATTGCTGGAATGCCTATCGAGACAACCGGAAGATCTCGCACATTCGTTACTACGCTCGTAGCGAGATTCCTACGCCTCGTTGATTTGTTTCCCTGCGCTGGGTATCTCTTTCGCCTAGATACCCAGCGTGCTTGGGTTGATTAGTACGTGAGGAATATGATGACCGTGAAGCCTGGCCTCTACAAGCACTTTAAGGGAAACCTCTACGTCGTGAAGGCGATCGTTCTCAACGTCGAGGGCGAGACAGCCGTAGATACGGTTCTCTACGAGAAGCTAGGGCCCGCTTACGATTCAAGCCAGTTGTTCGTGCGTTCGGTCGAGAACTTTGTAGAGATTGTCAAAAGGCCCGAGTACGAAGGCCCTAGATTTGTCCACGTAGGGTCAACTGAAGTGATTGCACTCCCCCGTACTCAGGCCCACGTAACTCATTGTCTGGAGTTTGACGAGGGAGAGGGATAATTTTCCAGTTATCTAACCTCATGGTTCCTCGGCCATGAGGAGTGTGCGTGGGAAAAACAAGAGCGGAGCGAAAGAAGCAAGTTCAGGCCAAGAAACAGCGTGTATTCACGTACCTATCTCAAACTGAATGCGTAGGCTGCGGTGAATCCGACCCTCTTGTTCTTGAATTCGACCACATACACGCTGATAAACGCACCGACATATCCAAGCTGATTCAATCCGCTTGCTCTTGGGAGCAGCTTCAACTAGAACTGGACAAGTGCCAGGTTCTGTGCTCCAATTGCCACAAGCGTAAGACCCACCGCGAAGCGAATTCGTATCGCTATCAATTTTGGAAACTGGCTCGAACCGGATAACAGATGTCTTTGTCCCACACAAAACTGAAACGTTAGACCCCGAGTTTCTGCTTGGGGTGCGTAAGTTTTGTTTGGGACCTTAGCTCAGTTGGTAGAGCAGGTGGCTTTTAACCACTCGGTCGCGGGTTCGAGCCCCGCAGGTCCCACTGTATGTGCGGGTCCTACAGTTGTAAGTATCCGAATTTACTGTATTTGTAGGCCCTAAGACTCGTCTTGAAACCGTACCGAATTCCGGTTATCTACTGGTAGGAGGTTGGTTTGCGCAAGCCTAAAGAGCCAAAGAGGCGAAATACGAACCTCCTCAAACGCTTTGACCGCGTAAACCGAGATTTTTTCGGCGGTCATGTATGCGGTGGAATTGGCTGGCGTCAGTTTCCACTTGGCCGAGGAGAGTCCATCACCCAGGCTCAGTGCATCTTTGACGAGCGCCTGATCAAAGTAAACTCTGTGATGGACGACGCTAGAATACCGCTTTGGTACTTGGACTTTGTGGTGTATCACGAGATGCTCCACCTTCAGCACGGACCCCAGCAGTATTCCGCAGACGGCTACGGCTACCCCCACGATCTTCGTTTTCAGTGCTTAGAAGTTCGTCATCCAGATTTCGATCGTGCTTCGAAATTCGAGGCTAAAAGTTTGGATCGAATTGTCCAGAGCTGGAGACGGTTCAGAGAATGGGAGCGCTATTCTGTGCGTAAGAAGGCCACCCATCTGAGATTGGCCGCCAAGGCAAGTTGAAACGTGTTGCCTCCCTTCCCCTTCGGGGCCCTGCCCCGAGGCACAATCCGCGTTCGTGCGAGTCGTCTTTCTCCAGGTGACGTAGTCTTCCTGGAGACAGCGGCAGCTGGAGAGCCGGTACGCTCTCTCCTATTGCGGACCTCGCCCCCAAGATTCGAAGTTCAGAACAGACTGAGTCCCGAACCCTACTGGGTTTCTCTGCGGGACAGCAAATTGGTTTGGGCTCTGAAATTGAGACCTTGGGCCCCTCGCCCCAAATCTGCTCCTCGCCCTCCACCCTACCGCCATCCTAGAGGGGCAGAAAGACCCCACTTTCGAGAATTTGACCGGGAGGTGGAAGCCGAGTACTCTGAGGATAATAGGCGTTGGACTTCCACCCGCAAGCCTAAGAAGCCTTACCCCACTATTTCACGTGCACACCGAGAATGGTATACTCTCTTGGGAGTAAAGGCGGGTGTGACACTTGTAGGTCTGAAGAAGGCGTATAGAAAAGAAGCATTTCGCTATCACCCTGACAGGTGTAAAGAGTCTAACGCCGAAGAGATGTTCAAGAAAATTACGGTAGCGTACGCGGGTCTCTTGAAGCTACTAGGACAAAAATCTTGACCTCTGTCTTGCTCAAAGTAACCACCTTGACTCAGCTAGTGACGAGGCCTCCTTTACACGGAGGAATCGGTGGGGGCGGAACCCACAGGGTGGATATCCCAATTTCGATCTCCGTAGTGCAGAGCGGAATGACAGTTAGCACAGAGTAGTTGGCATTTAGACGCCTCTACCTTTAAGGTCTTGAACGACCTGTTATAGTTGCTGCCCAAAGCAAATTCTTTGTTGTCATCTGTATGATGAAAATGCAGCGCTCCTAGGCAGGTCGAATAGCCACAGTTTTTGCAGGCGCCCCCCAACAACTCAACTAGTTGTTTCTTTACGATGTATTTCCTTCGCAATACCACGCAGGAATTACATACAGTGAGCGTGTGTCCACTGGTTTTGTCGAAGACGTAGGCTCTTTGGCAGAAAGTGCAGGCGCATTCTTCGCCGACATGACTGGTTCTAACCGTTAGAGTTTCTAGACTGTACTTCTTCAGCCAGTGTCTAACCGTAGTTTTGCTGCATCCGAATCTCTTGGCTAGCGCGGATATACTGGCTCCTGACGAGCACGCAGTCTTTAGTTCTTTGTACGTTATCATACCTTAGTATAGCACACTGGTACAGTAAGTTTACTTACCTCGCTGGGCTACACCAAAAGTAAAGTCTAAACAGGCTATGTACGGTTGTGGCCACCACTATTCAACACTCAATTCTGGACACGAGCGGCACTTTGCTTGTTGCAGAGCACGATCCGTCTCGTAATGAGTACCAGAGAAAGTACCAAAAGAATCGCTACCACGAGCGTAAAAAGCAGGCGATTGACATGTTGGGCGGAAAGTGCTCCAGCTGCGGCACAACTAAGAAGCTGGAGTTGGACCATAAGAAACCTGGTACAAAATCTTTTACGATCACCAAACTCTGGTCCGTTCCTGAGGCTGAGTTCAAGAAGGAAGTAAAGAAGTGTCGACTTCTCTGCAACTCCTGTCACCGCAAGAACACCAGCAAACAGAGGGAGAACGGTACGGTAAAGTCTGTTCCTGGCAAGACCAAGTACAAGAACAACCGCAAGAAAGCTAGCTCAACACCCAGCCTCAAGGTTGTTTTGAAAGCCTTTTTCTGGGAAAGCTTGGATACCCGTACCGCAGACGTTATTGCCAAAAACGCTGTTAGTGTTTTCGAGAGGCTGAAGAAAAAGGGCTCCTGGGGTCCTCTCAACTGTGACCTGGCGTGTGACTTGTGGTCTAAGGTGTTCGAGGCAAACGGAATTACTGCGCGGGTAGCTAACGGATACTACATCAGTGATCAAGAGACGCGGGCCCTCGTCAAAAAGGGACAACTATCTCCGCCGGGGTCGTCGGACCACGTATGGCTAGAGATCAATGGTAAGATAGTAGATCCGACTGCCTTGCAGTTTGTAGACTCGGGCCCCCTTCGTGTCTCCGGCTATCTAGAAGAAGACGACCTGGGTAAAGAGGTTCGTGGCGCAATTCAACTCATGAAAGTGGCGTCGACTCTATCCTTCAAGGATGCTGCCAAAATAGCGGTCAGTATCGCAAGGTCTGCTGTTGCGGGCCACGATGACGTTGATCTGAAGATGGCCTCTGAGTTCAAGAAATCTGACCGTGTTGAGCATCCTATTCTTACATGGACCGTTTTCCGTAAAGACTCGGGCCATCAGCTTCTTTTCCGCGTGTATGGCAGGGACAACGACGCAGAACTTATCAAGACTGTTGTGGCTTCTGTAAAAGAGGCGTTCAGCAAGTCAGAAGTCGAATTCGATTACGAAGACGACTTGTCGGAACCCGGACTCGTGGTTAAAACGATTTCTGGTATCTGCGAATAGAAGTTCGACGGAACTAGTTCCGTCAACAGGTCTGTAAAGACCTTATGGGCTCGACAGGTTTCGACGTGGAGAGTGAATCGAGAAAGTGCGTGCCGGGCTTCGTAAGGTCAGCTCGTCAAAAAGATGTTACAAACATAGCTGCGAACGATAACAGCTACGCTCCTGTCGCAATGGCGGCCTGAGCCGTCCGTATAGGGAACCCGACGACCACTATACGGGCGTAATGTAGTCGGAGGCAACTCCAGTGGATGCAATCAGTGCTGGAGCCAAGGCTGTAAATCTGAGAGCTGGTGGAGGGCAACACGCGAAATCGTGGCGCCCCTAAAGGTGGCTGGCATGGGCAAGGCACCTTAGACTGGTGAGAAATCACTAGTCGCCGAATTCCTGCCTACGCACGTAGTACTTGATCGTAGTAGCCTTCGCGGACTCCGGTTCAATTCCGGACGAGTCCATTTCCGAAACTCAAAAAGGATATACTGAAATGCTTAGACCCCTTGGCGACCGAGTTCTGATCTCATTGGCTCCTCCTGCTGAGCGAAGTGCGGGAGGGATCTACATCCCTACCACGGCGCAGGAGAAGAATGCGGAGGGCACTATCGTAGCGGTGGGCCCCGGTCGCGTGACTGCAGAGGGCCGACTTGTGGAGCCTCGTGTGAAGAAGGGGGACCGTGTGATGTACTCAAAGTACAGCGGCACGGAACTCAAGGTGGAGGGAATTCTCCACGTCATCGTCTCTGAGGAAGAGATTATCGGTGTGCTTGACGAGAGCACCAGCACCTGATAACCAGTCGGTTGGGAGCATAGCTCAATTGGATAGAGCACCTGGCTACGGACCAGGCGGTTTGGGGTTCGAGTCCCTTTGCTCCCGTTCCCTCCATTTTGGAGTGGATTCCAGAATTTCAATTGCTCGAAATTCTGGGTTGTTAGCAGCTACTTGTTTGGAGTTCGTAACATGACCAAGTTGAATCAGATCCTCGCCATCGAGAAGGGCGTGAAGGCAACCTCTACTCGTCTTCTCACCGACCTACACCGCAAGTCCCAGACCCCGACTCTGTACGAAGGGAGGGACCGCAACTATCAGCCCTTGCATGAGGAGGGCGAGCGGTTTCCACCCGAGAGCCAGAAGGTCCAGCTTCGAGGCCGAAATGTCTTGAAGGAGGTTCAAACCTCTTTGGCTGACTTGTTTGACATCACCTTCACCAAGGACAAGGCAAACCTGAAGTCCATGGCGGATGTGGTGGTAGATGGCAAGGTGATCTTGGGCAAGGTCCCGGTGACCTATCTGCTCTTTCTTGAGAAGCAGCTTACAGACCTTCATACGTTCGTCTCAAAGTTGCCTGTCCTAGACTCTTCGGAGAACTGGACATGGGACGACGGGCAGTCTGCTTATCGTACGTCCGTGGTGGAGACGGCCAAGACCAAGAAGATCACCAAGCCTGTAGTCTTGTACGAGGCCACCAAGGAGCACCCGGCTCAGGTGAAGGAGGTCTCTGAGGACGTGGTGGTGGGGTACTGGAAGCAGACTCGCTACTCCGCGGCTCTCTCCCAGCAGAAGAAGGACGACCTCATCGAACGGGTGAACAAGCTGCACGCAGCAGTCAAGTTTGCTCGCGAAGAGGCGAACGCCTGCGACGCGGATCGTCATTCTGTGGCCGAACCCGTGTTTGCGTATCTCTTCAGTGAGAACGCCTAAGACAACGGCTCTGCTGTCGGCGGTTGAACCCTGCTGATAGTAGAGCCAGTACTTCCCTAGGCTTCGGCCTGGGGTTGAACCCAAAAGGGCATAAGCTCAAGTTCAAATTGATCTGAAGTCGTAAAAGGTGAAGGTTCAATTCCTTCCCTCCCCGCTAACCTTATGGGGAGGTAGCCCAAATGGCAGAGGCAGCGACAACAGGCTTGTACAAAAGCTAAAGCTATTCCCTAAATTTGGAGGTTTTGTCCGATCGTCATCTCGAATTCTCACGACAAACTGCTTGAAATACTGGTGCGAATCCAGTCCTTTCCGCTTAGCGTTCGACCCTAGAGTTCGAGTCCTAAGCGGAGAGGTGGTCTAACAGAAGGACGCAGGCACTCAGATCTGATTCGTGAGATTAAATGCCGTTGACGTGCGAAAATGGACAAGACATTCATCACCACGATGGATAAACCTAGGGCGGGGTTGGCAAGGCTATGCTGATCTCGCCCGCCTAATTTAAGGCACTCATGATCCGAGCAAACAGAAATTGGTCCTGTTCCTGCGGTCAGAAACGGAGAGCGCCCCTGTCTCCTTCGCCACCTCTTTGCCCTAAATGTCGAACTGCAATGAGTCGTACGGCTGACGCGCACAGCAAACACCACCACACGAGTCCACGACGGGCACCGCGGTGACACGTTCTCGTCGTAAGAAAAGACGTGCTGCCCGTAAGAGGCGGGCGGAGCGCAAGCGAATTGCTGGCTATAGAACGTGGGGACCTAGGTGGGCTCCCTCCAACTTTGTCTCTGATTCAGCGGTTGATGACGCTATTGATGCCTGGCACGGGTCAAAGACCAAACAGACTCTAGCAGAGTTCTTAGGATGGTCCGACTCTGAGTATACTGCTTGGGTTGAAGAACGCGGACTGAGTAAAGACTATGACTGAACGTAAGAAGATTTTGGTAGTTTTCCACGGGGACTGCACTGACGGCTGGACAGCAGCCTGGGCAGCGTGGAAGAAGTTTGGCGACTCCGCGGAATACGTTCCGGCAACGTACAGACCCACAGATGTCTTCGACGTGGACGAGCGTGAGGTCTACATTCTAGACTACTGCCCGACTCGAATTGAGCTTCAGGGATATGCTCGTCGCGCTGCTCCCCTATTAGTGATCGACCATCACCAGTCGGCAGAGGAGCGGTGTGTAGGGCTAGACTACTGCCTCTTCGATATGAAGCGTAGTGGTGCTGGAATGGCTTGGGACTATTTCCACCCAGGAGTGAAGCGGCCCCTGATTGTAGATTACGTGGAGGACCGTGACATCTGGCGTTGGGCGCTGGCCGACTCTAAGATTGTCAGTTCGGCACTGTTTAGCTACTCGATGGACAGCTTTGAAAACTGGTCCGAATTGGCCCTGCGCGTCGAAAATAACTTGCCCGAAATTCTCTTGGAGGGAAAGGCAGTTAACCGGGCCGAGTCTATCGCTATCACAGGTGTGAAGAGGAACGTGCGGCTCATGGCGTTCGCGGGGCATCAGGATGTACCTGTAGTCAACACGACCGGGACAAACATCAGCGAGGTTCTAAACCAGCTTAGTGCTCCAGGCTATTTTGCAGCTAGCTGGTTCCAGCGTGCGAACGGGACGTTCAAGTACTCCTTGCGGTCGAAGGGCGACTTCGACGTCGCAAAGCTGGCAGAAAGATTTGGTGGGGGCGGCCACAAAAACGCTTCTGCTTTTGTATCTGACCTGCCCCCTTGGGAGCTAGAGCATGTCCCTGCAAGAGCGACCGGCAAGTGCTAACGGGCCTTCACGTTCAAGAAACCAAGCTTCTTAGCCACGCCAATCGTAACTGGAATTGTGTCGGAGTCTGTCTTGAACTTGTGCTGGACAGATTCTACCGTAATGGGATCTCCCATGGAGGTCGGGGCACCTGGATGGAAGGTAAACACTACCTCTCCCTTGCCACCTACCTCCCCGAGGATAATAGTGGTAAACTTGACTTTGGGTAAGCCATGCGGCATTACTGCTAGTAACTCAGCTAAGTCGGGTCTATGCATGGAGGGCCGCAGCACCGCCTTCATACTGTCAGGAAACATAGAGATAGGAGCAGCACCAAGAACACCAGGAATGTGGGCCATGAAAGCATGGCAACCGGGCTTGACGTGCTCTGCGCCCTCTGTCAGTGGCTGCCAATCAGCTTTCAACAGATCCTCTATAGTTTGAGGGTGAATAAATTGGCTACCCAGTCCATTTCCGTTACGCATGTTTAGCGTCTTTTTAATGTACTCTTCGCCGCTATTTTTGATAGCAGCGGCTACTCTGGCATTGGAGTCAAGACCAGCAGCCAGCTTCAACAAAGACTTAGCGATACGGCGCAACCTAGAACTGTTCGACATAGCCACCACATAAGGAAGGACGTGAATTGAAGAAAGTCCTTGACTCCAATTTTTGCTCCTGCTAGCTTGGTTTCCTTCATGCGACTCCTGTATGCAGCCCTGCACAATATTCTCGGGAATGGCTATTGCCATTCCCTCGGGGATAGTTGCTGCAATAAGGGCGAGCAACAGGAGCCTCTCGACTGACCCCCATCCAGTCCAGTTGCTCGAACCCTGCCGATACTAGACGAGGTGGGATTGACAACTGAATAGGAAAGCAACTTCGTGGCGAATGCGCGAAGAGACTACAACAATGGCGCTTGTGGGTTCGATTCCCACCAGAAGTCGAAAGACATCTGTGGTGGAATGGCAGACACACCCGTAGTGATACGGGCGCATCTTTTCTATACGTCTCCTTGCACTCCTGTCGTCACTTTTTTCGTGGTGAATGCCGAAGAGTCTACAACCCTTTTTTGACGACTCTTTACTTTCTGTCACCACATTTTCCTGGGTAGCTCAGTCAGGTAGAGCGTTCCGCTGTTAACGGAATGGTCGCAGGTTCGAGTCCTGCCCCAGGAGCATCGTTCCATCCATGGCTAAAGATAAAGTTAAAGCGGCTCTTTACGTAAAAGAGAGACGCAACCGGATAAAGTCTGCGTTAGTCGCTCTTGTTGGGGGCTCGTGCACTCAATGCGGGTATTCTAAATGTTTGGCGTCCTTGGAGTTTCACCACCCAGATGACACCTCAAAGGATTTCGGACTTTCCTATCGGGGAATGTGGCGGACTTTCGATGTTCTTGCCCTTGAGGCGAGCAAAACCGTTTTGCTCTGCTCGAATTGTCACCGTGAAGCTCACCATCTCACCGGCTTCGTACTGATGACGACCTAAGGAGGGCGGTTAACAAGCTGGAGCACCGTCCTAAAAGAGGCGGGCACGGCACCAGTAGCTCCTACTACTTACACAGATGTCGTTGTACGCTTTGTAGGCAGTATCACCGAGTGCGAATTTCTCGTTACCGAAAGAAGAAGGCAGAAAGATTGCTAGGGGTGAGCGACCACGATGGCGGGTGGTAACAGACTGTAAATCTGTCGGCCTTCGGGCCCTAGGGGGTTCGAATCCCTCCTCACCCAGTTAGGTGACCTTGGTGTAGAGGCTCTGCACGCTTGGCTGTGGACCAAGAGGTTCTCGGATCGTTACCGGAAGGTCACCCTGCCTGTAAAACTCCTCCATTACAGGAGGATGCCTTGACCACCACACGTAAATTAGTCGCTGTAGAATCTCCTTACAACGGTCCGGATGCAGCGGCAGTTCGGCGCCATATCCGTTTTGCTCGGGCGTGCGTACGTGACTCACTCATGCGAGGCGAAGCTCCCTACGCCTCTCACTTGCTCTATACCCAACCTGGTATCCTAGACGACCGCAAGCCGGATGAGCGCACTCATGGAATTGAGGCGGGTTACGATTTCGAGACGGCTTGTACTCTTACTGCCGTTTATGTGAACTTGGGAACATCGAGCGGGATGGAATACGGCATGAAGGCCGCTCAACGCGCAGGCCGAGAAATTGAAATCCGTCGACTTCCTGATAACTGGGAGAACGGGGAAGATCCGACCCGAGAGGGTTGGTAAGGAAAGAAAATGTCGAAGACTAAGGATGGAGTCACAGTAGAGGCACGTGGAGCGGCTGTTGCCCCCTATGATTTGGTTGTGTACAAGCTGCAGGTTTCCTCGGTCCCTTGCTCTACGGGTATCCAAGCCAAGGCAAACATCACCGAAACTACTGAGAAGATTCAGGCCTACGTGTCTGCCTTGATCCGAGAGGACATGGCGCGGAACCATGTTTTCTCCCTGCACATTGAGCCCTACATCGCCTATGAGAACAACAACAGAGTACACCGTGGGTACAAGGCCATATTCAAGCTGAAGTTCGAGTCCTTGCGTGTAGACCTGGTATCGCAGATTCAAGATGTCTTGACTTCGTACGAACAGACTGTGGCCGACGTTCCGACGTTTGGGTTCGTTGACAGCGCCGACTTGTTTCGTAAGGCGCTAGAGAACGCATGGGCAAGCGTTAAGGAGCGTTGGGAGTTTGAGTGTGAGCTACTTCTAGGTCTGGATGAAGTGGGGTCCAAATTTTACTTCAGTCTTGAAGATTGGAATGTGGACTACGGTCCTGAAAAGCAGTTTTCCAAGGTAGCAGCACCCACCTCCGACTCCGTTGGACTTGGTATGGTGGAGTTGCGCCTATCAACTCGTTGGAGGCGAAAGCCTATCTGAATTTCTGGTCGGCCTGGACCGGCTAACGGGCGGCAACCGAGCAGCGCCGGACCAATTTACGGGGAGGTGGCGGAATTGGTATACGCGCCAGACTAAGGATCTGGTGGCCGAAAGGCCGTGAGGGTTCAAGTCCCTCCCTCCCCAGGTCTGGTATTCGTTTTAGGGGAAATGGCGGAATGGCAGACGCGCAGCATTTAGGCTGCTGTATCGAAAGATGTGAGGGTTCAAGTCCCTCTTTCCTCAGTAACGACGCGGTGCCCGAGCGGCCAGGGGGCGGACTGCAAATCCGTTTACGCGGGTTCGAATCCCGCCTGCGTCTTTGGAAAAGAAGGCGCAAGCCTCTTATCTAGGGCCATGACCGATGTCGTAACCAAATTGATCCTTACTTCTGCGGGCGTACGAAACCCTCGTACTCGCCAACGTCTTGCGCGCACCGCTTCGAAGCTGGTGGTTGCAGACGCTGCAGGAACCGCAATGGATGCGGGGCAGCTGGGACTGGACGCAGTTGGCTTGATTCCGGGTTTGGGTGAAGCAGCCGACGCGGTCAATGTGCTCATTTCTCTTTTGCGTAAAGACTACATGGGAGCGGCTCTTTCTCTCATTTCTATGGTTCCCGTCATCGGAGATGCCGTAGGCAAAAGTGGAAAGGTAGCCCTTTGGCTTTCTAAGCTTGCTAAGCAGCAAGGGAAGCTTGGAAAAGCCGGTCAATTTCTCCTGAAGAACGGCCCTAAACTGAAAAACGGGCTCAAGACCTTTTCTAACGTTCTAGTTAAGAACAAGGTCGCCATCAAGGCCGGACTTCACATGCTACACGCCCTGGTTTCTTCGGCGGGCAAGCCAATCGAAGAGGACCCTAATGCTCCTCCCGCACTGAATGCTGCCGCCAAGGTAATCTCGAAATCCAAGAAGCTGCAGGCGCTCGCCGCAAAGGCTGCACCCCATCTTGGAAAGGTGCAGGCGGCCACCGACGGTCTCTTCCAGCTTGCTGGAGCTTCCGACGCGATGTTCAACCAGCTAGAGGCACGAGCACAGAAGGAAGCGACCCCTGCGACCCGTGCTCCTGCCCCAACACAGGCTTAATTCGTGGCTTCTACCTTTCGTTTCCTGACCCTGTCCACTGATTCCGAGCCTGTGGCTACAGGCACACTGGAATTGTTGGATTTGGCTGATATTCGGGCGGTGACCTACGGCAGGCAAGGAGCCGTTGACGACCTGTTTGTCTTGACCTTGTACCTTACTACGGGAGCTACCTTTAGGGTCCGATATTTAGACCCTAGCGGAAACAAAGGCTTTTTGGAACTGTGGGGCGGCGGTCAAGGGCCCCAGTAACTTTTGCGAAGGCTTCACCTGACCTGGCGTCCAGCTTTCTTATCGAGTACCCTTCAAGGAGTTCATCTTCCCTTGGAGGTAGACTATGATTCGAATTCGGAACACGGACGACCACGATGACGAGATAGTTGCCTTAGATAGAGAAGTATTCACGGAGCAGGAGGCACACCCAGTGGAACTGGGAGGCTCCTCCGAGTGCTGGATTGCTACAAACGAAGAAGACCACGTAGTAGGTTACGCGGTGGCTTACGTTACAGAGGGCATTGGATACTTCGACCGATACGGGGTACTGCCAGAAGCTAGAGGTCAGCGCGTCGGACGCAGACTGGTTCAAGCCTCACTGCGTTGGGCGAAGAAATGTGGTGCTAGTTACATGTGGACGTACACGGTTCCCGCTAACGCGGAGTCCATCAACTGCCTCACCTCATGCGGTTTTCAGGCCTGGCGAAAACCTGACGGTATACACGGATATTGCTACTGGAAGTGTGATCTCGCGGGTTGACATTGTTCTCGCGCTCCACTAAAACTTCAGGCTCCATCATCTAATGGCTAGGATACCGGCCTCTCACGTCGGACATGGTGAGTTCAAATCTCCCTGGGGTCATATGGTAAAACTTCGAAATTTCCTTCCAGGAATGATTCATTTCTACGGAAGAGACAAGTCTGGATATGCGGCATTGGGATGGATGGCTCCGTGGGCGTGGGACGAGTACCCCGAGGATGAGAAGAAACCCTGGGTATTCCACCTTGATTTTGACTGGTGGGATCCAGAGCTGGACGCCAGGGGCAAGAACCATCCCAGCCTAGGTTTCTGTGGTGTTCACATTCTTGGGTTCTATTGGACCCTGATCCAGGGTGGAGTCGAAGCAGCAAAGGGCACTGTTGTAGCCACTGACCTGTATCTGCCGCCACAACTTGAAATCCTTGATAGACTGACAAAGGGCCGTTTCCGCTCCGTCCTCTATGATGAGTGGGTAAAGGGATGCGAAGCGGAGTTCACCGCTTGGCAGTTTCGTAAGATTTCTGAGCAAGTACAAAACGAGATTCCTAACTGATTTCCCGGACCATAGCTCAGTTGGTTAGAGCACGCTCCTGATACGGGCGGGGTCGGTGGTTCGAGCCCACCTGGTCCGACTTCTGGTTCTGTAAAACAGATTGGGGCTGTAGCTCAGTTGGGAGAGCGTTTCGATGGCATCGAAAAGGTCAAGGGTTCGATTCCCTTCAGCTCCAATAAGCCTTGTTGTGCATCGGGGATGCAGACCCCCTGTCTAGGGGTTGAGATGGGTTCGAGTCCCATACAGGGCGTTCAGTCTTTAGCTGCTCGTAGCTCCCATAACGAGACGTTTCTACCCTAACCCTTTTTCACGCGAGAAAACGTCCATGTCTACCCCCGATTCCATTGATATCGTCTTTAGCTTCGACACAACGGGCTCAATGTACCCCTGCCTATCGCAGGTACGTTCCGAAGTGTCCTCCACCGTGACCCAACTTTTTCGGGACATTCCCGGAATTAGAATTGGTGTCATTGCCCACGGCGACTATTGTGACGCACCGCCTCATGGCAAGTACGTCATCAAGATGCTTGACCTCACCGATAACAAGGACGAGATCATCAAGTTTGTTCAGAAGGTCGAGCCTACGGGTGGCGGTGACGCCCCAGAGTGCTACGAGCTAGTTTTGCATGAGGCTCGCCGCCTTACTTGGTCCGCAGGCAAGAAGAAGATTCTTGTAGTCATTGGTGACGCAACCCCTCACGCACCTAGTTATCCTCAGAACACTTTGAAGCTAGATTGGCGCAATGAAGTCGGTATGCTACGCGAATCTGGTATTCACGTGTACGGAGTACAGGCCCTGAACAACTCTGGGTCTACTAGCTTCTATCGCGAGATCTCCAAGGACTCGGGAGGCCTGCACCTCAAGCTGAACCAGTTTCGCCAGGTGTTGGATTTGGTGATGGCCATTGCCTATAAGCAGGTCAGTGACGAGCGCCTGATTCGTTATCGAGATCTGGTTCAGGACGCGGGACGTATGAACCGCGACATGGCTCAAATGTTCGGGGTTCTCACCGGAGTGGAAGTTAAGACAGACTTTGGTGTGGCTTCGGGTCTAACGCCGGTTACTCCAGGTCGCTTCCAGATTTTCAAGGTACACAAGGCAAGTCCCATCAAGGAATTTGC
>Ga0315288_10001840_pt1 | contig 27540 bp, 21 predicted proteins | sample YL17G11_20_MG_FD_203454 | JGI IMG/M metagenome (GOLD analysis project Ga0315288, IMG submission 203454) | Sediment microbial communities from Yellowstone Lake, YNP, Wyoming, USA - YL17G11_20 | ecosystem: Environmental > Aquatic > Freshwater > Lake > Sediment | place: USA: Wyoming | collected... | reverse complement strand
AGCTGTTTTTAGCTTAAAAAGATGGCTTATTAATTTGCTTTGGATAGTTTTCGACCCATTATAAGGCCAATAAGCTGAAAAACTAAGTAGAAATACGTATTTTTTAAATTTTAAGCCTAATTTTTTATTAAATCCTTGACTCGAAATGGCAGAATATGTTATAATAAACACTCGATAACTAAGGAAGGGTTACTAAACTTACCACGGATGGATGAGTAATTATCGATGATAGCATTCAATTATGGCACTGAATTTTTTTACTCTGCGTAGGAGTAAATGTTATTGTAACGAAGTGTAACGGTAGGGTTTATTAACCATTTTTTAGGGGAATGTAAGATGGAAATGCTGAAAAGATTTGTCAAAGACGAAAGAGGCTTAGAGGCCAGTGAGTATGCTCTGCTGCTCGCCTTGATTTGTATAGCCATAATTACTGCCATTGGTCTATTGAGGGCACAGATTGTGGCTGCATTCACAGACGCGTCCACTAATATGGCAGCACGCCCACAGTAAAAATAGTGGTGGAACTACTTCTTTAAGAAGAAGAGTTAGTAGAATAGTTGGGGGGGTAGAAGTGCAGTCTCTTTTAGATATGACAAATGGGACAATGACCGTACTCCAGTGGGGCGTCGTAATCGGCGCCTCACTGCTTGCGGCTGTGGGGGATCTGTGTGTAAGGCGTATACCCAATGCGTTTACATTCCCACTGCTGATAGGCGGTCTCATTTGGTCCGCCTGGTTTGGCGGCTTGGCGAGTTTTGCTGAGGCGGCCGGAGCGTGTGTCCTGCTTGCATTGCCGTATATTATATTATTTATATTTGTCGGCGGAGGAGCAGGTGACGCCAAGCTGATGGGCGCAATCGGGGCCTGGCTCGGATTGAGGCAGGGCCTGACCGTCTTTGCTTGTGTTGCTATAGCGGGTGGAATATTGGCGATAGCCAAGGCGATTGCGAAAAAGCGGTTAAAATTTGTTCTGACAAGTGTGTTTGTATCTTTCTATGGTCTTATATTGTACCTGGTAACTCACAGAACAATGAAACTTGCAGACGAACAAACTGATATAAAGCCGTCCGGCGATTTGGATATTCCGTACGGCGTCGCGATTTTCGCGGGTGTTTGTGCGGGAGGAGGAGTTATATGGTTATCGTAGGGAAACGAAAAGAAAGTCGCAGCCGCGGAGCCGCGGCGGTCGAGGCCGCCCTGGTGCTCCCGATTTTGCTTCTTGTTACATTCGGGGCGATTAAATACGGGTGGTTGTTCCTAAGAGCCCAGCAAATCACAAACGCCGCACGCTATGGGGCTCGGGTAGCGATCCGGGCGGATGCAGGCGAAGATGAGGTGAGAACTGCTATTGCCAATTTAATGACTGCGGCGGGGATGGGTGCTAGTGGATATGGTGTGACGATTACTTATGAGGACGGTGTTGTAGAAGTGGGTAAAGGCATTACGGTCGAAGTTTCAGTGCCAAGTGCGAACATAGACATAATGAATGTGCCGCTGTTTCCGGATGTTGGGGATATCGGGGCTTCGGTCACTATGGCCAAAGAAGGTTCTTGACGTATGTCATTTTCTACAGGGATGTATGCACAAAAAAGTTGTTGAGAAAGCTGGTAAAATAAGCGGAGACCTATAAAAATGAAATGGGGCATTGTAATATTACTGATACTTGGGGTAATAGCGGCAGCTTGTGCCGCAGTTTTAATGGGTGTTTTTAGTATAGGCTCATCCGGTTCGGCAAATGCACAATCGGCGGAAATTGAAGTGGCGATGGCCAGGACATCTCTGCCTGCAATGACGGTTATTACCCTTAATCATATTATTAAAGATAAGATTCCAAGGGCTGACTTGCAGCAGGGGCAAGTAGTCAGCCCTGCACGGGTAATCGGCAGGGTCCTTACCATGCCCGTAATGGAAGGCCAGGTCTTGATGGATTCCTGCTTTGTGGCAGAAGGCGCCGGGTCCCAACTGGCCGCCGCTATTCCGCATGGGATGCGTGCCGTTACTGTCTCGGTTTCCAGCAAGTCAATGCCGGACAGCATACTGTTATATCCCGGCTGTGTAGTAGATGTGCTGGTTGCGTATAGATTGTCAACAAAAGCTTCCGAGGGACAAGCTGGATCCACAACCATGCTCCGCGGGATTCAGGTGATCGCGGTAGAGGGCGAATCGGTTATATCAAATCCGGATGTTGAAGGAACAACAAGCGGAGCCAAAAAAAGTAATACGAGCCGTGGAACACTGGTAACCCTGCTGGTTGATACGAAACAGGCAGAGGCTCTGCAATTAGCAATAGAAAACGGCAATTTATCGCTGTCTATCCGCAATCCTTTAGACAAGGAAGAATTCGAAACAGAAGGAACCGTCCTGAACCAGGACAGGCTCTTCGACCTGGGTTCTGCATTATCACCTACGGTCTTGACTGCCGTTCCGAATGATCAGCCACTTGGTAACGATAATCTGCAAGAACAGCCAACGACCAATAATCCGCAGGATCCGGCTCAATCAGGACTCATTTATGATCCTAATATCCCGGCACAACAGCCTAAAACGGCCGAAAAATCCCAGGTTCGCCAAAGCCCGCGTTGGGGTGTTACGGTAATTCGCGGCAGCCAGACAAAAGTTGAGGAATTCGAGACTTCGGAAAGTGAAGCCGGCGAGCCTACAGCAAAAAAATAAAAAAGAAGTTCCTTTCGCTTACGGACGATATATACTAATACATGTTTAAGGTTAGTTAAAGTCTGTCTGTGAAAGGATAAAGCATGATGGCAAGAGTTGTAAGACCAGGGACCTGGGTCCACACGATTGGGTTTGTTCTTTTCATTATATCTATCGGCAGTATTTGGCAATCACCCGCTGTCGGGGCAAGTTCTGACACCACTGGCGTCAATCCGGAAGTTATCACGTTTATTGTCGGCGAGTCTACAATTGTCAAGGCCCCGTGGCCGACGGTTCGCGTGGCTGTTACGGATCCGACAATTGCCAACGTGGAGGTTCTGACGCCGGAGCAGGTTCTGCTTCAGGGCATCAAGGTCGGCTCGACGGACCTGATTGTCTGGAGCGAGGACGAAAAGCAGGTCCAGCAGTGGAAGGTCCAGGTAAGGCTGGACACCGCGCGTTTTAAGGAAAAGCTGAATGAACTGTTCCCCGATGCCTCGCTTCAAGTCAGCGAGTCCGGCGAGACACTGATTGTCACAGGCCTGCTTCGCAGCTCAGAGCAGGCAGTGCAGCTCCATGATTACCTGGATAAAACCGGAACCCCATACGTAGATATGACGAGTGTGGCCGGCGTGCAGCAGGTTCAGTTACAGGTCCGTGTTGCGGAGGCCAGCCGGTCGGCACTGCGATCTCTGGGCATAAATATTTTCCGCCCGGATGGTGATTTTTTTGGCGGTTCACGGCTTGGTACTTTGGGCGGCGGAGACATTGGAGTTCCGGAAGGCGTCCTTGTGGGGGATACCATGCCCTTCCAGCTCATGAGCGATGCACTGCCGAGCTCGTCTGTGACGATTTTTGCCGGTGTTCCAAGGGCCAATTTTGAGATATTTCTTCAAGCACTTGCGGAAAATCAGTATATGAGACTTCTGGCAAACCCAACGCTTGTGGCCCTGAGCGGTGAACAGGCCAGTTTTCTTGCCGGCGGGGAGTTTCCGATTCCGGTCGTGCAGAGCAGTGGGGGAGGAGTCGGTGGAAACAATGCGGTAACAATCCAATATAAAGAATACGGCGTTCGAGTAACGTTTAGACCGGTCGTTCTGGGTGATGGCACAATTCGTTTAAATACGGCCCCGGAAGTCAGTAACCTGTCGGATGTTGGTGCTGTTGTCATATCGGGCTTTCGTGTCCCGGCCCTGGTATCGCGGAAAGCGGAGACCACGCTGGAGCTTAACAGCGGACAGACCTTTGCTATGGCAGGTTTGCTCCAAAACACAACCGAGGCAGTAAACTCACGCATTCCTGGTCTTGGTGATTTGCCTGTGCTCGGCCCGCTGTTTCGTTCTGTACGCTACCAAAAAAAGGAAACAGAGCTGGTTATCCTGGTAACAGCATCACTTGTAGAGCCGATGTCTCTTGCCGAAGCACCGCCTCTTCCGGGATTCCTGCAATCGGATCCCAATGACTGGGAGTTCTATCTCGAGGGGCGGCTCGAAGGCAAGGAGCCGGCAAAGATTGACTCGCATGACGCCGAATGGCTAAAACAGATGAATCTCGATCGTCTGAAGGGCCCGGGCGCCTGGGATTCCTACAACAAACCGATTTCTTCGAGCCAGGCGGGCCCGGCATCTTCTCCGGGCACAGAAGATGCAGATACGCAAAACTTGCAGGAAAATGGAAAAGAGGAAAGCTGAGAATAGATGGAAAAAGGATGTAATGGATTTAAGCACTGCATAAGCTGCAGAATCTTTTCACATGTTCAAGACAAAGGAATGGAGAAGTGAAGTCAAACGTGACGTCAGTATATGACATATTATTGGTAACCAAAGAATCCGCCACAAAGGACGAGATAAAGTCGGCCCTGGATAAGAGCGACCTTATGAAGCTGGCTGGTATCTGTAAAGAAGTGTCGGAGTTGAGGAGTTACTTATCGAATAAAAAAGTACGGGCGGTAGTGATCGATATAGATCCTGATCCTTCACGGCTTCTATACGAGTTAGCCGCGGCCTTGACTGCATATCCGGAGGTATATGTTGTGGTGGTTTGCAGTCATTTCACCAAGGAACTTGCTCTCCAGGCCATGCAGGCAGGGGTAAGGCATTTCCTGGAAAAGAACACTATTGCATCTGACCTTACTAAAGAACTTCAGCAGCTCATCCACGGAGGTGTGAAAAAAGAAGCCGGATTCGGCTCGAAAGTCATATCTATATTATCTGCCGGCGGGGGCTGCGGTGCGACTACAGTTGCAGTCAATCTTGCCAGTGAGCTTCAACTGTTGTCATCCAAACCGGTATTATTAATCGATTTGGACAGTTACTATGGAACTGTGTCGACCTATCTGGGGATCAAGAGCCAGTATGGCATCGCAGATGTTTTAGCTCACAAGGGCTTGATAGACCGGCACCTGATACAATCAAGCGCCTACAATTACACGGAGAATTTTCAAGTGCTTCCAAGTCCTGCCGGCATAGAGTCTCCAAGAGCCAAATCGCTTCAATTCGAAAATCTGCATGGTGTTCTTGAAGCATGTAGAGAGGTTTACCGGTACACTATAATCGACGCACCCCGGATGCCGGGAAGCGATATCGCAAAGTTGGCCGGTTTGAGCGATATTGTGCTGGTTGTGTTTCAACTTACGGTTAAGGATGTGAATTTTGCCCGGTCCACGGTGTTATCTTTGACCAAATCAGGTATTGCAAGCGAGAAAATTATGTCCCTGGCAAATCGGGTCAAAACGCGAGGTCCGTTAGTCAGGTTTGAAGATGGTAAGAAGGCGGTAGGGGCAAAGTCCTGCCTGGCTATTCGGAGCGATTGGCGTAAGGCAATGAAGTCGGTTAATAATGCTAAGCCTTTAGCACAGGTTGTTCAAAAATCGGGTTTACGTAACGATTTTCGAAAACTTGCAGCTAAAGTATTTACCTATGAAGTGAATGGCAGCAGCAAAATCTCAGGGTGATCAAAATGATCGAAAAACAGGAACAAACAGTTGAATTAGAAAATAATAGCCATAGTGAAAACAAGGCTTTGCAGAAAATCAAGGCGGATATACATCGGAAGCTGCTGGAGGTCTTGGATCTCAATGAGGCTCGACAAATACCTATCGAGCAATTACATCAGGAATGCAGCAACAGGGTGGACGCTTTACTGAATGCACGACAGTACCCGATGTCTGGTCCCGATAAGCAACGATTGCTTCGCGAGGTGATGGATGAGGTTTTTGGCTTTGGTCCTTTGGAGGTATTGCTCCGTGATCCAAACGTCAGTGACATCCTGGTAAACGGCCCGCATCAGATTTATATAGAAAAGCTCGGGCGGCTTGAAAAGACCGACGTAACTTTTATGGATGATAAACACCTGATGCGAATCATCAACCGGATCGGCGGGAATGTCGGACGCCGGATCGACGAAAGTTCGCCGATGCTCGATGCTCGCTTGCCGGACGGTTCTCGAGTTAATGCTATCATACCGCCTCTTGCCCTTGATGGACCTATGGTGAGTATTCGACGTTTTGGCACCATCCCAATTGATATCCACCGACTACTCGAATTTGATTCGTTGACAGAGGATATGGCTTTCTTTATGAAGGCCTGTGTGCAATGCAGGATGAACATTCTGATATCGGGGGGAACCGGAACCGGCAAAACCACCTTTCTCAATACGTTATCGAAATGGATTCCGGATGGAGAGCGAGTAGTAACCATCGAAGATGCCGCGGAATTGCAATTACAACGTGAACACGTTGTGAGGCTGGAAACCAGGCCGCCGAATATTGAGGGCGAAGGTTGTATTACACAGCGTGATCTTGTACGTAATACCCTGCGTATGCGTCCCGATCGGATTATTGTCGGCGAAGTCCGCGGTGCCGAGGCTCTGGATATGTTGCAGGCGATGAACACAGGGCACGAAGGTTCAATGACTACCGTGCATGCGAACAACCCGAGGGATGCTCTACGCAGAATTGAGAACATGGTGAGTATGGCCGGTATTAACTACCCGATAGGTGCGATTCGAGAGCAACTGAGTTCTGCGCTTGATGTATTGATTCATTTGGAGCGTATGACAGGTGGTCGACGAAAAGTAGTAAAAATCGTGGAAATTACATCGATGGAAGGTGACACGATCTGCCTTCACGACATTTTTCAATTTAATCAGACTGGTGTTGATGATGAAGGTCACGCTTCGGGGAACTTTGAAGCTTGTGGGGTTCGCCCGCTTTTACTGAACCGGCTGCATGCGAAAGGTGTGGATGTGCCGCTCGATTTGTTCAAACGCAGAATTCTTGGTAAAGCCGGCTCATTAAATAATAAGAAGTGAGCTTGCCTGCTGTAGATAGTCAATACTGTAACATGAGACTATATGAATTGTATTATAAGTGTGAATATAAAACCTGTCTTCGGTCTGTGATTCCTGAACAAAACAATATTTTGTACGTTGATTAGTTTAATGTAGGGTTCGAAATTTATGAACCAGCAGCAATTGATAAATATTATTGCCATGATGGCAGTCTTTGGATTGGTTTTTTCTGTCTGGTGTATCTGTATTTTTCTTTGGTTCGGCAAATATATAAGCCATTTGCAGTCGGTACAAAAGAGATTGGGTATTGTCAATAAGGAAACCGGTGAGACTCATACATTGCGGCTTTGGCGTGAGACACAACAAAATACCGGAAATGCTTTCTTAGCTGAAAAACTGACTTTGCAGGAACGCCTGGAGAGGCTAAGTCGCTCTGCCGGGTGGCCTATGTCAGCACAAGTGGTCATCCTGGGAGTAATTTGTGCAGCCATTTTGGGTTTTATAGTAGCATATCTTATGGGCGGTAGAGTAACATGGGCAGTTGCCACTTCCCTGGTGATTGTGATCGGATTTTGGAGCTACACTCAGCACTGTATTTCGAAAAATGCAGCTTTGCTTGAAAGGCAGCTTGTAGATGCATTAGGCATTGCTGCTCGTGCGCTTCGTGCCGGACATCCTTTATTGGGAGCTTTTCAATTGATTTCGGAAGAAATCGATGAGCCCTTGAAAGATATATTTCTTAGAATATGCCAGGAACAGATGCTCGGCCTGGATCTGAAAGATTCTATCCAGAAAGTTGCACAAAGCAGCTACAATTCTGAATTGAAGTTTTTCGCCACAGCGGTTGCCATACAATTGCAGAGTGGAGGAAATCTGGCGGATTTGATGGATAGTTTAGCATCTGTGATCCGATCGCGTATGAAATTAAATCGGCGAGTTCGTGTTATGACGGCACAGACGCAATTCAGCAAGAGACTATTAATTGCGCTACCCATAATCATGTTTTTTTTCATGGATATTAGTAATCCTCAATACATGGAGCCGCTCTACACAACGATGACCGGCAGATTGATGTTAGTAATGATGGCTTCGTCAATCTTATTTGGCGCTTGGGTGATGAATCGAATGTGCATTTTGCGTTTCTAAGTTTTAAGAAGAATTTATTCACTGTTGCATAGTGCAGTTGATAATGGATGTTATGGATAACAAAATACTAATTCCCGGACTGACGTTTTTGTCCATATTTACGATTGGATTTGCAGTCCTCATATTAAAGGCGCAAAGAAGAAAGGCGCTGGAGACCAGGCTGCAGGAAGGTGCTTGGACAGGAACGGACATAAAGGATTCTAGCAAGAAAAAGTCAGGTCTGCTGAAGTTTCTTGAAGAAATAGGTAATATTGCTTCTCATGGACGTGCAAGCACGGAACTCTGGGAAGAGCTTGTCCGGGCCGGATTTTTCGGCTCGGCCGCACCTTCGGTATACACAGGAATCAAAATGTTGCTGTTCTTTGTTGGACTTGTGTCCGCGGCGATATTGGTTATGCCCATGGAAGTTCATGTTACAACTAAAATGACTTATATATTTCTGGGTGGTATTTTTTTATTCTTTATTCCTAATGTTATATTGAAGATACGACTGAAAAAACGGCAGAATGAAATCCGCCAGCATCTGCCTGAAGCAATTGACATGCTCGAGATATGTGTCTCTTCAGGAATAGGTCTAAGTATGGCCTGGAATATCGTTGCCGATGAAATTCAACATGTCAGTCCGACATTGGCCAATGCAATGGGACTAACTAACTTTGAGATTCATCTCGGAGTTAGCCGTGTAGAGGCAATGCGACACATGGCGGCTCGTACAGGTGTGGACAGGTTAGCTTCGCTGGCGGCAATACTGGTCCAGACTGAGCGTTTCGGTACCAGCATTGCTACTACGCTGAAAGTGTTTGCCATGTCTATGCGGGAAGAAAGATTTTTTGAAGTTGAAGAACACGCGGAAAAGATAGCAGCGAAGTTGATGATACCTATGGTTCTGTTTGTTTTTCCTGCAATATTCATCGTAACGGTTGGACCGGCTGTCATAACTATAGCAGAAAGTTTCGGGAACTGGTGAGGTCGAACAAAAAATTTAAATTAAGGAGAATATTTTATGAAACTGAGCATGATAACAATGACTGTTTTGTTCTGCATTTTGATAGTTGGGTGCCAGAAGAACATGGATGAAGGTCCCAATAAGCACCTTATAAACAGCCAGCTTGTAAATTCTTATAATGATATCGCAATGCAGAACGCAATCGTCACCCAACATACTCTGTTCCCATATCATTTTGTCACAAATGGAGCAGAGCTTAATGAACTTGGCCGGCGAGATCTTGCGGCATTAACAAGCCACTTTATGAATCATGCCGGACATTTGAATATTCGGCGGCAAAACACCCCTGCGGATGTTTATGAAGCCCGGGTGAACCTGGTTCATGCAAGACTGCAGGAAGCAGGTATCGACATGAAACGAATGAGTATTTCGGATGATATTCCTGGAGGTACGGGTATAACTTCGGAAAGAATCCTGGTAATCCTGGAGCAACCATCAAAGGGCGCTTCATCGGGAACCTCAACATCATTTACATCTGGGACTAAGTAATGACGGATATGCGATCTGGAAGATTAGGTATAGTTATATCGTTTTGTATGGTGGGGTTTCTTTGCATGCTCTGTGTGGAAGGCTGCTCAGAGTCTGCCGGTTCCGGGCAGGATACGGATTGGGCCACGGATAAGTCGGATCTTGAATTTCAATCGCAAGCCAATAATCCCCCCACTGCAAAAACACTTTATACCATGGCTGATATTCTTGCCACTCAAGGCAGGGATTCGGAATGTGAATATGTGTTGAAAAGGATTATACAGGATAATCCCAAATTCCTTCCGGCATACAACAGCCTGGCGGAACTGCAAATGCGGCAAGGCAAAACAATCGCAGCGATTGAGACGCTTCAGAATGCCCTTAAAATTAATCCTGAGGATACTGTGCTGTTGAATAATCTGGGTATGTGCTGGATAGTCCGGCGAGATTACGAAACCGCTCTGAAGATGTTTACCAGGGCCGCAGGAATAATGCCCGAAAATGCGAAGTATCGGGCAAACATGGCTGTTGCACTGGGGCTTATGGGCCGCTATGAAGAATCATTATCTTTATTCAAACAGGTACTGCCCGAAGATCAGGCAAATCATAATTTGAAGGTGCTACGGGAGGATATAAATCTATCTGAGCCAAGTTCTTGAAAAGATTCCTAACCTCTTGAAGTAGAATCGCAAATAACAACAGTTTGTTTAGCATTAACTTTGAAAAGAAGCTCACCAGAAAGCAACTCGAACATATAAATGTATTTACCCTGATGCTCCGCTTCATCTGTGGAAGATTCGCTCATACTTCAGAAATCTTTAAGAGAAATGCGGTAAAATCGTGAATTTGATAGTCTGCTGGCCGTCTGTTCTTCATTGCGCACCTGATTTTGCTGGCGCTGCTGTAACTTCTGCTGCTGCTTCCCACCGGGCCATTGATTGAACCCTACCTTAAGCAGGGACAGGGCGGCTGGCTGGAACGCCTGCGCTACATCTGGTATCCGCTGAGTTTCATCCTGCCGGTGGGACCAGCGTGAGCTGATTGTACCGAACAAGGAGTTTATCACCGGGCGTCTGATTAACTGGACCTTGTCGGATAATGTCCTGCGTCGAGAGTTCATCGTAGGGATTGCCTATGGCTCGGATATCGCAAAAGCCGAGAAGATTCTCTATGAAGTAGCCAGGGCAAACCCTCTGGTCCTGGCTGACCCTGCGCCTGTGGTTATTTTCAAGTCCTTCGGGGACAACAGTCTGGAGTTTGAGCTGCGAGTCTATATTGCGGGCATCGACAATTATGTCCCCGTCTGGCACGGCATAAACTGCACCATCGATTCGGAGTTCCGAAAGGCCGGCATCGAAATCGCATTTCCACAGCGAGATCTTCATATCCGCTCCATCGATTCGAGAATACCGGTCAATACAATCAAACCGGAAAATTAACCCGGTTTTCCTCTCGGGAAATCCGGATTGGACCAAATATGTTTTGCACAATCGGCTTTTTATGAAAAAACTACAATACATCTCAAACTGATAAGCTTGTGTTATAGTTGTGCTTCTGTAATAGATTTTATATACTGCTATAACTCGCACTCAGATACGTAGCTGAGCTGATTGTGAATTACAAATATAGGTTTGAGTAGAAGGCTATATGTCAGATCGAATGTCTGCGTTTCTCTTGTAAAAAATCATCTGAGTTCCTTTGGAAAGGACATGAAGACAGGAGCTGCGAAGTGAATAGTATTTTGAATCGTCGTGATTTTGTAAAAGCGATGGGATTGGCAGTTACATCGCTTGTCCTGCCCGGCTGCGGCGGGACTTCGAAGTTGCCTCAGAGTGACGCGGACGCGAAAAGGCCGAACATCATCTTCATTATAGCTGATGATATGGGCTACGGTGACTATGTCGTTGAGGTGGACTGGACCATTGGGCAGGTCGTCAGGGCGCTCGAACGCAACGGCCTTGCCGGCAATACGCTGATTATTGTTACCAGTGACAACGGCTCGCCCGGCCGGACCAAAATTAATCGCGCAACTTACTCCATCATAAAAGAATATGGTCATTATCCCAACGGCGACTTGCGGGGCATTAAGGCGGACATCTGGGACGGAGGTCATCGCGAGCCCTTTATTGCCCGCTGGCCGGGCAAAATTCCGGCCGGAACCGCTTGCGATGAGCTTATCTGCCTGACGGATCTGCTGGAAAAGTATAAACAGCAGGGCCACAGCCGGCCAATCTGAAATCATTGGGAGACAATTTATATGAGCACACAGAATTACGACCGTCGAAGTTTCTTAAAAGCTGTCGGTATCGGGGCGGCCTCACTGGCTCTCGAAGGATGTGTAAGCGGTTCCGGGCAGTCTGAGGGCGGTGGGGCGGCGAATAAACCAAACATTATCTTCATCGTTGTGGACGATATGGGCTGGGCGGACCTGGGCTGCTACGGTAGCCGGCAGATTCAGACGCCGAATATCGACCGGATGGCGGCCGAGGGGGTGCGTTTCACGCAGGCGTATTCCGGCTGCACGGTTTGCGCCCCCGCCAGGAGCGTATTGATGACCGGCCTGCATACCGGCCATACATCCGTTCGCGGCAACACGGGGGGAATCCCGCTCCGGGATGAGGATGTGACGGTTGCGGAGGTGCTCAAGCGGGCAGGCTATGCCACCGGCGGATTCGGTAAGTGGGGCCTGGGCGATGTGGACACGCCCGGTGTGCCGGAAAAGCACGGCTTCGACGAGTTCTTCGGTTACTACCACCAGGTGCACGCTCACGATTACTGGACGGAATACCTCTGGCGAAACAGTCAAAAGGTGCCTATGGCCGGCGAGAAAGGCAGTGCCGAGCGATATACGCACAATCGCATCTTCGAGCAGATGCTGAAGTTTATCTGCCAAAACAAAGACAAGCCGTTTTTCTGCTATGCCCCATGGACGCCGCCTCACGGCCAGTACCAGATTCCCGAATCGGATCCGGCCTGGCAGATGTACAAGGACAAATCTTGGCCGGAAGATGCCAAAGTTGTCGCCGCGATGGACGCTATGATCGACCGCCATGTGGGCGAGATACTCGATTTGCTCAGGGAGCTGGAGATCGACGAACGGACGATTGTATTTTTCTGTTCGGATAACGGGGCGGCTAATCGATTCGACGGCGTGCTGGACAGCAGCGGTCCGCTGCGAGGTTTCAAACGCTCGATGTACGAGGGCGGGATTCGCGTGCCTCTGATCGCACGCTGGCCCGGCAAGACAAAGGGCGGAACGGTTAGCGAACATGCGTGCTACTTCGCTGATGTGATGCCGACCATGGCGGATCTGGCCGGGGCGCTGCCCTACATGCCGGCGGATGTGGATGGTCTGTCGATTGTGCCCACGTTGACAGGCCGGGCCGACGAGCAGAAAAAGCATGAGTTTCTATATTGGGAATGGCAATTGTACAACTGGAACAAGCGTGAAGATGTGCCCAATGGCTTGATGCAGGCGGTTCGCATGGGCAAGTGGAAGGCCGTGCGGCACAAGTCCAACGTGCCTTTCGAGCTGTATGACCTCAGCAGTGATATCGGCGAGAAGAATAATATCGCCGCCGGGCATCCGGAGATTGTGACGAAGATCGAGGCTTATATAAAGCGGGACCGTATCGAGCCGCGGCCGCAGATCGAGCCCGACAAGCCCGAGGGCAAGCAGTTCAGATGATTTAACAGGGGCGGTTCGCGAACAGCCCATACTTGGGGAATTCTGAGAAAGGAGATTTGATGAATAGACGTGGTTTCTTAAAGGTGGCTGGTTTGAGTTCGATGTCGCTGGCGTTGCCGGGGCTGGTCACGAATAACGCCGGAGCGGCACGGCGAAAACAAGAACTTCCAAATCTGCTGATAATACACACGGATCAGCTAAGCTCGTGGGCTGTCAGCGCCTATGCTGGGCGACTGACCAAAACGCCGAACTACGGCAAAATCCTCGTAGAGACGCCCAACATCGATTCGCTTGCAAAGGAAGGTGCGATTTTCTACAACTTCTTTACCAACAGCGCGGTCTGCACGCCATCTCGCGGCTGCCTTGTCAGCGGGCGTTATCCGCACGCCCACGGCGCCTATCGCAACAATATCGAAATGAACCGTGACGAGATGACAATCGCACGTATTCTGCAAAGCAACGGCTTCGAAACCGGCTACGCTGGAAAGTGGCATCTGGATGGCGACCAGAAACCAGGTTGGGTCAGGCCGGAGCGTTCGATGGGCTTTGCCGACTGCCGCTTCATGTTCAACCGCGGGCACTGGAAGAAGATTGTCGAGCAGCCGCAGGGAAATCCGGAAGTGTCACCTTATAACGTAATTGGTGACACTAAGACGTTTACGACCGATTGGCTTGCCGATAAGACCATCGAATTCATAGCCAAGCCCAGAACCGGGCCGTTCTTTTACATGGTCAGCATTCCCGATCCACACTCGCCATACACCGTGCGCGAGCCGTACATGAGCATGTACGATTCGGAACAGATGATCGTGCCGAATACGTTCGACGTATCATCGACCGGTGGAAAGCGGAACCGCGGCAAAGGCACGGATGCAGTGAAGAAGAACAAGGCTCACTATTGTGGCCAGGTCAAGTGCATCGACGATAACGTAGGCCGGATTCTCGCGTCTCTGAGGGACAAGGGCATTCTCGACGATACGATTATTGTCTTTGCGACCGACCACGGGGATTATATGGGCGAGCACGGTCTCTACGGCAAGAATCAGTGGTACCGCACGGCGTACCAGCTCCCGTTTCTCATGCGCTGGCCGAAGAAAATTCATGCCGGAACCGTGGTCGAGCGGTTCGTCACGAATGTTGACGTTCAGCAGACGCTTCTGGGCCTGATGGGCGTCGAGCCGAGCGGCCGGGAGCAGGGCCGGGATGCCTCGCCGCTGCTGCGAGGCGAAGAAATCGAATGGAAGGACGAGGCGATGATCCATCATTCCTCGCTCGAAGCAGCGGGGATTTTCACGCCCAAATATGAGCTTGTCCTGAAGGCCAACGGCCAGCATATGCTCTTCGACAGGCTCAATGATCCCGAACAAACAAAAAACCTCTGCGGCAATTCCGAATGCCGTGACATCATGCGAGAGCTGGCTGCTCGTATCGTCGAGCATAATGTCAAGGTCGATGCCCCGGCCGTCTCCTGGCTCAAACAGCAGGCAGGGACAATATAAGTAAAACACATAAACTGCATGAATATTTCGACTGAAGGAGTTTCGCTGAATGAAACGTTATATAGCAATCGAATCAATGGTATGTATACTGTTGGCTGTTTGCCTGTTATCAGCTACGGCAAAGGCAGACGAAAAGGATGCTGCCAAGAGTGCCAAAGAGATTCTCGATGCCACCGGTGTACAGGGCGGTATCGTTGTTCACCTTGGCTGTGGTGACGGGACCTTGACGGCGGCTCTGCGCGCCAATGATCGCTATACGGTTCACGGGCTCGAAGCGGACTTGGCCAAAATTGTCCAGGCGAGAAGCTGCATCTGCGAGCAGGGCGTCTATGGCCCCGTCTCCGTCGAGCAGTATTCCGGGTCCTTGCTCCCTTACAGCGACAATCTCGTTAACCTGGTTGTCGTGCAGGATGCGGGCAATGTCCCCATGGCCGAGATAATGCGAGTGCTTGCTCCGGGCGGAGTGGTTTATGTTGAGCACGACGGTGCGTGGGACAAGGCAGTCAAGGCCTGGCCCGTAAATATAGATCAGTGGACTCATTTCCTGCACGATGCAAGTAACAACGCGGTTGCCGACGATACAGTGGTTGGCCCGCCCCGGAGCCTTCAATGGGTAGCGCCGCCGCTATGGCTTCGCAGCCACGAGACGCCATCGGGGTTTCAGGCGTCCGTCTCGGCCGGCGGCCGGCTGTTCTACTTTTTCGACGAAGGGCTTATCGGTATCACGGACGAGCGTCTGCCCGATCGCTGGTCGCTTGTCTGCCGGGATGCTTTCAACGGCAGGCTGCTCTGGAAGCGGCCGCTCGAATCATGGGGCTGGCGCCAGTGGAGTCTTGAGCGATACCAGGGAAAAGACTGGACAACGCTGCGTGCCGCGCGAACGGATGTGCCCGCATCAAACCAGCGCTGCATCGTGGCCGATGGCGACCGGCTCTACACAACGCTTTCGTACCGGGCTCCAATGTCGATTCTGGACGCCGCCACGGGCGATACTATTGATACGGTCGAGGCGACTCATGGCACCAGCGAGATACTTGTCAGCGACGGCATTATCGTTGCTTATACCGAGCGGGAATCGGAAGCTGTGGCCCGGCGCAGGGGGGCTAAGAACGAGGCGAAAGCGGCTCTGGTTGCCGTCGGCAGCAACACGCAAAACGTGCTTTGGGACAAGCAAATCGATCAGATCCGCCCCCTGTCACTGGCTATCGACAAAGGCCGGATTGTCTATCTGAGCGGCAAAGACCTCGTCGCACTCGATCTCAGTGACGGCCGCGAGTTGTGGAAGGTCCAACCGGAGCAGACGGCGCCGAAAACACTCGTGACTGTAAGCGATACTATCGTGATGCAGGGCGGAAAATCCGTCTCGGCCTACGACGCGGCCGATGGCAGGCTGCTGTGGCAAAAGACCGTGTCGCCCATCGGCGGGGGCGAAGGGGACGACCTGTTTGTTATAGATGGTTTGGTCTGGCGCGGGATGCTCAGCGTGAACGAACAGGGCGAGCCCGTCGGCAAGAGTCCCCATGCGCTGGTCATCGGCTGGGACCTTCGCTCGGGGCAGGAGAAGAAGCGAATCCTGGTGAGGAACCTGCGAAGCCCGGAGCATCATCATCGCTGCTATCGCAACAAGGCAACGGTTCGCTACCTGATCAGCTCTTACGAGGGCGCCGAGTTTCTCGATTTCCAGGCGGACAACCATTCGCAGAACAACTGGCTTCGCGGAGCCTGCGGGTACGGAATGATGCCTGCGAACGGTATGCTGTACGTGCCGCCGGATCAGTGCTTCTGCCAGCCGGGATCGAAGTTCCTTGGGTTTGCCGCAGTGACATCCGGGCCGGACAGAGCCATCGAGGATGTCGCGGACGAGCGGCGTCTTGAGAAGGGCCCCGCATACGGAGCGGTTGCAGATACGCAATCGGATCCTTTGAGCGACTGGCCGACGTATCGCCACGATGCCGCTCGCAGCGGGGCGACTCGTGCGAGTATTCCTTCGAACGTGGCGGTCGATTGGAAAGCTGCGCTGGGCCGCACGCTGACGGCTCCGGTGGCGGCCGACGGCAAGCTGTTTGTTGCCGAAACGGACGAACACACCCTGAACGCGTTGGATATGGCGACCGGCAAAATGTTGTGGCAGTTTATTGCCGATGGGCGCATCGATTCTCCTCCGACGATCTATCGCGGGATGGTACTCTTCGGCTCGAAGGACGGGCGAGTGTACTGCCTGCGGGCCTCGGACGGCCGGCTCGTTTGGCGCTTCTTAGCGGCGCCGAACGATAGGCGAATCGCATGTTTCGACCAGATCGAGTCGGCCTGGCCGGTCCACGGCAGCGTGCTCGTGGATAACGGTACTGCGTACTTCACGGCGGGACGGTCCACATATCTTGATGGCGGTATCCGGGTCTACGGGCTCGAACCGGCCACCGGGAAAATTCTGCACAAAGGTCTTCTGGAAGGGCCGCATCGAGATGTGAACAAAGATCGCGATCTGGCCTTCTTTACGCTTGGTGCCAATTCGGATGTGCTCGTCAGCGAAGGCGGGTATATCTACATGCGGCAGAAAAAAATGACGCCGGAGTTGAAGGAGGTCGAAGTAGACGTTCTGTCGAGCAAGGGCGCCCAGGATGTCGGCCTGCATGTCTTCTCGACTGCCGGTCTGCTGGACGGCTCATGGTACAACCGCACATTCTGGATGTATTCGAAGCGATGGCCCGGCTATCAGTTGACGAACCAGGCGCCGAAAGCCGGACAGCTCCTTGTGGTCGATGACGAAAAAACCTATGCCGTCGGGGTGTTCTATCGTCGGAACGTGCACAGCCCGATGTTCTTCCCGGGCAAGGAAGGGTATCTGTTGTTTGCCGACTATAATACGAATGAGCCGCAAATCGTCGGCGAGGCCGGTTCGCGCAAGCCGCTTAAATGGCTGCCTCAGTCCGATTTTTCTCGCGGCCGCGGCAATGAGATGCGGACGCTGGAAAGCGAGGCCTTCGGGCTGGACAAAATGATCGGCTACACGCGAGCCGAGCCGCCGGTCTGGACGAACTGGCTTGACGTGCGGATTCTCGCTATGGTCAAGACGGGTGACACTTTGTTTGTGGCCGGCCCTCCGGATGTTTTCGATTCGAAGGATCCCTATGCCGCCTTCGAAGCTCGCAGGGGGGCACGGCTTGTGGCCGTCTCGGCCGGAGATGGGAAGAAGCTTTCTGAAACGCCGCTGGAGTGTCCGCCCGTTTTCGACGGCATGATCGCCGCGGGCGGTCGCCTGTTTGCATCTCTGCAAGACGGCAGTGTTGTCAGCCTGGCAGCAAAGTAGTTATCGTACCGACAACAGGGGCCTATTCCGTTTCAATCATTAGTTTGAGCATTATTGTCTTGACTGCAATATATTAAAATGTATAATAATAATAGCTTTTCAAATTTTATGGAAAGCGACGCAGTGAAAGGGTGCGTAATTCGTTATGATTGAGGGAAAACATTTCCTGCAGAGGCGATTTGCTTGCGCACCAGGGTCGCCGCCGGCATCGACTATTTCTTGAGAATTAGACCAGATGAAATTAAACAGCATCGTTTTTATAGCCGTTTTGGCGATTCTACTGCTCAGCAGCGGTTTATCGGCCCGGCAGACAACAGAATATGAGGCCGAAATGGTCGTTTCCGGCTGGCTCAAGGCCAGTCCGCAGCCGCTCGGCGCGACTCTCGGCCGGCAGGTCAGGGATATTGAGACCTACTCCGATGATGCGGACAGGCCGGCTTATTACATTGTTAATTTGGAGCCGTCGGGGTATGTGATCGTCTCGGCGGACAACCGGATTGAGCCGATTATAGGTTTTGCCGCTGATGGGACTTACGACCTTTCGCTTGAGAATCCGCTGCTGGCCTTAATTACCGGCGACCTTGGCGGGCGAGTCGAAGCGGTTCGAAATACATACTATCTCCAGACGACGGCCGAAACGCAGGCAGCCGGCAGCCCCCAGGGCAAGTGGCGGCGTTTTATCGACCTTGCGGAGGATTCCGAAAGTGGATTCGGCATGATGAGCCTGAGAAACGTCGGCGATATTCGGGTGCTGCCGCTGCTGCAAAGCCAATGGGGCCAGACAAAATCCTGCGGCGATAATTTATATAACTATTACACCCCCAGTAATTATCCCTGCGGTTGTGTCGCGACGACCATGGCCCAGGTTATGCGTTACTACGAGTATCCGACCGGGCCGATCGGTGTGCATGAGTTTGCGATCCATGTCGGCGGAGAGAGGAGGCAAAACGCATCCAGCAGTGGCGGCGACGGTCTCGGCGGGCCGTATAGCTGGAGCGATATGCCGCTGAGGCCTGATGACAATTGTGGCAGCCTTACCGAGGCCCAGCGTCAGGCCATCGGGGCCCTTTGCTATGATGCCGGCGTTGCTGTCGAGACGTATTATGACTCCGGCGGATCGGGTGCTTTGATGCCCGATGCGAGGAATGCGATGGTTAGCATTTTCCAATACGACAATGCAATCCTGGGATATGATTCCGATCGGAATATCCATGAGGCTCTGAAAGAGATGATCAATCCGAATCTCGACGCGAAAGCTCCTGTTATCCTTGCGATTTCAGATCCTTTTGATCCGAACGCGGGGCATGCTGTCGTTTGCGATGGATACGGGTATGAGTCTTCGACTTTGTACCACCATCTGAATATGGGTTGGTACGGCGCCGATGACTTTTGGTATAACCTGCCGGACATTGATGCGGCAAACGGCCAATACACGGCTGTTTTCGGATGCATCTACAACATTTCGACCTCGGGTGCGGGTGAGATTATCAGCGGGCGCATCCTGGATCGTGACGGCAGGCCGATTGTCAACGCTAAAGTCTCTGCCGAGCCGGGAGGGCGTGCACCTCTTATGGTATTGACCGATGACAGGGGTATATATGCCCTTGCGAAACTGGACTCGAATACAAATTATACGATATGGCCGACGGCGGATGGTTACGTATTCTCAAGCCGGACGGTTCGGACGCTGCGTTCGGATAACGACTCGACCATGGTGGGCAACCGCTGGGGCATCGATTTTTATGCCGATACCGTGCTGAATCCTCCCTCGCCTGACATTATTTATGTGGATGCTTATGCCCTCGGTGACTCCGGGCCCGGCGATCCGGCTGTCTCCGATCCTCATGAGGACGGCTCGGTTGATCATCCGTTTGACGCTATACAGGAAGCAATCGACGCCGCTGCCTCGGGAGACATGGTGGTTATTTTGCCCGGGACCTATACCGGCGAAGGCAACCGGGACCTGGATTTCAAAGGCAAGGCGATTACCATCCGCAGCGAGGATCCGAACGATCCGAATCTTGTGATCATAAACTGCGAAGGAACCGCCGAGAGCCCCCATCGGGGATTCGAGTTCCATCGATACGAGACACCTATGTCGGTTTTGGCCGGCCTGACCATTACCGGCGGCTATCACGAGCTGGGCGGCGGCATGTATTGCGGGGGCTATGCCAGGCCGACGGTGACCAACTGCACGTTCCGCGAGAACTCAGCGTCCCTCGGCGGCGGGCTTTATATTGAGAGCAGTCCTACATTGACAAACTGCACGTTCAGCAACAACTCAGCGGACGGCGGCGGCGGGATTTACAACAGCGGGCAGGAACCCGAGTGCAAGCCGGTCATCAGCCGCTGCAGGTTCATCGCCAATACGGCCGGCTACAACGGTGGAGCGATGTACAATTTGGATCGGTACGCCGAGCCTGTGGTAACGCGCTGCGAGTTTATTCGAAACTCCGTCTCCCAAGGCGGCGGGGGGGCGATACGCAATAACATGTCCGGCAGCCCGAATCTGGCCAATTGCCTCTTCGTCGAAAACTCGGCGGCGACATTCGGCGGGGCGATACGCAACTCGAACAGCGGCACAACGACGCTGACCAATTGCACGTTCGGTGCGAATTCGGCCGGGAACGGCAGCGCCCTGGCATGTAACCCCGATGACGGCGGCTCGCAATCTCCCAGTGTTTTTCAAGTGACAAACTGCATCCTTTGGGACGGCGGCGACGAAATATTAATTGACGACAAGTCAATAGTCAATGTCACTTACAGCAACGTTCAGGGAGGCTCCGGCAGAGGCCCCTGGCCGGGCAAAGGAAATATTAATGCCGACCCGCATTTTGCGGACCCGGATAACGGCGATTATCATTTGGCATCCAGGACTGGCCGCTGGGACCCGAAGAGCCAAAGCTGGGTTCAAGATGCGGTGACAAGCCCCTGTATTGACGCCGGTGATACGAGCACTCCGATAAATTTTGAGCCGTTACCTAACGGCGGTGTCGTGAATATCGGTGCTTATGGCGGTACTGATGAGGCGAGCAAGTCGTAATCAGGATAAGAAATCTGCGAAACGATTCTCGCCGGCAGGTATTTCGTATCTCGTTTAGATTCAGCTTGCCGGCATCGGCATCTATTCTTTAGCCGAGAGGTCGGCACAGAGAAGCTCTTCATCATTTCTGACGAAAACGTGCTTGTAGGCAAATGCCGGGTGGGACCAGCAGACGCCGCCGCGTTGGCCGAGCTGCCCTTCCGTAGGCTCGATGAGCCTGGTGCGGCTGATTTCCTGATAACCGCGGGGCGATAATTTGCTGATAATTAGTTCGCCTCGCTCGTTGAACATCCAGACCTTGTCTTCCTGCCGTACCAGGTGGACGTTGGCCCAGCGTTCTTTGGGGACGACTTCGAGACTCTCCCAGATGCGGTCGCCGGTAAGCAAGTCAAGGCAGCGAAGTTCGCCGTAGCTGTCCAGACCGTAAATGTAATAGCCCTCAAGGATGGGGGTGGATATGCAGCAATGCAGGCTGTCCGTGTTTCTTTCGCTGGGGCCCTGGCGTCGCCATATCTCTCCGACGGCGAGCTTGTCGGGATTCAGTTTCAGCAGAAGTGAGCCGTCAAAAAAGCTGCTGACGAAAAGGTAGTTGTTGCTGAAAACCGGGCTGGCGATGTTCTGGCTGATGCGGCCCGGCGTAAATTGGTGCTGCCAGTAGAGTTCTCCGGTTGCTGGGGCCAGGCCGACGAGTCTCTCAGCGGTCCAGCAGACAAGCACACGTTTGCCCGCCTGGTCGATGACGATGGGCGCCGAGTATGAGACAGGATCGTTCAGGGCCCGCCATTGTTCTTTTCCGGTGGCTTTGTCGAAGGCGACGATGCTGGCGTTGTCTTTGCCGCCGATTTGTGCTATGACCAGATTGTTTTCAATAATGGGGCAAGACGCAATGCCCCACGTGGGCATCCTGATAGCGTATTCGGCGTCGAGATTCTTGCTCCATAGGACATCTCCCGTTGCGGCGTCGAAGCAATAGAAATGCCCCATCGTGCCGAGCGAATAAGCGCGGTTCTCGTCGATGGTAACTGAAACTCGGGGGCCGTCCCTTTGCTCGATTTTCTCGTATTTACATTCATAATCGTAAGACCAGATTTTGGTGCCGGTCATAGCGTCGAAGCAGTGAACGCGCTCGGTCTGAGTCGGGGTCGTTACACGGTCGGTTACGTAAACCCGGCCGCCGGCGACGGTTGGCCCGCTGTAGCCGTTGGCTATTTTGGCTCGCCACCGGATATTAAGCCGTGGAGCATCGAATTTCTGGACAATGCCCTTTTCAGGCCAGATGCCGTCCCGGCCGGGACCTCGCCATTGGGGCCAATCCGAGCCCCGGGTTGGAACTGCCAAAAACAAGCCGAAAACCGTTATCAGAACCGGTATTCTATTCATAAGCGCCTCACTGAAAAGGTTAAAGACCAATCATCCTCAATCAGATGGCTTCAGAGCGTCAGAAAATCCGAAGCGTGGTCTGAAACTATCGAACACAGCACCCATTTGAGTGATTGACTCTAACAGACACAGCGTCAAAAAACAATGTTATTTTGCATATTGAATTTAACTGCAAATAAAATCCTTTTTTTGCAATAAAATCCGAATAAAGCCCGTCTTAAGCATTGTTATATGTGGATTTCTGCGTAAATATTGGGCAGCAAATTCCTGAAATAAACTGCTTTCTGGCAGTTTTGTCTTGGGAATTTCAATATCATAGGCCTGAATTTAAGCAATAACAACTGTACGGCAGGATCAGGTGTTCCTCAATGTATACAGGACACTGGTTTATATAAGAGGTGCTTATGTGGCAAGAAGTTAGAAACAACTCAGACGGGCCAGGAACATGCCATGGTAAGTGTTATTTAATCAAGTTGCTGTTAGTTTCGCTGATCCTTATTCCTTTGGGATGTCGATCCCCGGTTGAGCATCGCAGTGAGGCTGATAAAGTTGCTGCTGAGATTATCACAGCTAAGCAAAAAGAGGCACTTGGAGAAACCGAGCCATTCAGCATTGAGAGGCCCAGCGATATTCTTCGCCGTCGTCTCCTGGAGCAGCAGAATTTAGCTGTTTCATCCGAGGCTTCACTTGGCACGGACCGGCTCAAGCCCGTCGAATATTGGCCCGATCCGGACTATCAGCAGGCCAAATCATCCGGCAGCTCGAAAGATTTACCAATCGAGCCCAACAAACCGGTTAAGTTGTCGCTGGTACAGGCGCTCCAGGTGGGCGCCCGCAATAGCCTGGAATATCAGTCTCGCAAAGAAAATGTCTTTCGGACGGCATTGGCCCTCGATCTGACACGTCACAACTTCGAAAATATATTCAATGCCGGTGCGGACAGTCAGCTTAGCACGGATACCACAGTCACCAATTTAGACAGCAGTGCGTCAGGTGGGGTTAGTCGTACCCTGAAGAACGGAATCGACATGAGCACGTCGATAGGGATTAACCTGATGAATCTTTTGACTCAGGGCGGTGCATCATCCATGGGACTGAATGCCGATGCTTCGGTATCCATTCCCTTGATGAGAGGTTCCGGCGAGCATATTGCCGCCGAACCACTGACTCAGGCCGAACGGAACGTGGTATATGATCTCTGGGATTTCGAACGCTACAAAAGGACTTTCGCCGTTAATGTTGCCAGGGGATATTTCAGTGTGCTGCGTCAGATGGACGGGGTATCCAACGCAGAGGACAACTACCGCAGCGCGGTGGCCTCGGCCCGCTGGTCTCGCAGGCGAGCGGACGCCGGTCGAATACGTGAAATTGACACGGACCAGGCGATCCAGCGTGAGCTGAGCGCCCGCAATAGCTGGATATCCGCCCAGGAGCAGCTCAAAAGCAGCCTCGATTCGTTTAAGAATACTATAGGTCTTCCGACGGATGCGCGAATCAAGCTTGATCCGAACGACCTGGTGCAATTGCGGGGCCGTGCCTCGGAGATTCTTGAAGAGATGAGAACAGTATCCCAGAAGGGGATTTCAGAAACAGTTCCACCGGCGGACGCTCCTGTGCAGTTGATGCCGGCCAGCTATAAAGGCGCCGGACCGCTGGAAATCGACGAAGCTGTTGCGGTGAAGCTGGCTCTGGAGAACAGGCTGGATTTGCAGGCGGCTATCGGCGAAGTCTATGACGCCCAGAGACAGGTTGTGGTCAGGGCCGATGCCCTCAGGGCTGGATTGACTCTGGGCGGGTCGGGACGTGTTGCTGATACCGACGAGGACGGCAACCTGCGTTTCGACAGGGGCCAATATGCGGCCCTGCTTTCGCTTGATTTGCCGGCTGAAAGAACCAGGGAGCGGAACGAATACCGTAACAGCCTGCTTAGTCTGGAGCAGGCTACAAGAAATGTGCAATCGCTTGAAGATCAAATCAAATTATCCATTCGCAGCGAATTACGGACCCTTCTTGAGTCCCGGGAAAGTCTTAAGATTCAGGCTCAGTCGGTTGTCGTTGCCGAGAAACGCGTCCGAAGCACGACTTTCTTCCTTGAGGCCGGACGAATTGAAATCCGTAACCTGCTGGAGGCGCAGGACGCCCTTCTCTCGGCCAAGACCGGATTGACTCGATCGGTCGTAGATTACCGCATAGCCGAGCTGGAGCTGCAACGAGATCTGGATTTGCTAAAAGTGAACGAACAGGGTTTGTGGCGGGAGTTCTCGCCGGAGGTAATCAATAATGTTAAAAAGTAATACAGCAAATGATCGTAGTGGACTGAGGTCTTTCTGGACAGTTGGCATCGTTGTGGCGATCGCTTCGATTGTCCTTATCTTTATCTGGCTCAAAGTGGTTCGAGGCAAAGAAGATCCAACGAGCAACCTTGCCACCTTCGTTGTCAAAAGGGGTCCTCTGACCATCAGCGTGTTAGAGTCCGGCACCATCAAGCCGAGGGACCAGATCACTATGAGGAATGAAGTCGAGGGAAGAACATCCATCGTAAGCCTCGTTCCGGACGGCAGCATTGTTAAGACAGGAGACGTGCTGGTCGAGCTGGACGCAAGCACTCTTAAAGACCGAATCATCGACCAGGACATCATGGTTCAGAAAGCCGAAGCTGCTTACATCGGCGCCCAGGAGAGTCTGGCCGTTAGCGTGAATCAGGCCAAGAGCGACACCGACAAGGCTGAGCTTACGCTCAGATTCGCCCGGCAGGATCTGCAGCAGTATGTGGACGGAAAGTACCCCAAGGATGTCAATGAGTACGAGGCCAAGATCCGTCTGAGCCAGGAGCAGGTAAAACGTGCTGAGGATATGAATGACTGGTCCAAGAGGCTCTATGAGGAGAAATACCTCTCGGAGACCGAGTACCTTGCGGATCGACTTTCCCTGCAGGGCAGGATACTTGAGCGAGATGTGGCGGTGAGCAATGTCGATCTTCTGAAGAACTTCACATACCATCGTCAGATCGAGCAGTTGACCAGTGACGTCAATCAGGCCGAGATGGCTCTGGAACGCATCAATAGGAAGGCCTCGGCGGATGTAATTCAAGCGAAGGCGGAGTTGAAGGCCAGAGAGCTTGAGTACAAACGCCAACAAGAGAAGATGAAGAAAACCGAGGATCAGCTCGCCAAAACGACGATAAAAGCCCCGATGGACGGGATGGTGGTCTATGCAACGAGTTCCGGCGGGGGGCACGGTCCCTTCGACCGTCGAGAGCCGATGGATATCGGTGTTGAGGTCACCGAGCGGCAGGACCTGATGAACCTGCCAACCACCCAATCGATGAAAGCCCAGGTGAGTATTCACGAAACGAGCCTTAGGAAAGTCCAGGTGGGGCTTCCTGCCGTTATCACGGTTGACGCGCTATCGGGCAAGAGATTCCTCGGCCGGGTGGGGCTTATCGCACCCTTACCGGACGCGACAATGATGTGGGCGAACCCGGACCTGAAGATTTATCCCGCAGATATAAACCTGGAAGACAACGACAGCTTGTTGCGTACGGGAATGAGCTGCAAGGCTGAGATTATCGTTGCCCAGTATGAGGATGCTGTGTATGTACCGGTACAGGCGGTTTTGCGGATTGGAGGAAAACCTACCGTATTTGTTGTCAAGGACGGCTCAGTCGAGGAGCGGCAGGTCGAGGTTGGCCTGGATGATAACAACGTAATTAGAATTATCAGCGGTCTCACCGAGGGGGAGGTCGTCTGGATGACGCCTCCGCTGAAAGCTGGGACCGTTGAACCCGGTTCGGGCATGGAGGGAGCCGTGCCGCCCGATGCCCTTGACGGTTCCGACGCCATGAGGGACAGGGTGAATCAAAAACTTGAAGAGGCCAACGGCAACGGCAATATTGCGCGTCCGTCACAGCAATTACAAGGGCAGTCCGCCGGACCGCAAGGCGACCGTTCCGAACAGCCGGGAGCGGGACCGGGAGCTATTGATGGTTCCTCGTCAGATCAAATGGAACAGATGCGCAAGCGATTAGAAAATATGTCACCCGAAGAGCGTCAGAAAGAAATGGAGAATATGAAACAGCGCTTCGAGAACATGTCGCAGGAGGAGCAGGACGCGATGCGGCAGCGTTTTCAGGGCGGCGCAGGATCAAGGCAGGGACGCGGCCAGAGGCAGGGGACAGGCGGCCAGGGCCAGGGGACAGGCGGCCAGGGCCAGAGACCTCGTGGAACGGAAAGGGATCAATAAATGACTAAACAAGCCCCGTCCAACAACACCAAGGAAATTGTCAAGCTCGTGAATGCCCGTAAGATCTACCAAATGGGGACAGAGCAGGTCAATGCGCTCGCCGGGGTGAACATCACGTTCATGAAGGGGAGTTTCTGGGCGATCATGGGGCCGAGCGGTTCGGGCAAAAGCACCATGATGAATATACTCGGATGTCTCGACCGTTTGACTTCGGGTTCATACTTTCTGGCCGGCCAGGACGTCAGCCGGCTCGACGATGATTCGCTCAGCGACTTTCGGCTCAGGTATCTGGGCTTCATTTTCCAGAGTTTCAACCTGATCCCTCAACTGACTGTCCAAAGAAATATCGAGCTTCCGCTTTACTATCTGGGGTGGGACGCAAGAGAAAGTGCGGAACGTGCAAAGGAGCTCGCAGAGCAGGTCGGGCTAAAAGATAGAATCAGTCATCGGCCTACGGAGCTTTCCGGCGGCCAAATGCAGAGAGTTGCGATTGCAAGAGCCCTGGCGAACGATCCGCAGGTCATCTTTGCAGACGAACCAACCGGCAATCTTGACTCTGCGACGGGTGAACAGATTCTGGAGCTGCTGATCAAGCTGAATAAGCTCGGCAAGACGATCATCATCGTGACGCATGAACCGGCCATCGCGGAGCATACCCATAGCAGGCTGCACATGCTGGACGGCCTGATCGACAGAATCGAAGGGAACTCCAATGAGGCAAACTAGGATCGCACGGAATATATGGCTCGGTATTGAGAATCTGCTGCTTCATAAGCTGCGCTCGTTTCTGACCATGTTAGGGGTAGTCTTCGGCGTGGG
>Ga0315288_10001839_pt1 | contig 27542 bp, 28 predicted proteins | sample YL17G11_20_MG_FD_203454 | JGI IMG/M metagenome (GOLD analysis project Ga0315288, IMG submission 203454) | Sediment microbial communities from Yellowstone Lake, YNP, Wyoming, USA - YL17G11_20 | ecosystem: Environmental > Aquatic > Freshwater > Lake > Sediment | place: USA: Wyoming | collected... | reverse complement strand
TCTTGTCAGAATCATACCACGCAGAAAGTTGGTTGGTTGGATAAAACTTTACCCCCACACACTGAGTAGGCTGAATTCACAAATCATATAGGTAAGACGAGAAGCTGAACGATAGAGAACAAGAAACATGAGCGTCACTACTGTTCTCAAACTCGCCGTTTGGGGCATTTGTGTAGCAATTGCATTGCAGGTCATTTTCTATTTCATTTTTCAGGTGATAGGCTACAATTCCTATTTGCTGAGCATAACCCTATTGGTGTCGCTGATAGTCGCTGTTTTGCTTCTGGTTGGATGGAGAATTCTAAAAAGAGCAATAAGATAGCCGCCCGAGTTTGGTTGGTTGGTTGGGGTAAAGTTTTATCCCAAACCCAAACAGGCTCAACGCATCATGTGCTTTCTGGGGAAAAGATATACATGAAAAGGAAGTTACTTTTTGTAGGGGTGTTCAGATTGCTTGAAGGCAAAAATGTAAATCTGAGAATCGTGGAGAGAGATGACACAGATTTTATGGTTGATTGTTTTAACAACATAGATTTCTGGGGGGAATATGACCCCATCGTTGAGCAGAAGTCGAAAACAGAACGGATGAAACAATTCGACAACCCATCGAACTTGGCAATCTTGACTGAGAGGAAGCGTTTCATTATTCAGAAGAAAGATGGAACGAAAATAGGATTTATAGGTCATTGGATTGTTCAGCCAAATAGAATGATGGGAATCGGCTACGATATTATTCCCAGCGAAAGGGGGAAAGGGTACGGAACAGAAGCGATTCAGTTAATGGTTGATTATCTATTTCTCTCCCAAAACATTGGTCGCATACAAGCAATAACAGATGTAAGGAACAAAGCATCACAGAGCGTTTTGGAGAAAGTAGGCTTCAGAATAGAAGGGACTATCCGAAAATCAGCCTTCGTGAGAGGAGTATGGACTAATGCCTATCTTTACAGTATTCTGCGAGAGGAATGGAAAGAACCAAAAACACTAACGAAATCCACAAGATAGAATATGGAATGGGCGTCTATGTCAAGTGAAATCGCTTTGGCTTCTGCCTTTTCTGAATCTGATCAGACCTTGGAGAAATGATAAGTATGAGTTTAGGACCCAGAGATTTGGGTTATCGTAATAACCCTTTTTGGGTTTATGGTTCTACTGAGGCGTGAGGAGGATAGAGATGGAGCTAAGGAAAGAACTGATCAAGAAACTGCTGGACGAGTACAGTACTGACGAGCTAGTTTGGGCAGTTGTTCAAGTTGGGTCTACAGTAAAGGGTTATGACGATGAGCATTCCGATGTTGATCTTGAAGTGGTTGTCACTGAAGAAAAGTATGCTGCGCTTGCAGCGAATTCTCTGAAAATCGTTCATACTGAAAAGTATGACTTGATCTTCACTACGATTGACAAACTCCGACAAATCAAGGATTCTGATAAGGATGAGGATCACTGGAACTATCAGAATTCCATCGTCTTGTTTGACAGAACTCATACTCTTCAAGAAATCCTTAATGAAATCACTAGATACGATGAAGCTTCGCGAATAGACAGGTTGAGAAGATATTACTGTGCGTATTGGGAGAACACTTTAAGCTCATGGAGTTGCATTGAACACGGAAATAACTGGGGAGCGGCTTCCCAGTTATGACCAATACGGTTCTCTCTACCGAACCTCACTCTGATGTAGTTTTTCTTCATCTCAATGTTAGCGGCTAAATCTTCAGGTTTCATGCAGTTGAGGTGATAGTAGGTGAATTTGTCGAAGATTTTGACCTGTTCAATGTCCGAGTACAATTGCGTTGCTCTTCTCAAGGCTCTTTTTGTACTGTCAACATCACAACCCAGAATGTTCTTGAAGTAAGAAAGTGAAAGAAGCTCATTTGTCGTTAACAGTTGGTCTCTTATCAATCTGACTCGTTCATGAATGGTGTTGCTTGTTGGATTCTCTAATAGCATTTTGTCGGTTCTTTCAAACGCTTCTCTAACAGCTTGATCTCTAGGTTTGTCTTGGCCAGCATGTTATACCACAAATATGGCATTTAAGAGATTTGAAAATAATTTTGTCCGTCCCCTTACTCAAAAGGGTTCGAGTCCATTTTTGCATGTAAGAAGTTCTGGTTCTGACAATTTTCAATAGAACCGCATGTTATCATGTCGCGCTTTCAACATGTCCTATCGTCAAGGTGGGCAAGTTTTGAGGTCCTTGTCGTTTTAACTGGCTATTTTGCAGTTAGCTGCTTTCGAGTTATGAACCTTCGCATTTGAAGTGTTGACGTTCTTGACAAGCAACTTGTAAGTCAAATAGGCCACGACTAGAACAACAATTACGCCTATTACGAGCAGCAAAACATTGAACGAGTAAAACCAAGGAGGTATAAGTGGATTATTTGATGGCGGTTGGGGTTGTGGTAATGGTGGTGTAGGGGACGGAGTCTGGTTGGGTGTGGGTGGGATCTCAGACATTTTTCATGCTTCCAGCATTTTCATATTGTGTCTTAATAGACAATAGTGTCGGTTCTGTTATATAACGTTTACTTACATATGCTTACAATTACAGATAAACCCTAAGCACGGCGTAGCTTATATGACGTTTCAGGGTTTGAATGGTCAAAGTCAAGCTTACTGTGAGCATTTTGCCAGAGCTGGTACGGTGGATCGACGAACAAGTTGAGAAAGGCTATTTTGCAGACAGAAGTCACGCTGTCCAATACGGTGTGCTCAAAGTGAAAGAACTTATGGAAAAAGGAGAGATCAAATTTTAGAAGATTAGAGTCAACAGGGAACCCAGCAAATAATCCATTTAATAGCCAAACGGTAGCAAACAAGTGCCCTCAAGACTACAAATTATATCAGAAACATATCAAATCAACTCAGAAAGTAGCTTATCCCATCTTGTCCCTGAAGGACAGCCTTGGATTGAGCGCTTTTAACTGCTAATTCCGCAAGCTTTTGAGGGGTCAGTGGATCTATGCTTGCGCCGATTTTTGTATAAAGAACCACGGAAACATCATGGAAATTTGTTAGTCGTTCAATTAGAACTGTGTTCGTTCCGGGAGTAGTAGGTCTTTCATACTTTTTTCCGCTACCAACTTGGTGCGTTTCTCTTCGCCAAAGCATGTTGGACGCTTCTACTTCGCTAATATTTTCGTTTAAAACAAGAATTTGAGAACTGTTCTCTTTTCCTCCAGTTTACACTGGGATTAAAGTAGGAGCGCCGTTGCGGGTCTCGCTATAATGAGCGAATTCTATTTTAAATGGTGTGATAACGTTTTCTGTGCGGTTAACAATTGAACTTTCGATTTCTTTTCCCGGATTGCTTTGTAGAGATCCATATGCCAGTATTCCTATGTTTTTCATTTCAATTTCTCACCCATAGTGAAGGATGGCTAGGAACGGTCTGGTAGCCGTGAGACGTTAAGTTTGTGGTTCTAATTATAAAAGATAGCAGTGAATTACGACATTCTTATAACGTGAACTTACAGTTTTGAACTTATAAAATCGGATTTGAGTTTGATAATAATCCCCCGCACCAGATTTTACTTGAGCGTTTAGAACTGTCAACCTTCAGAAAGGCGAATTGAAAATAGCTGTGCTGAGAATTCGAATCTCTCCCGGGCTACCATTGCTTAAGCATGAATACATGCCGGCCAAAACTCTCGAGCTCTCGCCTGCATAGCGAAAATACGAGTAAAAACTAATCGTTTCAATCGCAATTCAGCTATTTTTTACTCGCAAATTGATAGTATGCAGGAAAAATTTGAACCGAGAGTTTGAAGCTATCCCGGGCTACCACTTCAAACCCTCAAAATAATCGCAAATCAAGCGTCTTTTCTAAGATATTTCGACAGTAGGCTTTGCTTCGAGACAATTTTAGAGTGAATCAAGGAAATATCCTGAGAAATTCTACTTAGATAGTCTGGAAAGTACTCTTTTGTAACGAAGTCAATCCAGAAATTCAAATTATTAAACGATTTCCGAGGGCGGTAAACGTAGTGCAGTAGTACGTGCTTCCTTTCTTCAAGCACTGGTTTGCCCTTACCAACTATTGCCTCAAAGAGTCTTCCATGAAAAACAACTGCTAGAAAGCTCACCTCTATAGGGAAAAAAGGCGATGTTGCACCTTTAATTCGCCCTGGAGAAATAATACTTTCGGTCACATCAAAGTTTTGAAATTTCACCAGTTGATTTATCGCTTCAAGAATATCACTTCTTCCTGCGGCAGGGTCGCTTTTCTTTTTGGAACCGTTTTTCTTCCCAAGATTGGTTTTCTCTGCATCATCGTTAACAAAATCAGATATTTTGTATTCTTTGTAAGCTATTGCAATTCTGTCGAAATCTGAATAATGAATGTGCTTTACTCCTTCCGAGGGGTCGGAAAAGTAGTTAAAATAATACTCGTATGCAAAGAGCCCCGTTTGCAAGAGCCGGTTTTTTTCTTTATACGCCTTTGTTGAAAACGCTTCGGGGAAATCATAAACTTGACCATCCATTGGAAAAACCTTTGCTTCTTGGGGTCTTGTGAAAAAAACCCATGCGTGAGAAGAACTCTTTTTGCACTCGATAATTAATCTCGGGGAAAAGCCAAAGGGTAAATTTTCTGGGCGCTCATATACTGTAGGTCCGTGAAAAGCAAGTATGTCAACGCTTCTCAATTCTTCTTCGTCTGGGTCCCTGAAAGGTTGATTGTTAAGTACAATCCAATTTTGATTTTCAAGAATTGAGGACACTTCAATTTCTAGGGGAAAACCGCTTTTTTCTATTTCCTCCGAAAGAAATTCTTTAAGTTCTCTCTTTTCGTTGGTCATACCGACTACGCTATTAGCTTATAGGTGGTATTTTTCGTTATCGCACACGAAGTTTGATCCACGAAATGGAAATAGCAGTGATCTATTTCACGCTGGTTTTACCCATTCGGCAAATTGTCTAGCAAAATAATTAAGTAAGAAAAATCAAAAGAGGAAGAGTGCAGAAATCCTTGCCTAACGAATGGATTGAAATAAATATTCATTTCAAGGGCGGTTGGAATGAGGCGCGACGGGTAATATTGGATTTTATCAGACCCTTCGTTAACGGTCATAGGAGACTTAAGCAATCTTGGCATTACTTCCAAGAGCTTTGTCCGCCTAATGGAGATAGGCCGGGAGAACCTGAAATCAGATTGAGGTTTTTTGGAAAGTCCAATAATATCGCTATGATAAGAGCAGATTTAATAAGAGAGTTAGGGCGGCCAATTTCATCTGGGCAGTCTCCAGTGACATCTTACCACTTTGGAAACCATGGTGGTCCTGGTCAATACAAAGGGGAAACTGATTATTGGGGAAAAGACTGGAAGATTGCGATGAGGCAATATCAGAATGGAGCAGAATTTGGCCTATTCATTTTGGCCAGCATGTTATATCACAAATATGGCATCTAAGAGATTCGAACACGAGTTTGCCAGTCTCCATACTAAAAAGGGATCCATTTTTGTCGCATTCGCTCAAAACCTTCAGCTTCCAAATTTCGTGGGTTCAAACCCCACCCCCCGCACTTCGTCTCAATTAATGGTTTGAAACTGTCGAACTAAAAAAGGCAATTTAAAGGAATGTTTCGAAAGTTCAAATTCTCTACATCCACAACAGGGACCCATGATTACAGACATTGGACATGATTAATCAACATCACTGAACAGAAGTTATCGTGATTCCCTTTTAGGTGTTTGTTACATGCGTCACTTAAAGAGGGAATGCGCTTGTGCATTTTCCCTCAGTTTATCAAATGTTTCCTTCTTCCCAAATTCCCCATCGATTGGCCAAAATTGGATCATTCCATACTTTTCAAATAAGTGTTTTTTCTCCTCTGCGGAATGGTCTATCAGTATGAGGGTTTTCTTCTCTAGGTTTCGTCCTCTTCTCTCTTTATCTTCAAGACGGTCATTGACATCCTTCAATATAATGTTAATACCCTCATCCCTAAAAGAAAAGCCGACAAATAGCCATGTTTTTCTTTCAAATAATGTTTCTCGAAATTGGTCCATTAATTCGGAATATGGATATTGATAAATATATTTACCCATCAGTGGCCATATCATCCATTCTTCCACTACCTCATCACCGTCTATTGAGTCACTCTTTTTCATCAACCTCTCACATAATCTGACTTTACCAACTTTCGTAATGTATCGTTGGATAGAACCGTGCAGTTTATACAATTTGGGGCTATCTCTGTCTCTCTCTATGTAGTAATCATAATTGTAATATCTGCCTTCTTCTCCAACACCTAGAATTATCTCTCTAGGAGATCGAATTTGATTTCTCGCGATATTGTAAAAAATCTCAAAACACCTATCGTAGTTTGTCGTAAATACCTTGAGATTTGGCCATGTGTAGAAATCAGGTATTTTTGGTCCTACAAGTTCAGAGAGTACCTTCCAAAAAGTCGAATAAGTTGGAAATATGTTTTCATGTTTTTGGATGTTGCAGCAATTATAAATAAACGTTTTGAGGGCATCTACAATCGAGTTCGCGGTCTCTACATCGACAACTGAGATCGGATCCTTTGCTGCAATTTTATAATGGTATATAACAGTTGGAGTCAAACTGGCAGGATCGACGTAAGGAAAGTGAAAGAAAGTCAACATATGTTCTATGTCGACGTTGCCAACGCCATAGACGTTTTCCAATTTTGACTTTGCATCCTTCCACAAGTCAATTTGATTATCTATGCCCTTGTTAGTTAGCTCTTCTTCAAATAAGTTAACCATCTTTTTCATCGGCGGGATTTCAAAGGGGGCTGAAGCCCCTGCACCCAAAAAAATCAATGGAGCGTCTGTCATAGGTCCCTTACCTAGGGAATAACTATTGACTTAAGATTCTTTAAGTTTCCCGTAATTGCGCGCGCATCCACATACCTTCCTTCTGCGAAGCAGTTACCTCTCTAGGCACCAAATTTCGCTCATTTTGAGCGCAGAACAGCGGAGAATCGACTTCAAATTCTGGACACTTCCGATTTTGCTTGAGCGTTTAAAACTGTCAACCTTCAGAAAGGCGCACCTAATACGGGAATAACCGCGCATCAAAATTCCTTTGATACCCAACTATGACATTCTATGATTTTGACAGACTTTTCAGAATGTTGATTTGTAACAAATTGAAATGCGCGCGTTTACGAGAGCTGTATACAAAAGCGTAAGTAACCAAAATGGGGCCTGTATTATCGTGGTGAGGTCGCTGGGATTTGAACCTAGCTCTCAATGGAGATGTCTCCCGCAAATCCCCCTCTTTTTTCATGTCTGTCTTTCTTAACTAACCTTGTTTTTCTTTTGTTTGGCGCTTCACTTAGAAAAGCAGTTCTGTTAGTTATATTGATAGGCTGAGAGCGTATGTTACAATGACGAGAATGGCGGAAATGCTACCGACCAAGAATACAATTAGCCCTATGTTGATAATTCGTTTTCTTCGTATTATCGTTTCTTCGTATGTTTTCTTTATCTCTTCAATCAGGTCTAATGAAAAGCGAGAAGTTGTGGGAAGATATCCGAAAACGAATATTATTGCGCTAACAAGAAAGACGAAAGGCGGAATTATGGACAAAACCAAACTAACGACTGAAAGCACAACTTTTTCAGGTAATACAAATTTAAGTAAGACCAAATAAGTTGGAATTGCTCCGGTGGAGAGTGTTATCATGAATTGACAGAAATCTCGTGCAGTAGTTATGGAGCTCTTTAGCATTTCTTTGCCTGTTTCATAGAGCGCTTCGTTGTGAGGACTAAGTGGTTCTGCCGATTCAATTTCTATTTCCTTGCTAGTCTTCATCTCTTTTCATCTTCTATGCCTTCAACTTTTACAGACTTTATTCCGTCATCTGATGTTTCAAAAAGCGTGAATGATGCCTGGAACTTCTCGTTTTTTTCTGGGCATACAAAAATTCGCGTAAATCTCTGTTGTTGAGGCTTTTCCTCCTCTTTCCCGCGTGAAGATACAATCATCTTCATAACGAAAGTTCGTTCGACCTCAAGTTTGTACGTGTGGTTACCTTTACAAATCGGACAGTTCTTGATCTTAAGTTTTTCTATCATATTTCAAACACCTTACTTTTGAGACTCAACTTCAAAAAACTCATTAGAAGGTCATTGATTCTTTATCTGTGATTCTCTGTTTATATGTTTTCTGATAGAGTCTCCGATCAGAAGATAAGTCAACTTTGCGAGGAGCGCGCGCCGGGCGGGGTTCGTTTGTAGCGGGCGGCGTGGGATTTGAACCCTCACCACAGTCGAGACGCCTTTTGCCCTTAAGTCCTCTACAAGTTTTCTCGCGAAGTCATAGTCAGGACATCCGTAGCAGATGAAGCAAGAATGGTATTCAGCATTGGACAGAATTCGCGGTAATTCTCCAATGAGCTCAACAGCCATACCTGCACCAAGGAGGAAAGCCTTGATGTCAGGCTTGGAATATTCACTCGAGTCCCTAAACGCAACTGCTAGCGTATCGAGGTCTATGTGACTTGGCCCATCATGTCTGATTGTTTGAAGCCCTAGGGTAGCAGAAGGCGAGGTAGTCGAAATAGAAGACGTGGCCAAACTGGAGTTAGGCGAACCAAGGACAAAGCTAGAGGAGTTAACATTATATGGTGGTGCTTCAGAAACGTAGCCCGTCACAACGGGGTTTCCACTTGTGATCACATGCTCAAACGGGGAGTACGAATAAACGAGTACCGCACGTGGGTTCTTAGGAACTGGGAAAAAGGAGAACGGGAACGACCTCAATACCTGAGGATAGTAGAAAGCCCCTACAACGGACAACGGCTGCAAAGCCAAGCACATGCTGAGTTTCTAACGGCGTTCTTCGGAGCAAAGGTGAGACTAGTTAATCCTGACGGGAACGACGAGATAGAGATACAAACGTACAACACGAGCTCAAAGGTGACGACGAAAGAACTAGAAGGAAGTGAGAAGACACGAACAATGAACTAGCAAGCGTCAGTTTCTTCGCAAAGATGCTGTTTATATTCTGAGAACGTGCATAAACAGTAGTAGACTGTCAGCGGCAAGAGCGGCGTAGATAGCGACCTCACATGCATGGATATCTCATGCACCCTGGCCGCATCACCAACTCTAGCCTATACTGGCCTACTACTGCCATTCTAGATTTTGTGCCACAGTTCATCCAGCACGGAAAAGACTCCCCTGCAGAATTCATCGGTTGCACCTTTTGGTATTTCGTTGAACTCCTTCCTTATGATTTCAATGGCACTGGTCTCAATGTCGAACGGAAGCTGTTCTTCCTCGAGACCTGACATTGCCGCTAGGTACTTACGTGCATTTTCAGCCCTTTCCGAAGCAGCTTTAAAAAAGATAGCCATTTTCTTGTAGCTTAGATTCGGAGCTATTGTCTCGGTTGCCAACTTCTTTCCGTTTGTGAATTCGTCTCCTTTTTGATTTCGGAGTGTACTAAGAATCTCAGGTGGAATTGACGTATCAAGCCTTTCGTCGATGTATCTCTCTATCGCTTCTCTGGCTATCTTGGACCAGTTCACCTCTTGAAGTCTATCCATCTTTTGGGCCACGTTACCTGGAATGTACAGGGTCAAATTCCTTGCAGACATTGAATCACTCGGTTGTATTCCACAGGGTTTATGAACATCTAATATATAAGGGTGCTCCTTACTATGTGGGATATGTGGGTTCTGTGGAAACCCTTATGTGTGGGAATCACACACTTGGTCGGTCTAGACAGAGTCTTATCCTAATCCCAAATCTTGAATAGATGCATCTTGAATAGGCATAAATGTTAGTGGGTTTGTCATTATCTTGATTGGAGATGGCATCGTTACATTATGAAACTTAGCTGGCATTCCAATATCGGTAATAAAAGAATCGAAGTCACAGAATGTTTGGATTCAGGAAGCCAAAGAGTGTGGATAAAGTTCGAGCCAGTGGACAAGTCAAAACCGGTGGAAGTCTGCAACATTCTCGAACAACCGGAAAAAGTTAGCTGGAAATACAAGAACAGTCACTTTGAAACTATCAACAGTCATGGCAAAAGCAATTACTATGGAGCTTCATCGGCTGGTAGCCTTCTCGTGGCATCAGGGACGACGCAAATCTCGAAAGATTCTGGGAGCAAGGTTATTGTGTTTCCTTTAGATAAGGGAGTCAGCTTGGACGTCTGCAACTACGCACTGTCAGGGGACCGATTCTCAATCGTAGTCAACAAACCAACATGGATTGGTTATGTGGTTAGTGGTAGTGGAAGCATAAGTCCGACTTGAGAATGGAACGGCTCTGAATCGTCGTTTGGTTGGGTTGGTTGGACTAATTTTTAATCCCAAACCCCAAAACTACAAACAATTCAATCTACCACCGTCGTTTTGGTTGGTTGGTTGGGGTAAAGTTTTATCCAACCAACCACTACGCCTGCCCACCTGCACCACTGCCAACCAAGAAAACAATACCTGCCAATCTGCACTTCTCCCTACGCCCCTACTCCTCTACCCATACCTACCCACAACGCACACGCACACGCCGTGTGTGTGAGTGAGTAAGGCCAATATTGGAGTAAAGCGCGCTTTGTTTGTGAACGATTTTTTAGATATTCCGACCCCATTTGGGGTCGAGTCCCGTCGGGCCCGCCAACCACAGTGCGAATTTGTACCAGTGCAAACCCCTTCTTTCCCCTTTTTTCTGCTATGCTTTGTCTAAATCAGTGAGTCTGCGTGCGCGCTTCACTGTCCCTACGCAAGCATCGATTTCCTTTTCTATCTGGTCGTTCCAGAACCTCAATACAACATAACCTTCCTTCCTGAGCCGCAAATTCACTGCTCTATCCCTTTTTCTATTCCGCTCAATATGTTCGCGCCAGTACCCCTCCTTCAATCTGGACTTCAGCTTTCTCCAGTTTCGTCCATGCCAAAATGCGCTATCGCAAAAGACGACAACGTTTGGAGGAACGAGAAAATCTGGTTTGCCAAAAATCTTGGGTTGGTACTCAAACTCTATTTCATTTTCTTCGAACGACTGCTTCATTCTTAGCTCTATTCTTGTACCTTTAGACCTTATCCTGGACATTATTTGGCTTCGCCTTTCTTTCGTGAAAATGTCGGGCATGTCGTTTCAAATAAGGGTCTTCATCGGTTATTTAAAACCTTCAATCCTGCTTCATCCACATGAAAATCACTAATGCGATGACGAAGACGACACCTTCGATCCTCTGTCTTAAAATGAATGAACTTAAATCTCAGACTCTCCAAGTTAGTAGCGATGAACGCCATCGACCTTTTCTGCGGGTGCGGGGGTGCCTCTGTCGGCCTCAGAATGGCAGGATACAAGATAGTTGGCGCAGTCGACAACGATCCAGTAGCTTGTGAAACGTATTCCGAGAACTTGGGATTGACTCCCATATGCAAAGACCTGAGACTCTTAGATGGACGCGAAATACTGCGGCACTACAACCTGAAAAGAGGAGACATCGACTTGGTTGTCGGGTGCCCACCCTGCCAAGGTTTCAGCAGTCTGCGCAGAACAACGTTTCCAAATGGCAAAGATCCCAGAAGTAATCTTGTATTCATTTTCCTGCAAAGGGTTGCCGAGATTAGTCCAAGAGCGGTCATTCTGGAAAATGTTACCGGTATGGCAAGGAAACAGGGACGGACGTATCTCGCCAAGTTCCTCCATGAAATGGAGAAAATGGGCTACAAAACGAGTTGTGCGGTAGTCAACGCGGCAGATTATGGCGTCGCGCAATTCAGGAGGAGAGTCTTTGCAATCTGTGCCAAAGGCGAAAGGCGACCATTTATCCCCCCAGTAACTCATGGCGATCATAAGAAGGATTGCGACTCTTTGAAGTCACTAAATACGGTCCGTGATGAAATTGCCGACATGCCTCCGCTCGTTGCAGGAGGGAGTTGTTCACTCATTCCGAATCACTGCGCGCGCGCCCACCCCACCAGAGTAATGGAGGTAATAAGAAGCATTCCGAAAGATGGTGGCAGCAGAAGGAGCTTGCCAGAACACCTTTGGCTTCCGTGCCATCGAAAGCTGGAAAGCAGCAAGCGTCACGGAGCTGGAAGCGTCTACGGCCGTATGGCGTGGAACAGACCGTCCCCCACAATTACATGCCGCTGCACTACGCCAAGCAGTGGTCGCTTTCTTCATCCAGAACAGGACAGAGCGATTACTCCACGTGAAGCGGCCCGACTGCAATCGTTCACGGATAATTTCATTTTCCCGGATGATTTCTGCAAGGCAGAGAAGCTAATTGGAAATGCAGTCCCCCCGATGTTGATGAATGTTCAACTTAAGGGCATCAATGAAATCTTGTGAAGAAGCTTGGTTTTTGGACACAAAGAATCTTGAGGAATCGATCTCTCGCAAGCTCGTGGCCAAGGCAATCGCCACAGCACAAGGCTTATTCAGCTACATGGCGAACTAATAATGTTGGCAAGTTAAAGTGATGCGGATATGAGACAACTGGAAATGAGATACGCCGGTGGAGGCATAGTTCGCCACTTGGGCCTTCAAAACTACAAAGGACCTGTTGCAGCGATTGCGGAATTAGTTGCTAACGCATGGGACGCTGATTCCAAAGAAGTGCGCATTACGATTCCGCTTGGAAGACATATTGAACCACAAGATCAGATAATCGTTTGTGATCGTGGTCAAGGAATGTACTGGAAAGACTGTGATGAAAAGTATCTTGTGATCGCTCGAAACCGACGTGATGCTGAAAAAACCGACAAAACTCCAAGCGGAAGACCATTGATGGCTCACAAGGGACTTGGAAAACTCGCTGGGTTCGGAATCGCCAAAACAGTGGAAGTAAAGACAGTGTGCAATGGAAAAATGACGCATTTCAGAATGAGCTTTGACGACTTAGACGCGCTTAAATTAGGGCAAAGTTACAAACCGAAAATGCTGGCTGACGAGGAACCGACCAGATTGCCAGACGGCACTGAAGTAATCTTGAAGGATCTGTCCCTTCAACGAGCAATACCGGAGGAGTATTTCTTCAACAGCATGTCTGTCAAGTTTTCGGTCATGTCTGACAAGTTCAAGGTCTACATAAATGACAAACTATTGGAGAAAAAGTGCTTACCCTTAGAATTTCGTTTCCCAGAGAAGGTAGATGAAGAAGTGACGACAATTGACGAGGATGGATTTGGCCACACAACTTTGTCAAACGGCATGCCCATGAAATGGTGGATAGGCTTCACAGAAGACACGATAAAAATGGAAGAGTTTCACGGGATTAGCATAATAGCACGGGGCAGAGCCGCCCAAGACCCGTGGGATTTCAATCTCGCTGGAGGCACCTGGGGACAGCACGGTCTCAGGTACATGACAGGCGAAATAGTCGCCGATTTCGTCGACGAGGGCATACCATACGAAAGCGACACTATTTTGACAAACAGATCGGGATTGAATTGGGAGGGTCCGAACAACCGACCGCTGTACGAATGGGCAAGAAAGAAAATAGGAGAACTCTTAAGAGAGTGGTCTGAAAGAAGAGGCAAAAAAACATTGGAAAAAGTCAAGGAAAAAAACCCTGAACTGGTAGAAAAAATAAGCAGGTTCCAGCCCAGAGAACAAAAGGAGCTCAACATGGCCATGCGGGCTCTGGCGCAAGTTCCCACAATGCAACCCGAGAAACTTACGGAGCTCTTTAATCACGTGATCGATGGTTATCAAGACAAAGTGCTTGTCAACATGATAGAAGAGATAATAGAATTGCCCCCAGAGGAAATGCAGAAGACAATTGAGATTCTCACCGAATTTGACATCCTTGAAGCGATAAGAGTTCACAAGATTGTGAGTTCCCACGTGCTGGTCATAAGAAGATTCAGAGAAATGATCGAAGCAGGTGTTCCGGAAAAGCCAGCCATGCACGACCATATCAGAAAGTATCCTTGGCTTCTGGGCATCAAGTATCAACCTATGGATCACGAACATTCCCTAAAGAGGGTTCTTGATGAAAGGTTCGGCATAAAGTCCGATGATAAAGAGGGAAAAAAGATACCCGACATCGTGGTGTTGAGGGGAGGGACTGACGTAGTAGTGATAGAGCTGAAGAGACCTAACTTTGCCGTGGGCAAGGAAGAACTCGACCAGATCAAAGAATATGTGGACTATCTTAGGGAGTGGCTGGATGGGACAAACACCGAAGGCTTGATAGGCAAGAGGATCAAGGGGGAAAACGTCGAAGGATACCTGGTTGCCTATAATGTTAAAGAGGACGCGTTAGTGAAACGAGAAATGGCGAGACTGGAAAAAGACCGAATACAGGTCTGCAAATGGTACGACATATTGATGAAGGCTGAGGACGACCATAGAATCTATCTGGAAATAGTCAAGAGAAGGGCTCCCGAAGACGACCCCCGAATAAAGGAATTAGAACAGAAGAAAATCTAATTCCCTTTGTCAAGTTTTGCGCATGCGGGCACATTGACCGCGCGAGCTCTTTTGGTCTTCCCACCATGCTTTGAAAGATTTGTCCCATTTTGTCCGATAGAAAGGCTGAAATAATGGTTTTTCGGACACATTTACACTATATCTAAACGAAACATACCGCTGACTCGATTTAAAGCTGCTTGACTAAAAGACTTATCAGGAACTAGTTATCATGCGGCGCATTGTTTTTCCGCGTGTGATTTGATGGTGTGAGGTTAAATGGGATAGTGTTCCCTAAGCGCGCGCCAGCAAACTGGTTAGAACTAAACGCTTAGAAGATTAGCGGTTTGAACCCTCTTCTTTTGCCAAATCGGTATCCTAGGTAGGTCCCTATCACATATGAGATGGCAAATGTTAAGAATGCACTAGGTGTCTCTGCCCAAGCTGGCAAGTTTGCTTGTTCTGTAGAAATCCTGTTTTACTATAAAGAAAAGAGCGAAAAAGGCTATTTTCTTCTCTTGTGCGTTTTGCGTTTAACTGTTGTGCTTAAAATGCATACTTCTGTGTTGAAAATTTAGAGCTTCTGAGAATTCTACCCTAAACGTATCCGCGACCTTTCAAAAATGCAATAAGGAATTCATTTACATCATTGGAGGAACTTTACCAATTTAGAGATGCGAAGAATGAAAAGCGCGCCTATGACGATGTATTACAACTCCCTCACCAACGTAAGCAGTTTTATCAACGTCAGCTCTCTTGCTAATGAAGATCAGTCTTTAACACCCTTCAGCCAATCCAAAATTAAACGAAAAGATTGATTTTCGTGTGGAGTTCCCTTTTCCAAGTGGATGACTGGATGACTGTCACGTGGATCGAGGAACTAGTACAGCCTTACGATCTTGCCATCAACTTTGCATGACAACAATCATTCAGTTAAATCATAGTTTAACGGTAGGCTCCATATTCAGAAATAACCAATAGATCGTGACCCTAAATGTTATTAGGGCCCGCGCAAAACATCTTGAGAACTAGGTGGCCTGTTTGGCGTCCCATTCGGTCTTGAACGTTTCGAACCTGACAAAGTATTACGGAAAATTCAAGGCCTTGGACTCGGTTTCCTTCTCTGTAGATAAAGGTTGGGTGTACGGCTATCTCGGACCAAACGGGGCTGGCAAAACAACTACTATAAGAATTATGCTGGGTCTCCTTAAACCAAATCAAGGAGAAGTTCAGATAGCCGGTGCAAATCCATCCAAGGATCCCGTTCACGCGCTCCAATCTGTTGGGTATGCTTCGGAACTTCCAACGCTTCAAACTTTCTTCACCGCAGAGCAATTGCTTGACTTTATGGGCAAAATGTTTGGGTTGCCTATGCAGACTAGGAAGGATAAGACTAAGCAGCTCCTCGATCTTGTTGGTTTGAAAGAGTGGGGAAAAAAGCAAATTGGAAAATACAGCAAGGGGATGGTTCAGAGGCTGTCTCTAGCCCTTGCCCTCATCAACGATCCAATGGTTCTGATTATGGACGAGCCTACCATAGGAATGGATCCAGAGGCCACAGCTCACTTCAGAAGCCTTTTCACAAATCTCTCAAAGGATGGCAAAACCATCTTTATATCATCTCACCTCTTAGACGAGGTTCAACGAATCTGCACCCACGTAGGAATGATAAATAAGGGAAAAATCGTTTTCAGTGGTCCAATTGAAGAGATTTTGGAAGCTTTCACTCAGCAATGGGTGGTGGAAGCCGAGCTTGAAAAAGTAACCGAAAAGATAGTCTCAAGTCTTAAAGCGCTTGAGTTTGTAAACGATGTAAGAGTAGAGGAAAACAAACTAATGATAGAGCTGAAGGAGAAGAAGGACGTGAGAGGCGAAATTTCTTCAGAAATCTTCAAACAACAAGGCGTGTTACTAAGCCTAAACCTCCACAAGATTACGCTAGAAGATGCCTATTTGCGCGCCTTAAAAAGAGGCAAATAAACATGGGTTTCCTTCAGAGATCTGCCAAACTTATAACCTACGAGTGGAGGAGGGCTCTGGCGAAGAAGTGGTTGTATGCTTTAGTGATCCTGGCCTTAGCGCTCCAAGTCGGATTGTTTGTATTGCTTTACTACTTTCTCACCAACCCCCCTCCAGGGTTTACCATCACTGGGCCTTCCCTTGAAGAAGCCAAGACCAGCATGTGGCTTGTTGGTGTGTTAGGTCCTCAGAGTCTGTTCATCCCCCTTATATCTATCATGATTGCTGGTGGGTCTTTGTCCGAAGAATACGAACATGGAACTGCCGACATATTGTTATCGAAACCCATTACAAAGATTGAGTATATGACAGGGAAATTCCTGGGTGGTTTGTCGCTCCTAGGTTTTGTGATAGCTCTAACCACGGCTCTCGGAGCTATATTAGCCTATGGATTCTTCGGCCCTCAGGAGTCTATCCAATTTGTCCCAGTTATCTACTTGGCCCTTCTATACTCAAACATGCTCTTCTTTTCCATAGCCTTCATGTTCAGCGAAGTAATTAGGAGAACTACCCTTTCAATACTGGCTGTCATAGGCATACTCGTGGCCTCCTCGTTCATAGGCGGTATTCTTTCCACGATGTACTACATTAGTGGAAGAGAGCAACTTTACCTAGAAATTAGTAAGTGGCTTCCAAACTGGAGCGTCTCCAACCTTCCCAGCTTCGTAGCCTCGAAACTCATAACAGCACCAGAGAATCCCTTTGTATCTGTGCTGGGCGGGGACATCCAATTAGCAGCCGCCATCATAGCGGTTTACACTATTGCCTCTATTCTAATAGCCGGTCTTAAACTTGTGAGGTCAGATGTCACGAAAAGAACCGACTAACAAATCAGGATTGCTCAATTGTTATGTCTAAATTTCAGCCTTTATCAAGAAATCTTCCGCATTTTTGAGGGCTATCTTATAGAATACGAAGGTTATGATGAGGGCTATAACCGCGCTTACGGAAATTGCAACGTAGAGGTCTATTTTTGGCAGGGACACGGGAACGAGTATGTACCCCATCGCAACTGCGTGTAGAAGGAGGGGAGAGAATATTGCCAACGCTAAGACCAAGCATAAGAGGGTCGACGTTCAAACTCTTGGTTCATGCTCCTCCAATTATTTCCTTCTCCCCTTAAACTTTTGTATTTATTAATGCCTTTGTTGCGAATGTTCGTTCATTGCTTTGAGAGCCTACGATAAAAGTTAGAGTTTACAGGCGGGAATGCTCATGAATTTTCTGGGGAATGAAGGAAGCGCGCGCACGAATTGTAGAAGGTTGCAAAGCAGTTAACGTATGATTTCCAAATAATATATTGAGGGTTTGTTACTCTATATAGAAAGAAGAACCGACAAGCTCAGTTTTCGTTTGCCAGCACTGTCATATAATCTGCCGTGTCAGCCTCTCAGAGTTTTGGAGTTGATGAAGCAGCAAATCTCAGGTTGATCATAGAAAGCGTGAGAAGAACAGCAGAGTATGCCGCTGATATTGTTGAAATAGTCCTGAACTTAAACATAGACTCCGTTCTGAACTAGCTCCCGCGAAAAACAGATATACCCATAGGCAGTAATTATCTTCACGAGGTTTGGGGGAGCTGGGAATGTGACCCGGCTGAGAGGACGGTTGAGCATCGTCGACCCTTAGAACCTGAACCAGACAATGCTGGCGGAGGGAAAAACATGGAAAAAAGCAAAACAGGATTCCAAACTAAAGTTCTTGCAGAAATCATCGTATTTGCAGCGCTTTCTGCAGTTTTGTACGTTTTTCGCCCATTTACGTTGCCATTTGGTGGTTCCATAACTTTGGGCAGCATGGTTCCGGTGGTCTGGCTGTCTTTAAGAAGGGGGGTTTATGCAGGAGTCATGGTAGGAGCAATCTTTGGTATTCTAGCATTTTTCATTGATGTTATGCTTGTTGGCGCGTCCAATGTTATTGCCACTCCAATACAAGCCGTCCTCGAATATCCTGTAGCGTTTGGGGTTCTTGGATTGGCGGGAATATTCAAGAAAGAATCAGTAGCCTCTGCAATATCAGGACTAAGCCTTGCCGTGTTTGTCAGATTTCTGATTCACTATTTCGTTGGAGTCTATGTCTGGTACAATGTGTACGCTTTTCCTCCAGAATGGGGTCAATATCTCTGGCCAGCGATTTACAACGGCAGCTTCTTAGCGGTAGAGTTTATAATAAGCGCCATCCTGATCGCTATCCTCGTAAAGAAAGGCACGCTCAAATATGCATTCTAGGTCAGGGAACAAGATGGCGAAGCTGAAGACAGGAATTGACGGGTTTGGCAATGTGACGGTGGCGGGACCGGAGTCGGGCCCAAGGAGCATTCTCTATGGACAGCCTGGGCGCACGCTACAAAGGAATTAAGCTGCTAGGAAAACAACCAGGAATGCGTGAGCAATGGGAAAGCTTGGCACTGAAGACCTCAAGAAACTGTTAAGCTGCATCAAAAGGGATGCGAAAGTAATCATTCCTCCCTTGCCGGGCTTCGATTCGGGCGTTCATCTCATAGATGATAAGTATCTGGTGGTGTCAACTGACCCATGCCTTGGCGTTCCTGAGAAATGGTTCGGCTGGTTTCTGGTACATTATGCAGCTTCTGACGTGGCTTTGTTTGGAGCCAGACCAGAATTCTGCACCATAAACCTTCTAGGGCCAAAAGAAACTAAACCTCAAGTCTTTTATAAGATTATGAAGCAAACATGCAAGGCTTCAGACGAGCTCAAAATGAGCATTGTCACTGGACATACTGGTACATACGAAGGTTTGTCAGCTCTGGTAGGAGTTTGCACGGCCTACGGAACCATTCATAAAGAAAAGTTAATTACGCCAGACGGCGCCAAGCCAAGAGACTACGTGTTATGCGTCAAACCATTCGGTCTCGAGACAGCCATAAACTTTGCATTGACTCACAAGACTTTGGCAAATAGGTTGTTTGGCTCCAATCATGTGAGAAAACTGGCGAAGCTTGTTCACATGCAAAGCTGTGTAAGAGAAGCGCTAGAGCTTGCTGAAATTGGCGGAGTTCATGCTATGCACGATATGACTGAAGGCGGTTTGACTGCAGCGCTAAACGAGATGGCTGAAGCCTCCAAATGCGGTTTCAGAATAGAGAACGAAAGGATCATTGTTCAAGAAGAAGTGTATACGTTGAAAGAGCATTTTCGGCTGTCAGACGAACAATTCTTGTCAATGTCTTCGACTGGCACAATCTTGGCAGCGATCAGCCCAGAAGCAAGAAACAAGGTCGAAGCAAACTTGCGTGAAAACCACGTGCAAGCAAGTATCGTGGGTGTTTTCACAAGAAACCCACGACGCATTCTCGTGAAAAATAGGAAGGAGACCGCATTTCCGAAAGAAGTGGACGACCCCTACCGAAGGATTCTTTCAGGAAAACTGTAGACATTCATTCGTTTTCATTGAACGAACCCAACTAACAACATCCTTTCTTCTTGGTTATCCTGATGACAGAATCTAGTGCCGCCGACAGAAAGTTGTCATGGGCAAGCCAACCCCAACAGCCTCAGGCAATTCTGATTGTTTGGTGTGTGCATATAATCCATATAAGAAACGCTATCAAACTGTAGTAATTTTGGTATAGCCCGGGATAGCTTCAAACTCCCGGTTCAAACTTTTCCGTCGCACTATCAATTTGCGAATAAGAACTAGCATGATTGCGATTGAAATGGTTAGGTTTTACTCGCATTTTCGCTATCAAAGCGAGAGCTCGAGAATCTTGGCCAACATGTTATGTTTTTAATACGATTTCTGAATAGTGCTTTTCAAGTCCAGTTTTGTAACTGAGAAGAGAGCTGAAGATTCATATCGGAATAGCGGATATTGGTAGTCGCAAGAGTTCCCCTTAGACCATGAACTGACAACTTTGATTCTGAAATACCAAAATCGTTGGGACATGCTGCGATTACATGGGTCTAAACGAAATAGACTGCGAAATTAGCCTTACCTGTCGAATCATGTCCGAGATCCCTATTAAGAAAAAACGCGCAGCATAGATTGAGGTGACCCAAAATGATTGACGACAAGGCGGATCGTGACAACCATTCCAACCAATGTAACCAAAATAATGACGCGTATTGGGAAAGCAGAGGATACGATGAAAGACCAGATGACTGGGAAGAGCGCTCGGAGAGAGAATAGCCATAGACAGCATCAATGTTCCTAGCATCCCAGTTTTTTTATTTAAACAATATATTCAATAATAGACGAAGCGAGCTAAATGAACCAAAACATGCCCAGCGAAAAAGAAATTGCAGAAGTAGAAGAGTTCTTTCAAAAACCAGCCTATCAGATGACCTTTCGTCATGCGCTGTACACAGCTCATAAACTGAAAGGAATGCCCAACTTTGAGCAAAAGAAAGCAGAAGCAGAGAGATTTGCGCGTGACGAAAGCTTCCTGTTCAGGTTTTCTCACGATTATTTTTTCTATCGCACAGTGAGAAGAAAAGAAATGAGGAAAAAGTGGTACTGGAACCAAATCAGAGAAATCGGTTACCTAATACTTCTGGACCTCTTGCATCCGGAAAATGCCTTTCCCACAAAGGCCGAAAAGAAACCCAAGAAATCAGTAAGCACATCTGATAACCTGCCATCTGACTGGCTAAAAGACCGTCAGCTCCGGAGAATAAGAAAAAACTATCCTGAGGTCTTCTTCACTCCTCTGGACAGCAAGCAAAACAAAAGTGACCAGAGACTAACCCGCTATTCAACAATCTTCAATGACATGCCTTTGGAAAACGACGAAGACTGGCCCATCGCTTTGCAGCTCTTAGCTGCTCAGGACATGGCGAGATCGCCTTGGATGGAAGTGATAGACGAAGTGCGCGAAACTGTCACGGGTCTGCGAATGGTCGATCCTGACGACATAGCTGGGCTTGAAAAGTTTTGGGCGATGGAAAAACGATCATTGGAAGTTATCACGGCCAATTTCCAGCAGTCCACAGACCATAAATGGCTAGTTCCACTGATAAAAGAAAGAGCCAATATCGTCGAGTATATGTATCAATTCGTTGACAAGGCAGTTGCTCTTCGGTGGTTTAGAACGATCAAGTCGGATGAAAAGAAGGAGCGTTTGTCAAAGGAAAAATATCCTATACGATATTCAAAAGAAGATGCAAGACGCGCTGTTGAGCTAAACTTTAGGTGGTTTAGAGACCCGGTTAAGGCGACTGACATAGTTTTCAGAGGCGCTTATGCATACGGGTATCTGGGAAAGTTCGAGATTGAGCGTTCTCTGTACGAAGAGTGCCTAAAGCAACCACTTGAATTGATAGACAAAGGTCTGTGCTGCCACAACATAGCCTTTACCTACCGAGAGAAGAAAAAACCAAGGAAATATCTTGGTTGGCTTGAAAGAGCTTTAGCAATCTTTCAAGAAGCAGGAAGCCAGTTCGATACAGGCATAACTTGGGCGTACATCGCAGAAGCGTATTACATACTAGGTAAACGGCAAAAATGTGAAAATGCCAAGAGCATGTCGGAGAGCATTTTGTCTGGCTCAAATCTGACAAACTTTCAACTCTCTGAAGCATATCTCTGTGTGGCAGATTGCGCCATGAGAATAAGAGACCGCGTCTGGGAAAGAGCAGTCGTCGTTTCAGGCTTTCTTGCCGCTTCGAAGCTTGATGACCTTTATACGGCAACCTACCTGAGTCAACGCTTGGGTGATCTGGACGCGGGAAAATGGACATTTGAAGCGGAACAGGAACCTGGGAAGTTGAAACGGCCACCCGTTTTCAAATGGTACCGAGATTCTACTGGCTTTACGGCAGTGACCCACAAATCTCAAGGACCAGAGAACGCGCGCTAAATGGAATCGGCGTGGCTTTCTAGAAGTTTCATGCTTCGAGAATAACAGAACCCAAGCCCGTTTGAATCTTAGCCTTTAAGGGGTCCGAAGTTTTGGACATGCGACAGATTAGGGCCATTCTTTAAACTGCCACTGAGTTCTTTCAACGTTGATCTTTCTCAGCAGGTTTGTTGCTTCTTCCCTGTTCAAAGACATAAGCAGCGCGCGCGATATTGTCAGTGTTTAGTTATTGACCTGATAGCTCAAAAATCTCTTTTCTAGTATTGTGAAGCTAAAATTCCAAGATATATTTGTACAACTTCACTTCAGGGTTCTTTCGAGATGTCATCGGTTTGGGAACACGTTTGAAACCTAGACTTTCAAATAGTCGTTGGCTATCCTCATTGTTCACTCTGATTTGTCCCCAGATTCTTGAATAGCCTACCTTCCTCAAATACTCAATAGCACTGTTGGCTAGTTGTCTTCCAATGCCCTTCCTCCGATAAGCTGGCAGTACTACAATATGTCGTACTTCACCAGTGGTTCTTCTTAACGCGACACAACCAATGATTCCCGATTCTTCCTCACAAATGAACCATTGGTCATCCGGATTTTCAACGTCACCGCGCTCAGGATAGATGGATAGGTCTATGTACTTCAAAAGAGATCGTATAGACTCTGTATCGTGAGGTAGGACAGCCTTTCTCGGCTTTACTGGAATCACATGACTATTCTTCATAGGGAGCGACATATTTATCGGCACATCGCGCGCGCATAGAAAACTTGGACGATTGCAATCGTCTTGGGTCTATTAAAGAACTATCTTATCAGAGGTTGGATCAGTGCTCTCACCTTCTCGAGGACACCTACAACTCCACTTATGGTAGCGACGCCCTTTAGCGCATTCCACGCTGTTTTAAGTATACTCCGATCTGGATTTGGTTTCAGTAACTGGCTCTTGATAGTTTCAATCTCGGCCTGATAGTTTAACTTCTCCTCGTCGGAGAGTCTATCGGTTTGTCGAATTTCTTCTCCCAGCAAATCGAGACTCCGGTAAAGATTACTATACTGATTATATACGTAATTACCATCTCCGATCACTGTGACTCCTTGAATGTTTGTTATGTTGATGCCAGTGAGCTTTTGAGTCCGTTGAAACTTGGAAGGACCTTCGAAATGATTGATGCCTTTATCAGTTATTCTGTAGGATACAGTCTCTGCCTCTATGGTTCCGCTACCCCTAGTTATTGGGAACGTTTTCCTCTCTTCGTCAACCCAACCGCTTTGGATTAAATAATAGAGGTTACTAGCTATTTCCTGTTCCTTGAGCCCTTTTTCCTTTAATGCTTGTTTTATCTCTCTCCTTCTAACGCCCGCTCCAGTCACACTTCTGGATTTTTTGTACTTCGAAAATAGGAATTTCAAGATAAGTTCTCTTATCTCATCGCTAGTTTTCTCTGGGGCAAGCGACATTTATCAGATCCGTTCCTACTAGTAATGCAACTTTGTCATCTGTTTAAAATAGATAGCGCATCCCTAATATTGATAAATGATCAACAATGTAACTGCTGAAACCATGAAATAATGGAACCGCGCGCGCGATTGTGTTTAATATGTGCTGAACCTTGGGCGAGAAGCGTTACTATGCCGTCGTTAGAGAGTGGCTAGAAGCGCAAGGATACTATTGTGGAGGAAACATGGAATGAAAAGCACAGTCCGACTCTTCATACCCCAAAAAAAGAATTTAGGAAGATACATGCAGACTTAAATATTTCCTAATCAATTACGTTTGATTTGCAGAGGCCCACCTATGAAGATTCTACACACGGCCGACATTCATTTACGTGAGCACCAAGACGAAAGGTGGAAGGCCCTGCAAAAGATAATGGGCATTGGAAAACGGGAGAAAATCGATGTTCTTGCTATAAGCGGCGACCTATTTGATAAGGATATAGACGCTGAGAGGCTCAGGCCACACCTTAGAGAGGTTTTTAGCAAAACTGGATTTAAGATTCTCATACTTCCTGGGAACCACGACGCCGAGTCGTTTGAGTCTGGATTATATTATGGTGAAGATGTCTCTGTCTTGGGCGACACAACCCCGCAAGAATTCGGGGATGTAAGAATAGTTGGACTCCCTTACGAACCAGTAGAAATTGAGGAGGTCATCAACAGAATCCAAGCTCTGAGAGGTAGTTTGAAGGAAGACAAGACGAACATTTTGATGTACCATGGAGAACTGCTTGACTTATTCTTTTCAAGAGAAGACATGGGTAACGAGGGACAGAGAAGGTACATGCCCATGAAGGCATCCTTTTTCAAGGATCTTAAAATTGATTATGTGCTCGCGGGTCATTTCCACACTAGGTTTGACACTATAAAATTAGGCAATAATGGTCTGTTCATTTACCCAGGTTCGCCGGTTTCAATAACAAAAGCCGAAACAGGCCAAAGAAAAGCTGATCTTCTTATAGTTGGTCAGCAACCAAGAGAATACCTCTTGGATACATTTCACTTTCAAAGAATCGTCATTGAATTTGATCCCTTCGTTGAAATGAATCCCGTCGAACTAGTGAAGGAAAGTCTTAGAAAGCTACATCCAGACGCTAGAGCGTTATTCACGTTTAAGGGCTACATAAACAGCAGAAAATTGGGTATGTCAGAAAGTCAACTTATCAAGGATCTGAATACGGTTGTAAAGGGTAAATGTGACGAAGAGCCTTCTTGCCAGTTCGCAGACATCAAGAAAATACTTGAAAACGACATTTTCAAAAGCTTTAAGGAAAAAGTGGAGGGTGGCGAATATGATGAGGACCAAAAGAGGCAGATGGTACAGATAGCAATCCAAGCTATGATGGAGGCTCTGGCTTGAAAATTGACGAGATTCAGATAACACACTACGGACCCTTAAAACCTACAGCTAAGATCAAACTCAAAGATTTTGATCTCTTTTATGGAAAGAACGAATACGGTAAGACCCTCTTGATAGACAGCGTGGTAAAGATCCTTCTAGGGAGAAACAGTCAAGGCTTCTTTGCCATCGACAGAGTTGAGGAGTTTCCCGAAGGCTATGGATTTGTCACAGACGAAGACGGCAAGAGATGGAAACTCCCAAAAGAGGGAGATCTAGAACAATTGTTCGGAATAACTGCGACTGAATTTCGGAATGTGTTCATAATAAGGAACAGCGACCTTGCTATCCCTGCAAGTGAAGAGTTCGCATTCTACAAGAATATAACTGAACGGTTGACTGGGCTAAGGACGCCATTGATTCGTTCAATAAAAGAAAAACTCCAAAAAATAGGTAATCTGACAAAGCCCGACAGTACGGCTACGCTTTCAGGCAGTCAAAGCTCTGACAAACTAAAACTCAGAGTGAAACATGCTGAAGAACTTGCCAAAAAGATTGATGAACTACTTGAGGAAGCCAAGAAAAAGAATTTTGACAGGCTTGAGGAAGAAACATCAAAAATCAAGGAAAATGAAAAAATAACCACGCTAGAAATAGAAAACCTACAATCGGCTCAAAAGAGAGAGGAATATGAGGAAGGCATGAGAACGCTCGAAGCTCTTTCGGACGCCATAAAACAATTAGATCAACTGGAAATCTTCAACGAAGACGATTTACAATCATGGAGAGAGTCAGAAAAAGATCTGAAAAAATCTCAGAAGCAACATGAAAAATTGTTGGCAAAGCTAGCTGAAAACAAGAAAGAGCTGGAACAAAAGAACGCCGCTTTTGAGGAAAAGCAAAGAGAGTTTGAAGTGTTAGATGCACGAAAGAAAACTATTGACCAAGAAATCAGACCAAAGCTGAAAAGCTATGAAACTAAATCCAAAGAGACGGCATCCCTGCAGTCTAGAGAGAAGTTTGCTGTCTTTTTCTCCTCTGTTTTCCTTGTTTTGTTAGCAGTCTCATTAATTGGGCTCTCGATTAGTCAATTGCAATTGTTCACATTTTTTGCGGCGTTGTTCCTAGCATTGGCTTTGCTTTTTGGAGTGTGGAAATTATTATCAATGCAAAAACGAGTGTCGACAGCAGCGTTGTGGCAAGAAATTCGGTTGGGAGCTTCAAGATTTGGGTTAGAGGCAGAAAACGTGGAGCAAACCCTTGCAAAAACCCAAATCTTCGACGAGGATTACTCGAAGACACAAAAGGCAGCCCAGAAACTCCAAACAGATGTTAACGTGCTGAACCGAGAGATATCTCAATTGACCGAGGAAAATTTGCCTGGAATTGAGCAAGCATCCAAAGAAGCTGAGGAGACGATAAACAGTCTCAAACTGAAATCAAAAGTCGAGGAACTCAAGGACTATGTTGAAGCCTTCAAAAGAAAACAGCAGCAAGAAAAGATGAAAGATAGATTCGTTGGCATATTGAATAGCCACTTTGGCGAGAAATCGAAGAAAGCTTCCACTGACGAAAATACTGCCTATTGGAAGGAAAAGATAACTGAGCTAGAGCCGTATAAGGACAAATCAAAGGAGATCCGCTATAGCGAGAAAGAAGTTTTGAAGCTAAAGGAAAAAGCACAAGAAATTAAGCAGCAGAAAGAGCAGCTTGAAGAGGAATTAACAGAATTTCGTGAGAAATTGGCTGACATCAGCAACAAAACAAATGCTGATGTTAAACCCGTTGAGCATCCTCTTCTATGCGAAACATTGGTCGATTTACGTGAAATCTCAAAAGTTCTTCGAAAATTCGCTGATAGCGTGAACAGGAACACGTCCACGGTGCTGGAAGTCATGAAGATTTTCGAAGAGATGGAAGTGAAAGAGGAACAAAAGATTGAGCAACTCTTTAGTGAAAACAGCCGTGTCTCAAGCGATTTTAGTGAAATAACCAGTGGTTTGTATCAAAAAGTGGAGTACCTTTCGGACAAACAAACAATTCGCGTTACAATGAAGACTGGTGAGAGCTTAACTGCAGACAAGCTGTCTGGCGGGGCTTATGACCAACTTTATCTGTGCATTCGACTTGCCTTGGGAGAGAAGCTTCTTAAGGGCGCTAAAGGGTTTTTTATCATGGATGACCCATTCATAAAAGCCGACGTTGATAGACTTGCAAACCAGCTTGACGTACTTAAACGAATTTCTGAAGAAGGGTGGCAGATTCTGTACTTCACGGCGAAAGACGAAGTCAAAAACGCCCTAAAAGAGGACCTAGCAAGTAGTCACATTGGTTACCACGAAATTGAAAACATCTTTTTCTGACTAGTTCAAGTGCCTAAGAAATGATGTGCTGAAAGCGCGCGCGCTCCGCCAGGCAATGGCTGGAAGAACAAGCGGAACAGGTACTGAAGCCGATGAGCGATCTGAATAATACTCTAGCTAGCATGGTAACAGCGCTATCGACGCTTTCCACGA
>Ga0315288_10001836_pt1 | contig 27555 bp, 25 predicted proteins | sample YL17G11_20_MG_FD_203454 | JGI IMG/M metagenome (GOLD analysis project Ga0315288, IMG submission 203454) | Sediment microbial communities from Yellowstone Lake, YNP, Wyoming, USA - YL17G11_20 | ecosystem: Environmental > Aquatic > Freshwater > Lake > Sediment | place: USA: Wyoming | collected... | reverse complement strand
GGAAGCCTGGCCGCCGGGCAGCGGTCGCACACACAACGAACGGGCGCGGGCCCACCGCGGGCCCGCGCCCGTCAACCAATCACCAGGTTACTGCTGGAGCAGCGTCCACTTCCCGTCGCGGACCACGACGAGGACGAATGCGTCCTTGGTCAGGCCGTTGTGGTCTTTCGCCGAGAAGTTGAAGACGCCGCCCGTGCCAACGTAGCCGCGCGTCCGCTCGATGGCCGTCCGGATCTTCGCCCGATCCGGGCCGGCCTCGCGCAAGGCCCTGACGATAATGTGCACCGCGTCCCAGGCGTGTCCGCCGAACGTGTCGGCGGGCTTGCCGAACTCGGCCTGGTATCGCTTCGCGTATTCCTCCAACACCTTCTTCTGCAGGTTGCTCTTCGCGATCTGGTCGACGACAATCAGCCGCCCCGCCGGGAGCACGACCCCGTTCGCCGCCTCGCCCGCCACGCTCAGGAACGTCGCGTTGGCGACGCCGTGGCTGCAGATCAGCGGCATGGTCATCGAGAGCTGCTTCATGTTCTTCGCCACGATCGCCGGACCGGGCGGGGTGCCCCAGCAGATCACGGCCTGCGCGTTCGTCCCCTTGATGTTCGTGAGCTGGGACTCCATCGACGCGTCCTTGGGGCCGTATTCCTCTTTCGCGACGACCGAGATGCCGGCCCCTGGCAGCAAGCTGTCGAGCTCCGCCAGTCCACCCTTGCCGAACGGCGTGTTGTCGGACAGAATGGCGACTCGCTTGATCTTCTTCGACTGCAGGTACGGGATCAGCTTCTGCACTGCCAACCGGTCGGACTGGGGAGTCTTGAACACCCACTTCCTCACCGGCTCCACGATCTGGATAGCGGCCGCGCACGAGATCAGCGGGACCTGCTTCCTCTCCATGTAGTCCAGCAGCGCCATGGTCGTGCCGGTGCGACTCGGGCCGATGATCGCCAGCACGTTGTCCCGCTCGACCAGCCGCATTGCCGCATTCAGCGCCTCCGCCGCGTCGCCCCGGTCATCCTCGATGAGGATCTTCAGCGGATGCCCGTTGATGCCGCCGGCGTCGTTGACCATCTTCTCGAGCATCTGGGCGGTGTTGCGCTCCGGGATCCCGAGCGACGACGCATCACCCGTGATCGAGAAGATCGCCCCGATCGTGTAGGGCACGCCGGTAGCGGCCCTACTCTTCGCCCCCATCGCACTCGCCCCCAACGCCAGACACAGAACCAGTGCCGTCAGGAGCACTACGACACATCTAGACCTGCTCATCATTCTCCCTCCTCGGGTGTATTGACCGACCGATCAGATCGCACCCAACTCCTCCGCCGACAGGATGTGCGCTCCGCCTTTCTTCAACGCCGCGACGGCCGCCTGCACGTCCTCGATGCGGAAGACCACGATCGCGTTCTCCCCTCTCTGCCCGACGAATGCGTAGAGGTATTCTATGTTCAGGCCGCTCTTCGTCAGCAGGTCCACGATGCTCGCCAGTCCGCCGGGCCGGTCCGGCATCGCCACCGCGATCACCTCGGTCTCGCTCACCGTAAACCCTGAGTCGCTCAGCGCCTGCTTCGCCGCCCCGGGCTTGTCGACGATCAGCCGCAGCACGCCGTAGTCGATTGTCTCGGCAAGAGACAGGGCGCGGATGTTCACCCCCGCTACCGCCAGCGCTCGCATGACCTCCGCCAGCCGCCCCGACTTGTTCTCCAGGAAAACCGATATCTGCACCGCGGTCATTGGCCCAGGTCCCTCCTGTCGATCACCCGCTTCGCCTTGCCCGCGCTCCGCTCGATGCTCTTCGGCTCCACCAGCCGCACTGCCACCCGCAGCCCGAGGGTGCTGTCTATCTCGGTTCTGATCCGTTCGGACAGGGCCTCCAGCTTCGACATCTCATCCGAGAAGACTTGCTCAGAAACCTCCACCTGCACCTCAAGCTCGTCCAGGCCCCGCGGCTTCCGGTCCACCACGAGCAGGTAGTTCGGTGTGGTCCCCTCGACCCGCATCAGGATTTCTTCGATCTGCGATGGGAACACGTTCACACCGCGTATGATCAACATATCGTCCGTGCGCCCCGTCACCCGCTGAACGCGCCGGATCGTCCGGCCGCATAGGCACTGCTCCGCGATGATCCTGCTGATATCGCGGGTCCGGTAGCGCAGCAGCGGCAGCGCCTCTTTTGTGAACGCGGTGAACACCAGCTCCCCGAGCTGGCCGTCCGGCGCCGGCTCGCCTGTCTCCGGGTTGATGATCTCGGGGTAGAAGTGATCCTCGTTGACGTGCAGCCCCGACTTCTCCAGGCACTCGAACCCGACCCCCGGGCCGATGATCTCGGACAGCCCGTAGATGTCAAGGGCGTGGCACTGGAGCGCGGCCTCGATCTCCTGCCTCATGCTCTGCGACCACGGCTCCGCCCCGAAAAAGCCAACGTGGAGAGGCAGGTCGGCGAAGTTGACGCCCATCTCCTTGCCTTCTTCCCCGATGACGAGCGCATAGGAAGGAGTGCAGCACAGCACCGTCGTGCCGAAGTCCTGCATGATCTGAAGCTGGCGCCTCGTCTGCCCGCCCGACGTCGGGATCACCGATGCGCCGATCAGCTCCGCACCGTAGTGCGCGCCCAGCCCGCCGGTGAACAGCCCGTACCCATAGCTGTTCTGCACGAAGTCGCCGGCGTGCGTCCCGCCCGCCGCCAGCGTCCGCGCCATCACCTCCGCCCAGGTCGCGACATCGGCGCGCGTGTATCCGACGACGGTCGATCTGCCGGTCGTGCCCGAGGAGGCGTGGATGCGGACTACGTCTTGCATGGGGACAGCGAACATGCCGAAGGGGTACGTTTCGCGCAGATCGTCCTTGCTGGTGAACGGCAGCCGGGTGATGTCCTCGATGCCCTTTATATCGGCCGGCTTCACCCCCGCCGCGTCGAGCTTCTGGCGGTAGTGCGGCACCTTCTCGTAGACGCGCTTGACGACCTCGCGGAACCTTTCGGACTGGAGCGCGCGCAGCCGCGCGCTGTCCATGAACTCCATCTCACGGTTCCAACACGGTGTATCCCTGCGCACCGAGGCCCTCCCGAACGAGCAACACACCCCTCGCCCGGGCATGTTGCCAAATCGGCGTGCTCTTCGACGCCGTGGCGCGGGCTACCTCTTGGCCCGCCACGCCGTACGCCGTCCCCCGTTCGGCAAGAGCTTGCTCCTGCCCTACGAACTGAACCCGCTATGGTCTACCTTGCCGCCCTCGGCCTTGCGGTCCTCATCGGCCTGCTCGCCTTCCTTAGGGTGGCGAAGCTCGTCTTCGCGCCCCGGGAGATGTACACCAAACCCCGACCGGGCGGCCGGGGCCAGATCACCTACTGCCGGCACTGCGACGTCGTGATAACCGAGCACAACTTCGGCGAGCATGGCGTGAACTGCGCGTAGCGGGCCGCGACGTAAGGTCAGCCTCTGGGCAGGAGGCAAGCTCCTGCCCTACGAATCATATCATCTGACATTTGATCCGATTCAGGAGTATCCATGGCCACCACTGCACCCTCGGCCACCTGCGCCCTCCTCTCCGGCGATGAGGCCATCGCCCGGGGAGCGTTTGAGGCTGGTGTTCGCGTCGCCACTGCCTACCCTGGCACGCCATCAACCCAGATTCTGGAGGCGATAATCGAGGAGTCGAGGAGTCGAGGAGTCGAGGAGTCGAAACGGCCGTCCGACTCTTCGCCCATCGCCTCTTCGCCTCTTCGCCTCCATGCCGAATGGTCGCCCAATGAGAAAGTCGCGCTCGAGGTCGGAGTAGGTGCTTCCTTGGCCGGCGCGCGGGCGCTTGTCTCGATGAAGCACGTCGGCCTGAATGTCGCCTCCGATCCGTTGATGACGGCCTCGTATGTGGGCGTTCGTGGCGGGCTCGTGATCGTAACTGCCGATGACCCCGGCATGTTCAGCTCACAGAACGAGCAGGACAACCGCCACTACGCGCCCTTCGCCAAGGTCCCGATGCTCGAACCCGCCGACAGCCAGGAGGCGAAGGACTTCACCATCGCCGCCTTCGAGTTGAGCGAGCGCTTCGACACGCCCGTGCTTCTCCGCATCACCACCCGCATTGCGCACTCGAACTCGCTCGTGCAGCTGGGCGAGCGCACCGAGCATGAGCCATCGGGCTTCGTCTGCGAGCCGGCGAAGACCGTGATGGTGCCCGGTAATGCGCGCCGCCGCCATGAACTCGTCGAGGCGCGGACGATCGCGCTTGCGAAGTACGCGGAAAGCAGTCCGCTCAACCGCATCGAGAAGGGCGACCCGCTGATCGGGGTCATCTGCTCCGGCGTCGTCTACCAGTATGTGAAGGAAGCGCGCCCTAAGGCATCCTTCCTCAAGCTCGGCATGACCTGGCCGCTGCCGGAGAAGCTCATTCGCAGGTTCGCCAAGAGCGTCGAGAAGCTCTACGTCGTCGAGGAACTTGACCCATACCTCGAAGAGCAGGTTCGCGGGATGGGGATCGCTCTCGCCCACAAGCCGACTGCTCCGCGCACGGGTGAGCTAAGCCCCAACGCCGTCGCGCGGTTTCTCGGCTCACGCAAGAAGCCGGGCCGCGCCCCCGCTCAGGGTCTTCCGCCCCGGCCGCCTGCTCTCTGCCCAGGCTGCGGCCACCGCGCGCTGCTCACTGCGGTGAAGCGCCTGAAGCTCTTCGTTTCCGGCGATATCGGCTGCTACACCCTCGGCGTCCAGCCGCCGCTCCAGACGATGGACACGTGCATCTGCATGGGTGCCTCGGTCAGCGTCGCGCACGGCGTAGAGAAAGCAACCGGTCGCTCTGATAACATGGTCGCGGTCATCGGCGACTCGACCTTCGTCCACTCCGGCATCACTCCGCTCATCGACATCGTCTACAACAAAGGCACGAGCACTGTCATCATCCTCGACAACGAGACGACCGCGATGACCGGCCACCAGGAGCATCCCGCCACCGGGAAGACCGCGGGCCGCGAGCCTACGACGCGGCTATCATTGGAGGACCTCTGCCGGGCCATCGGCGTCCCGCACGTCTCCGTTGTCGATCCCTATGATCTGAAGAAGACCCGCGAGCTCATCAAAGCCGCAGTCGACCGCGACGAGCCGAGCGTCATCATCGCGCGTCGGCGCTGCGTGCTGCTCGACCGGGACCGCCTGCGGCACCCCTACCGGGTCGAGGCCGAGCGGTGCGCGGGCTGCGGCCAGTGCCTGTCTCACGGCTGCCCGGCGATCGCGGATGTGACGCCAAAGGGCGAGAGGAAGAAGCAGGTGCGGATTCTCCCGCAGCTCTGTGCGAGCTGCGGCGTGTGCGCCGCCATCTGTCCCTCGAACGCCATCGTCGCGACGGGGGTTGCCGGCAATGAGTAGAGCCTGCCCTGAGCGAAGCCGGAAGGTCACCAACATCGCGATCGCAGGCGTCGGCGGGCAGGGCATTGTCCTCGCGAGCGACGTGGTCGCTGAGGCGGCCCTCTGCGCCGGGCACCAGGTGAAGAAGAACGAAGTTCACGGCATGGCCCAGCGAGGTGGCTCGGTGGTGAGCGAGATCCGGTTCGGCGACCGAATCTACTCGCCGCTCATCCCCGACGGCGACGTCGACGTGCTCGTGGGGCTGGAACTGCTCGAGGCGCTGCGCCATGCACACCGCTTGCGCCCGGACGGCCTCATCATCGCAGACGAGCTCCGCCTCCAGCCCGCCGTGCGCCCGCCCGGCGCGCCCGAGTACCCTCCTGACATCGTCGACCGCCTCCGGGCATCGGCCGAACGGGTCGTGATCGTTCCCGCTGCGGAGCTGGCGGCCGAGGCCGGCAACGCCCGCGCCGCCAACACCGTTCTCATCGGCGTCCTGTCACAGCACCTCGACCTGCCGAGGGAGGCCTGGCACACGGCCCTCCGATCCTGCCTCCGCCCCTCCCTCGTCGAGGTGAACCTGAAGGCATTCGAGTTGGGGCAAAGGCACGTCTAGGCGGCGCAGACCTGCTCTCTGCCCTTTCCGGGCGAACTCGAAATGTGGAATAACCCCGTGGCTTGGGGAAGGCGAGGCAGGGGCGAGGCACCGGACTCTATGGTCTGGAGGAAGCTGTGGCTGCCTCGCCAAAACGTGTGCCGATAGTCCGGCGCGCACAACTCGGTTCGCCCGACCTATCCGTCAGCACCTCCGGGACGTATCTGCGCCACCGCGCTGCCGCCGACCAGGCTTATCGCGCTCGCCAGCGCGCGCTCCGGCGGAATCGCCTGATCATCTCCGTCATCGCGTTGCTCTTCTACTTCCTGATCGGCCGCGATCTCCTCGCGCTGCTTGGGGCGAAGAAGAACGACGCAGCGACGGAAGTCCGCAAGGATGCGCAGCAGATCACCAAGGACGTCTCCAACATCGCCCGCTCCAATCGCCTCGCCTCGGATCAGAACATACCGCAGCTCGATCTGACTTCGGCCGGCGCGAACGCGCGGAAGGATGACCCGAGCGATGTCGATGCGCTCTTCACGAAGCAGCCGGCGGGGCGATAGCCCCGAGCGGGGGTTAGGTCGCCGCCCGCACTGTCTGACGCTCGAGCTGCGGGCCGTGCTATAATCCGCCTATGGACATCCGAGGCGTCATCGCGAAGAAGCGCGACGGGCGAGAGCTCGCGACAGACGAGATCGCCTGGACGGTCAACAGCTACACCCAGGGCGCCATCTCCGACGCGCAGATGGCCGCTCTCCTTATGGCCATCGTCCTGCGCGGCATGACCGCGCGCGAGACAGCTGACCTTACCCTCGCGATGTTGAATACCGGCGACCGCCTCGACCTTTCGTCCATCCCCGGCACGAAGGTCGACAAGCATTCCACCGGCGGCGTCGGCGATAAGACCACCCTCGTCGTCGCCCCCCTCGTCGCCTCTTTCGGGGTGGGGGTGCCGAAGATGTCGGGGCGGGCGCTCGGGCACACTGGTGGCACCATAGACAAGCTTGAGTGCGTCCCAGGGCTAAAGACGGAACTTTCACCGACGCGATTTGCAGCCCAAGTGGCGGCCATTGGCGTCGCAATCGCGGCCCAATCGGCGCAGATGGTCCCTGCGGACGCCAAGATATACGCACTTCGGAACGTCACCGGAACGACGGAAAGCGTTCCGCTCATCGCCAGTTCGGTGATGAGCAAGAAGCTCGCGGTGGGCGCGGATGGGATCGTGCTCGACGTGAAAGCCGGGCGCGGCGCGCTCGTTCCCGATGTCGCCAGCGCCAGGAAACTGGCGACGGCGATGATCGAGATCGGCGCCCGCGCCGGCAAGAAGATGGTCGCCGTTGTGACTCGCATGGATCAGCCGCTCGGGAGGGCGGTCGGCGACGCGGTCGAGCTCGTCGAGGCCATCGAGACCCTCAATGGCCGCGGCCCTCGCGACTTCGTGGCGATCTGCACGCTGGTGGCAGGCCACATGCTGACGCTCGGCGGGGTGGCCGCCGATGCGCGACAGGGCCGGGCGATGGCGGCGCGCGCATTGCGAACCGGCGCAGGGCTGGCGAAGCTGCGGGAGCTGGTCCGCGCGCAGGATGGCGACCCGACCGCGGTCGACGATCCGGCGGCGCTCACGAGGGAAGCCACGTTCGTGCCGGTCCGCTGCGATACCTCCGGTCATGTGACCGGGGTGGATGCACGGGCCATCGGCGAGACTGTTCGCGAGCTGAAGTCGGCCGCGGCGGAGCGCAAGCCGCTCTGCGGTCTGCTGCTTGAGAAGAAGGTGGGTGACGCAGTGACCGCCGGAGAGACGATCGCGCGCGTGGCCATCCCCAGGCCAATCGCGACCGGTAGTATCGAGCGCGCTGCAAGAAACATCGCGGGCGCGTTCCGGATCAGCGCTACTCCTAGGGTAAGACAGCGCTTGCTGATTGCCACCCTGAGGGCGTAATCCCGAGTTCAGCGCCCGCGTCTCTCGCGAGCCGGGGTTACCAGGAGCTTTCTTCCGCTGAGGTCGCAGCCGTTCAGAGAGGCCACCGCCTTCTCGACGTCATCCGCGCCCTCGACCTCGACAAAGCCGAAACCTCGAGAGCGCCCAGTATGCGGATCCTGGATCACGCGAACATCCACTATAGTTACGTGCTCGGCAAAGAGCGCCTGCAGCTCGTCCTCCGTGGTCCCCCAAGGCAGGTTCGCCACATAGATCGTATGGATGTCCCTTTCCACCGCATCCCCTTCCCGATCAGCGGGGCAGACGCTGTATTGTCAGATCGCCGGGCTCGCTGCCGGCGCTATGCCGCGGCGGCCTTCAGGGGGTGAGTGTCAGAGGAAGGTCACACAGCACCGAACCGCCCCCGTCGCGCTGCTTACTTAGACGTATCTTAGCGAATTCCTGCCCAAACAGATGTCTCGGCGGACATGAGCGCGGAAACTGGGGCACAGATGTAGCGGAAGCGGGACACACAGCAGGCCCCCGGCCTGTGCCGGGCGCGTCGGATCCGCTTCAGCTCAGCGAACGAGGTGAGCGAGATGCAGACCGACTGCGTTGCTGCCGGGCGCCAGGGCTGTGCCGCCGTCACATCCTATGTGCGAACACCGGCAGTGCAGATTCAGACGTCTGTTACTTCACCCTTACGTTAGCCGCCTTGAGTCCCTTGGGGCCCTGGGTGACATCGAACTCGACCTCCTGGCCCTCGTAGAGGCTCTTCCGGCCAGGAACGTTGCTGACGATGGACGAGTAGTGCACGAAGACGTCGCCCTCGTCGCTTTCGAGGAAGCCATAACCCTTGGCATCATCGAACCACTTCACCTTGCCACTCGCCACAGACCGCCCTCCTTTTCAATCGTCTGAACGGCAACGGAAGGTGGCTACAGCTCAGTGGCGAGTCTTCACGCCGCGCTCAGACCGTATCCGCCCCGCGGTCAACGCCTCGGTTGGCGCGAAAATAGCCCTTTCTTGCCGAAATGTCAAGGCGCGGAGAACGGCACGCCCTGCGGGCGAGAGAGCCGAAAGTCGAAGAGGCGAAGAGGAACGGCGAGGCATCCACAGATGGACACAGATGAACACGGATTGGCGGCCGGCCCTGTAGGGCGCGCTGGTCGCCGTTCGCCAAGGCTACGAAGGGCAGGCGCCTGCGGGCCCTAGAGAACTACGACCAGCGGCGGGCATGCAAACGGCGACATACCCGCCTCATAGAACGGCTTCGGCCGCGAAGCAGGCGAGACGCCTGCGCTCCCAGCGCGCCCCGGGCGACTAGGTCTCCCGAGCCCGAGTTGTGGGACAGCCTGGAGGCGCGTGCCTGGCGAGGATATGGGGCGGGGAGCAGCGAATCCGCGGTTCCATGCGTGAGCGGGGAAGCGCGACTGCGATACTGCACCGATTCCGGCCTGTCGTCGACGAGGCGATAGGGCGCGTGCTGGCGGGTCGGCCCGACCTCTTGATCTACGAGATGATCCGGTATCATCTCGGGCTAGAGAATGAGGAGGCGGCATCGTCCGGGTTCGGCGGCCCTTCGGCAGGCTCAGGGTCGCCCATTCCACAGGCTCAGGGGAATGCCCGGGCGGAGTCGAGGGGCGGCAAGAGGGTGCGCGCAGCGATGTGTCTACTATCATGCGAGGCGGCGTGCGGCCGGGCCGACGCGGCCGCGCCGGCGGGCGCGGCGGTCGAATTGGTGCACAGCTTCACCCTCCTGCATGATGATATCGCGGACCGCGACGAGGTCCGCCGCGGGCGGCCGACGGTGTGGCTCCGGTGGGGGGTGGGGCAGGCGATCACGGCGGGGGATGCGCTCTTCGCGCTGGCGAACCTGGCTGGAGTGCAGCTCGAGGCGAACGGCGTGCCGCCCGACACGGTCGCCCGTGTCCTCGAGGAGCTGAACCAGGCGACGCTAACGGTCTGCGAGGGGCAGCAGCTCGACATCTCGTATGAGGGCAGCCCGGACATCGGTGTCCATGACTATCTGCCTATGATCGAGCGGAAGACGGCCGCGCTCTTCGCCGCGGCGTGCTCCATCGGCGCACGGGTGGCAGGCGCGGCCGAACGGAAGAGGGCCGTGCTGACGGCATTCGGGCGAGAGGTCGGTCTCGGTTTCCAGATCACAGATGATGTGCTTGGCATCTGGGGTGATCCCGGCGAGATGGGCAAGCCGGTGGGAGGCGACCTGCGAAGAAACAAGCGCTCGCTTCCCGTCATTCACGCGCTGCACTCGGCCGACCCAGGCGCGAGTGCGCACTTGGCAGATCGCCTGGCGGCCGGCGTCGAGACTGACGAAGAGGCGGCCGACCTGGCGGCGCTGATGGAACGCCTGGGAGCGCGGCAGTTCTGCGACCAAATGGCAAGGGAGTGCCTCGACCGCGGGCTCGCCGCGCTGGAGAGCGCGCAGCCCGAGCCCGCTGCAGCGCGCGACCTGCGCACACTCGCGAGCTTTCTCATCGAGAGGTCAAGGTAGGAGGTCGAAAGTCGAAGAGTCGAAGAGTCGAAAGTCGAGAGTCGAGAGTCGAAGGAACGGCCAGGTAACCGCAGATTACGCAGATCGCACAGATTGGCCGCCTGCGGCGGGAACGGCGAACGGCAGAGGTTCGAGAGTCGAAAGTCGAGATTCGGGACTCGAAAGGGCACGGCGACGGCCGGATTTGGGCAGGAGCAAGTCGCCTGAGGCGGGCAAGGCTCCTGCCGAACGGAGCTCGATAGTGAAGGTTCTCGTTACGTATGATATGGACGAGTCGGATCTGCGCCACATTGAGGCGGTTTGCGACTCGATTACCGTGGAGACATCATCGAGTAAGGAGGATGCGATCGCGAAGGCGGCCAACGCGGAGGTCATCCACCCCGGCCACTGGTCGGACGAACTGTGGAAAGCGGCGCCCCGGCTGAAGTGGGTGCAGTCGGGCGGCGCGGGCGTCGAGCGGTTCATGACCCCTGACTTCGTGGCGAGCCCGATCATCCTCACCAACGCGCAGGGGGTCTACGCAATCCCGATCGCCGACCACGTGATGGCCTTCGTGCTGCACTTCTCGCGTGGGTTCAATCGCTTACTAAGGAGGCAGTTAGAGCACGAGTGGGAGGACTGGGAGACGCGCTCCTCCGATGAGCTCTGCGGGAAGACGCTCGGCGTTGTGGGCCTTGGGGGCATCGGCAGTGAAGTCGCGAGGCGGGCGAAGGCATTCGACATGCGCGTGATCGCGGTTCGGCGGCGGCCGGAGCGCACGTCACCGTTCGCGGACGAGGTGCGCGGGGCCGATGAGCTCTCGTGGCTGCTGCGCGAATCGGACTTCGTGGCGCTCTGCTCTGCCCTGACGCAGGAGACTCGGCGTCTCATCGGCGAGGCCGAGCTGAGGCTGATGAAGTCGAGCGCCTATCTGATCAACATCGGCCGGGGCGGCTTGATAGATGAGCAAGCGCTTATCTTGGCACTCAACGCGAGGGAGATCGCGGGCGCGGGGCTGGACGTGTTCGAGAAGGAACCGCTGCCCGCGGAGAGCCCGCTCTGGGATGTGCCGAACGTGATGATCACGCCGCACGACTCGGGCAACTCGTCGCGCTCGCACGAGCGGCTCATGGCGCTCTTCCTGGAGAACCTGCGGCGCTATGTCGTGGGCGAGTCGCTGCTGAACGTCGTAGATAAGGGGGCGGGGTATTGAGCGCGCGCCCCTCACCCCCTTGCCCCCTCTTCAGGCTTGGAGAGGGGATGTCCGAAGGACGGGGTGAGGATGACCGACACTTCGCGGTCACACCCCACCCCACGTCACAGTTGACATGCGCGCAGGTGGCTGGTACGATCCGCCTGTCATGATACACGCCTCACGGACAGCTTCTCATAGGCCGGCCTTCATCGGGACGGTCTGCATTCTCGTCCTTGCCCCTCGCGCCTGGCCTGTGGAGCCGCCCGCGCTGTAGCAGCACCCCCAACGAGACGAGCGGAACAAGCCACAGGCAGACAGGCCTGTGGCTTGCTGCATTTCGGGGCGCGAAAGGAGCCTGCGATGGCATGGTACGAGGAGTTCTTCGGCGAAGACTACGTGCGGTTTCATCTGCGCGGCGGGGAGCGCGAAGAGAAGAGAGCGCCGGCTGAGTGCGACGCAGTCGTCTCGCTGCTTGGCCTTCCGCCCGGCGCGCGCATCCTCGATCTGTGCTGCGGGCAGGGTCGCCATGCCATCGATCTGGCGGAACGGGGCTTTCGGGTCACTGGGTACGATCTGTCCGGATACCTGCTGGGGCTGGCCACGGAGCGGGGGGAGCGAGCAGGGGTCGAGGCGGACTTCGTGCAAGGCGACATGAGAGAGCTCCCGTGGGAGGATGAGTTCGACGCCGTGGTCAGCCTCTTCACGTCGTTCGGCTATCTCGAAACGGATGGAGAGGATGAGCGCGTGCTGCGGGCAGTCCAGAAGGCTTTGCGGCCGGGCGGGCAGCTACTGGTGGATCATCACAATAGGGAGCTGACGACGCCCTGGTTGGGCGCAGGCCGCCAGCACTGGGCCGAGCATGATGGCCACATCGTCCTCGAGGATCACGCCTGGGACGTGCTGCGATCGCGCATCACGATGACGCGCACGATCATCGCGCCCAATGGCGCGCGGCGGGAGACCGGCTTCGTGCTGAGGATCTACGCGCACTCCGAATGGCTGGCGATGCTCCGCCGGGCGGAACTCGAATGGGTACGGACATATGGTGGGTACGATGGCTCGGACTACGCCCACGATTCCAGGCGCATCATCATCGTCGCGCGCAGACCCGAGGAGGCGGTGCAGTGACCGGCTGGCAGAATCTGTGGCAGGACGCTGAAGTCGTAAAGCTGTGGGAGTCGTTCCCTCCACTGCCGGAGGTGGTCGCCATGGCTGATCGCCTGGAGGCCAGTGGAGGGCGGCGAGTGCTCGACATCGGGTGCGGGCTCGGTCGCCACACCATCTACCTTGCCGCGCGCGGGTTCGAGGTCACCGCGACGGATAACGCGCCGGCGGCTTTGGCTGCGTGCCGGGAGAATGTCGAGAAGGCCGGGGTGAAGACGACGTTGATCGAAACGGAGATGATGGAGATGCCGTTTCCCGGCGGGCACTTCGATGGGATCGTGGCATCGCACGTCATCCATCATGCCGACGGGCCGACGGTCAGGCGCATCGTCCGCCTGATAACAGACACGCTGGCGCCGGGCGGCCTGCTCGTGTGGGCGATGCCATCGACCCGTCACGGGAACTGTGGGATGGGCCGCGAGATCGACCCCGGCACGTGGGTTGACGAGAATCATCAGGAGGGGCCGATTCCACATCACTACTGCACCGAGGTGGAAGTCAGGGAGTTGCTTCACGGCTACGACATCGAGTCCATGTCCGAGGCCGAACGCGAAGTCGAGGGGAAGGTGCACGTGCACTGGCGCGTGCTCGCGCGAAAGAGACCGGAACGATGAGCGATACGGTTACCATACGCAGGGCAGCCCGGACTGATCGTGACGCGATCGGGCGGCTGTGGCTGGAGATGCTGGAGTTCCACACGCAGCATGACCCGCGGTTCTTCCGCCTCAAACCGGACGCGTCGGAGATCGGGCTGCGCTACCTCGACGATTGCCTGGTCGATGAGAACCAGTTCATCGTCGTGGCGGAGGCGGGGGGTGGGCTGGTCGGCTTCGCGATGGGACGGTCGAACGAGGACCCTCCCCCATTCGCCGCGCCGCCGCACGGGTTCGTGACGAACTTCGCGGTGACATCTGCGTGGCGCCGCCGCGGCCTCGGCAAGCAGCTCTTCGAGGCGCTGGTTGCCGAGTTCCACGGGCACGGCCTCGCGGACATCCGGCTCTCCGTGTCCGCCCACAATCCCGCCTCCAATCGCTTCTGGCGCCGCATGGGGTTCGAGCCGTATATGGTGACGATGCGGCGCAAGGTGTAACCTTTCGCGGCCGGGGTACATCGCGCTCGCAGTCCTTGTCATCCGCTTCGACCAGATCGACCGGGGCTTCAGGCAGGCGCGGGGGTGAGCTAGCGCTTCTTCACCTGTCCCCTCGCCTCCATGACCGAGAGCGGCGGCCACGGGGTTTCGTAGAGGGCCATGGTCGTCTCGCCGCCTGAGATGGGGTCCCTGAAAACGGCGGTGATGGTGGGGGCCAGCAGGTCCGCGCGTTTAGCGAGGTCGGGGAAGTCCGATGGCTTGATCGCGAGGTGGGAGGGGCGCGCCTTGTCGAGGTACTCGAGCAGGTTCGTGTCGGGTGAGCCAGGCCTGCCCATGTAGGCAAGCGCATCCGGTGAGATCGTGCCGCCGAGGTCAACGATGCGGCGGCGAGAGAAGAAGCCGATGGCGCCAACATCGCGGCTCGCGATCGAGGCATCAGTCGCCAGGTGATCGGCGGCCCATTTCCCGATACACACCTGAAGGTCGATGACCCTTCTCACCTGAATGCCGTGCTGACGCCACTCGGCCGAGTGCGCATGGAGGAAAAAGCCAAAGATTGCTGTGCAAGCGATCGCTATGCTCCCGCTGAGAGCGAGGCGTCCGGCACGGTGGGGACGGGCCGAAGCCCATTGCCGGATCGTGCGGTAGAGCAGGAAGAGCCCCGCCGCGCCCAGCACGGCGATGACCGGCGTGAGATAGGTGGCAGTGAAGACGGCGTTGTCTGGACTCGCCTGCCGCCAGATGAGTTGGGGCGCGACGAGGACGGCGACGGTCGTGAGCACCAGCAGCAGGCTCGGGTGGCGCGAGCGCAGCCGCAGCGCGAAGAGCACCGCCACGGGCAGGCCGATGACCGCGGCCGCGAGCAGGACCGGGTTATCAGTAGCGAGGGAGCGCAGCACCGTGAGGGGCCAGGCGTAGATGGGTGGCTGGCGCAGCGCAAGGGTGGGCTGCTCCCACAGCGGTCCGCCTGCCCGCGCATTGTAGACGATGAACGGGCCGACGACCGCTACGGCCCCGGCGATCTCGGGCAGGCCTCGCATCGCGCCCGCGAAGCGCTTGCCCCGCGGGTCCTGTTTGATGGCAGTGACCCATCTGTCGACGAGCGCCAGCGGCAAAAGCAGGATCAGCTCCGGCCGGCTGAGGGCGGCAATACCAAGCGCTACTGCGCCACAGGCGCGGATGCGACTGCTCCCCTCCCAGCCAGCCGCCTGCCAGTGGATCGCGGCCATGAGCCAGAGCGCGGCCCACGCCGCCTCCGTTCCGCCGAGCCCCTGCGAGATCATCCGCGGGCTGGCGACGACGACGAGGCCGGCGATGAAGGCGAAGCGCCAGTCGCCCACGAGGTCGAGTGTGATGGACCAGGCGAACCAGGCCGCCAGCACGATCGCGATGATACCTAGTACCTTGGCCGCAGCGACGTAGTTGCCGCTCACCAGGCCGCCGAGCGCCCACGCGACGATCCACGATGACCCCGCCGCCCCGGCGGCGGGCATGCCCGGGTTGAAGCACAACCCCTGGCCAGTCGCCAGGTTTCGTGCCATCACCGCCCGCACCCAGGCCGTGTCTGTGGGGAAACCGAAGCCGCCGGCGAGGTGCCACCACTCGGAGCCCGCGTAGAGGAGTGCGAGCAGGCCGGCGAGCGAGGCGAAGAACACGAAGCTGGCGAGTGTCGCGCCGCGAGGCGGCGGAACTCCATTCACGACAACGCGCGGCTGGTCTGTTGCGATGATGACTGTGGACATAAGCAGCTAGGCATTCTAGCCGCGACCGGCCACCCGGTCAACCGCGCCGCGAGCACGACAGGGACCCGCCGGTGGCGGGTCCCTCATCCATGGCTTTCTGCGGGCTGTCGTAGGGGCGCATGGCCATGCGCCCCTACGCGCCCCTACGTCTCGTGAGTTGCTGGGCGGCCCAGAGCGCGTTCATCACGGGCTCGCCGAGCTTCGGGTCGACCCAGGGGGAGAATTTGCCCAGCACCTCAGGCAGCCGTTCCTCGTACGCGGCCCGCATCTTGGCGAGCGCCTTCTTGTCACCCTTCAGCCCGGCGAGATAGGCATTGGCGATCCGGTTGGTCTGCTCGGCGTGAAGGGCCATCAGCTCGAGGCTGGTCCTCACCACTGCTTCTCTTTCGGCCTTGGCGAGGGCCGAGAACCGCTTCAACGCCTTGCCCGCCATCCCGGCGACAGCCGAGACCGTCGCTCGATGCTCCGCCGGCGCGTTGAAGATCGTCTGGTGCCTGTACGTCTGCCCGACGCGGGTCGTCTTGACGAGGTCGGCGAGGTAGCTCTCGACCTCGGCGGCGTGCCTGCCGAATGCGGCCAACATGATCGCCCGGCGGAGCCGTTTCGGCGGCGTCTCGCGATTCCACATGATGTCGGCCATCGCCGCGGGCATGTACGGGTGCGGGTAGAACGCCCGGATGCACTGGCAACTCACCATGCCGTTGAGCCCCAGCTCCTTCATATCCTTCATGTCCTGCGCCATCACGTCACCGAGGTCCATCCCCAGCGCATCGCTCCAGACCGGCGCCCACATGTGGTAGTCGAAGAGGAAGGTGTCGGGCGGATTCTCGCGCTTCCACATCTTCGCCAGCGCGGCGACGGTCTTATTGCCGCCCAGCCGTCGGAAGGCGTTGAGCGGCGGTCGCGAAAGATCCTGTGTCTCACCGCACTTCTCATCCGCGATGTGATGGCGATAGCATCGGCCCATCGGCGCGTACATGAAGATCGAGTTGTCGGCCGTCAGCATGATCTTCTCCGGCGGCCAGATCAGCTCGAAGTAGCCGAGCAGGACGAGCCGCATCTTCATGCCTTCGGCCTTGAGGCGGCGGCCCAGCTCGTTGATGATATGCATGTACCAATCGGTCGGCGTCTGCTTCCGGCACAGGGCGCATTCGCACTTGTTGTTGGTCGCGTCCGAGAGCCAGACGTGGAGTGCATCGACCTCGGGATGCCGCCGCGCGTATGTCATCACCGTCTGCATGAAGGCTTCGCGCGCCTCGGGATTCGAGTAGCAGAGCTCGGTGTTGGTCGGCTCGTTGCGGAAGAACTCGCGCTTGCCGCCGACCTGGGCCAGCCAGGGCCGCATCCTGGCGGGAACGGGGCCGCTCGGCGTCTCGTTCCAGTCGACGCCCTCGTAGCCGAGCGTCGCCGCCGTCCAGCCGTGCCCGACGCGGTGCACGACCATGCCAAGCTCTTTGCAGCGTGCGATCACGCGGTCATCGAGGATGATGCAGTCTTCATCACTGAGCCGCTTGCTCCGGGTGAACGCATCCATCTCCGGGCTGTGGTTGTAGCCGCGCCGCCAGAAGACGCCGGCATGGCGGAACTGAAGCTGGAAGGTGTTCATCTTCTTCTTCGCCATCCAGTCGAGCACGTCGAGCGTGTGCTCCATCCGCGGCGAGCCCTCGATGCAGATGCCGCGGTGCCGATAGCTCGCGGCCTCGCGGATGGCGCGCCTCGGAAGGGAGAGCGAGGCCTTTCGCGGAACCACCTCGCCGCCAGGGCCGGGGCGCAGGAAGACCACGCCCAGTTCCTCGAGCAGCCGATAGGCTGCGAACAGCACGCTCCGGCCATTCGATCCGGCGAGATAGAGCTTGCCCTTGCTCGGTATGATGGCGAGAGCATCGTCAAGCTCGTTCGCCTTCGGCAGCGCGCCGAGCCCGGCGCCCGCCAGCGACGTCGCCGTGCCCAGCACGATGTGCGCGGCGCTGTCGGGCGGCAGCGCGCCCAGCACCGGCAGTGCGCCAACCGTCACGGGCGCGAGCTGAGTCAAGTACTTCACGAGCTCGTTTGCCGCGTGTTCGACGGCGTACTCGAAGCCGACGGGCTGGATCAACAGCGAGCTGCTCTTCCGCATGCGAGACTCCTCCATGTGTCCGCCTCGGCGGACTGGCTGCCTCATTCCGGGAAGGGGGCTCGAAGCCCTTCCCGCGCTGGATTCCGGCGCGACCGCGCGATTGCCGCGGCAGGGGCTTGCAGGCAATCCGCTGTGACGCGACGTAAACCCAACAGGCGGCCCAGTGTGTGGGCCGGCGATGTCGTTGAACTACCGATTGCCGAAGGAGAGATCGTGATGCAGAAGGTTCGTTGGGGTGTGATCGGCGCAGGGGGCATCGCCGACCGGCGCACGCTGCCGGTGATGGGGGAAGTGCGCAATGGCACGCTGTCGGTCGTGATGGATATCCGGGAGCCGGAGAAGCTGGGCAGGAAGTACGGCGTCGATTGGACGGACAGCCTGGAAGCCCTGGTCGTGCGAGACGATGTCGATGCCGTCTACGTGGCCGGCCCGGTCCACCTTCATGCGGAGCACGTCATCGCGGCGGCGAAGGCCGGCAAGCACGTGCTGTGTGAGAAGCCCCTGGCGAGGTCCGTCGCCGAGGCGAAGACGATGATCGACGCGTGCGTGAGCGCCGGGGTCTTGCTCCGCGAGGCGTACATGCTGCGCCATCACGGCGCGCACAAGGAGATGCAGCGCCTCATCGAAGAGGGCGCGCTCGGCACAGTCGTGTTCGCCCAGATTCACTGGGCCTTCCTCTACCCGAAGATGGATGGCGCCTGGCGGCAGATACCGGAGCTGGGCGGAGGCGGCGCGCTTGCGGACGTCGGCTGCCACTCCTTCGACATCCTGGAGATGCTCGTCGGCCGGATCGCGCGGGTCGCCGGGGTCGCGGGGACGCTGGTGCAGGACTACGCAGTTGACGATATCGCGACGGTGCTGATCGAGTTCGAGAATGGCGCGCAGGGGATGGTGACGACCTCGTTCTGCCTCTCCGGAAACGTGATGCCTGCATCGCTGAGCATCTACGGCTCCAGCGGCGCGGTCCTCGCGGCCGGCACGCTGAGCCAGGAAGCCAGCGGCGATGTAACCCTCATCAGCGAGCCCGACGGCGGGCGCCGCAAGATTGAATACTCGCGTGCCAATGTGTATGTGAATCAGCTCGAGGCCTTCGCCGACGCGGTGATGGCCGGCGAAAGGGCAACGCGCGACAAGGTCGACGACATGCTTCGCACCATGCGCACGCTGGAGGGATCGTATACCTCCTCGCGCAAGGGCGTGTTCGTGAGGATCTGAAGGTGACTGGGGGCATCGGCCCATCGCCGCGAGGTAGACCGACATGGTAAGGATGATGAGCTCACGTTCCGCGTTGCTTGCGGCCGTCCTCGGCCTGCTCGCGGCGACCGCGATCTCCGGCTGCTCGGCCGAGCAGCCGGCTCTCCCGCGGACGCCCGGCCCGCGCTACCTGATTCTCCATCAGCGCGGCGGCCAGCTCGTTCGCGATGTGGCCGGGAACGCCGCTCATCTGGAGAGCATGCGTTTCGACGGGACCAGCGTGAGCATCCCGGCCTCAGGTGACTTGATGCTCGCGGGCACATCGTGCGGATACGGCGATATCTACCAGAGTTTGCTGCCGATGAAGGGCACCTTCCACCGGTTCAGACATAACGTCGTGATCGTCCACACGCGGGGCTTCCCGGATGTCTTCGACGACTGGACCGTGGTGATCGCCAACTGGCGCAACCTCGCGCGCGCTGCCAGGGATATCGGGTTGGCCGGCATCTTCTTCGACGATGAGCAGTACAAGGAGAAGGTCTGGAGGTACCCCGACAACGTCCGCTATCCGGACAAGTCACAGCGCGAGTACCAGGACGAGATGCGGCTCCGCGGCAGACAGGTGATGGAGGCGGTGAGCGCCGAGTTCCCGGAGGCGCTTTTCCTCGTCTTCCACGGCCCCTACATCTCTGAGCCGAAGACGCCCCGTCACGTCCTGCTCGGGCAGGCCCCGCCGAACGAGCATAATCTCGTTGGCTCGTTCTTCGTCGGGCTCGTCGAGGGCGCCGGTCCGCGGGCGACGGTGGTCGACGGCGGCGAGGTCTATCAGTACCGCACGGCCGAGGATTTCGAGCGCTCCTATCGCTGGCGCAAGTACGAGCTGGCCTCCGATGAGACGAACGCCGGCTTCATCCCGGCGGCCGACCGGAAACAGTGGCCGGAGAAGGTCAGTATCGGTTTCGGGGTCTACACCCATCAATGGAAGGCCGACTACCCGATGAACCCGTCGATCATGCGCACAACGCTGGAGAACGCGCTGCTCCGCGCTGACAGATACGTCTGGTTCTACGTCGAGGACGAATGGGTGAAGCCGGGGAAGGTGTCGCAGGCCTGGGTCGATGCGGTGGCGGGCGCAGTCGAAGCAGCGAAGCGCGCGCAGTAGGCCTTCTGGGAGGGAGTGACCGCCCGCCAGTGGAAGGCCCCGGAGAGCGGTCACAGCTTCAGGCCCGGAGCATTGCAGCATTCAGCAACCTCAATGGAGTGATCAACGTGAAGCCATCGGCAATGATCCCTAAGGACGCTCGCGCAGGCGAGCCGCGGACCGTCGAGACGCCGTGCGCGCTCGCGAAATACCGTTCACTCGGCGAATGGCAGGTAAGGGCTGACCATCTCCGCGAGCAGATCCTTGCCAGCGCTGGACTCCTGCCGTCCCCAGAGAAGACGCCCTTGAGGGCGAAGATCTTCGGACGGATCGAGCATCCCGGGTACACGGTCGAGAAGGCGTTCTTTGAGAGCCGGCCTGGCTTCGTCGTCTGCGGCAACCTGTGGCGGCCGGCCGAGGGCAAGGGCCCCTTCCCGGGCGTGCTCTGCCCGCATGGCCACTGGCGGTACGGGCGGATGGAGAACGGGGCGCTGTGCTCTATCCCCGACCGGTGCATCGACCTCGCCCGGCAGGGCTATGTCGTCTTCTCCTACGATATGATCGGCTACAACGACAGCAAGCAGCTCCGCCACGACCGGGTCGGCGCCGCCCGCGAGGAGATGTGGGGCATCAGCCTGCTGGGGCTCCAGCTCTGGAACAGCGTCCGCGCGCTGGACTTCCTCCAGTCGCTCCCGGAGGTTGACCGCGACCGCATCGGCTGCACCGGCGCCTCCGGCGGCGGAACGCAGACCTTCCTGCTGACGGCGGTGGATGACCGCGTGAAGGTGTCGGCGCCGGTCAACATGATCTCGGCGCACTACCAGGGCGGATGTATCTGCGAGGGCGCGCCCAACCTTCGACTCGATGCGAACAACGTGGAGATCGGCGCGATGATGGCGCCGCGGCCGCTGATCCTCATCTCATGCACCGGCGACTGGACAAAGAACACGCCAAAGGTCGAGTACCCGTGGATCCGAGGCATCTACGACCTTTACGGCGCGCCCGAGAAGGTCGCCACCCATCAGGTTGACGAGGACCACAACTACAACATGGAGAGCCGCCGCGCCGTCTACCAGTGGTTTGCGCGGTGGCTCTTGAGCCCGGGCGCGTATGAGCGCTTCCGGTCGCGCGGCTACGAAAACGGCAGGCCCAACGATCCCGGCGACTTCATGGTGTTCTTCGGCCGGCCGTTCCCGGCGCTGAAGCCCGACCGCCTCGTCGGCCAGATCATCAGCACGTCCGCGAAGCAGCGAGACGCGAAATGGCCGGGCACCAAGGCAGCGCTCGCCCAGTACCACCGCGCCTTCGGACCTGCCTACCGCAACGCGCTCGCGGCCTCGCTTCCATCCGCGCGCGACATCGTCGTCGAAGAGGGCCACTCGGTCAAGCGATCGGGCGCTGCTGTGCGCAGCCTCACTCTCGGGCGCAAGGGCAGGGGCGACCGCGTCCCCGCTGTCGTGCTGACTCCCGCGGAGAAGCAGAGCGGCGACGCTGTTCTCATCGTCTCCGGCCGCGGCAAGGCCGAGATTGCAGGGACGAAGCTGCACCCGCTGAGCATCGGTCTGCTCAAGCGCGGCTGCGCGGTCATGGCGATCGACGCGTTCGGCGTCGCACATCCGAAGCCGCCGGATGATGCCGCACTCGTGCGCCTGCGCTACACCACGTACAATCGCACTCCGGCAGCGAACTCCGTTCAGGATATCCTGACCGCGCTCTCATGGCTCTCCGCCCAACCGGGTGTGAAGCGCGTCTCTCTCGCCGGCATCGGGGCAGGAGGGATGTGGTGCCTGCTGGCGCGGGCGCTCGCGCCGAAGGTGAAGGCGTGCGCGGCGGATGTCCAGCGCTTCGATGCTGACAGCGATGAGCAGTGGACCGCTCGGTTCTTCATCCCGTTGCTGCGTCGCGCCGGCGACGTCCGCACCGCCGTCGCGCTCGCCGCGCCCGGCAGGCTCCTGCTTCACGCCGCCGGCGATGTGCTCGAGACGGCCTGGGCGGAGCGGCTGTACCGGGTTCTGGGCAAGGCCGCAAACCTATCGGTCAGCGCCAGCGCCGCCGGAAACCGCGCCATCGCGGACTTCTTGTTGGGCGACGGCTAGGGTTCGCGAGTCCGCGGCGCTAGCAAGATCGTACAGGACTTCAGTAACAGCGTCCAGTGACGCTGGGCGCGCCGGGCCGCGATAATGAACCTGTGGCCGCGGACTCGTTCCGATGTCCCGACCCGAGTAGTCAGGAGGTCGTCGCAGTGGCTCAGAAGTTGGCAATCAAGGGCGGAGCCAAGGCCGTCCCGGACGGGGCGATCAAGGCCTGGCCCCCGATCACAGATGAGGACAGACAGGCCGTCCTGGCCGTGCTCGACTCGGGGCACCTGCACGGATGCAGCGCGCCGGAGGCGCTCGCATTTCAGAAGGAGTGGGCCGAGTACGTCGGCGCCAGGTACTGCTTGGTGACGAACAGCGGGACCTCCGCTCTCCATATGGCCGTTGCCGCCGCTGGCGTCGAGCCGGGCGACGAGGTGCTCGTCCCCGCCTACACCTACTGGGCGACGGCTGCGGCGGTGCTGCACCATAACGCCATCCCAGTGTTCGTCGACATCGAACTCGAAGCATTCTGCATGGACCCGGCGCTGATCGAGGAGAAGATCACCGACCACACGCGGGCCATCATGCCAGTCCACGTCGCCGGCATGCCCGCGGACATGGACGCGATCAACGCCATCGCGAGGAAGCACGGGCTGGCCGTCATCGAGGATGCTGCCCAGGCACAGGGGGCGGAGTACAAGGGTCGCAAAGTCGGGTCGCTGGGCGACGCGGCGGGCTTCAGCCTCAACCGCTCCAAGAACCTGACCTCATGTGAGGGCGGCCTCTACACGACCAACAACGAGCACTACTTCGAGTACGGGAAGATGATGCGCGAGTTCGGCGAGGTCATCGTCCCCGGTCAGAGGCGCGAGTACAACGCGTTCGCTCTCGGCTGGATGTACCGCGCTATCGAGTTCGCCAATGCCTTCGGCCGCAGCCAGCTTCGCCGTCTCGACCAGTACAATGGCCAGCGCATCGCGATGGCCGAGTACCTCAACCGGTCGCTCAAGCAGATGCCGGGCGCTGAGCCGGTCGCCTGCCCGCCCGATCGCAAGCCCGTCTACTGGACCTACAATCTCGAGTTCCGGCCCGACCAACTGGGGCTGGATGTTTCCGTGCGCGCATTCCGCGAGGCCGCGGAGCATATCCTCCGCGCCGAGGGCATGGACATCGGGCAATGGCAGTTCATGCCCGTCCCCGCCCAAGATGTCTTCCAGAGCAAGAAGGGATATGGCAAGGGCTGCCCGTGGTCGTGTCAGTTCTCCCGGCCGGTGGAGTACCGAGCCGAGGACTACCCCCGCACCTTGGAGTTCCTCGAAGGGCACACGTGCCTGCGCGGCGTCTACCCGCCGAATGACATGGACCTCATGAAGACCTATGTCGCGGCATTCGAGAAGGTGCTCTCTCAACCGTCAGAGATCGCCGCGCTCGCCAAGCAGGGAGCGACAGCGTGACGTATTGGCCTCGGTCGGAGGCATAGAGCGGAGTGTCGTGCATGGCGGTCTGGTAGAGGAGCTTGCCCACCCATTCGGCGACGGCGGTGAAGCTCTCTATTTCGACTCCCCAGGTGTAGCTCTCTGCCTTGCTGCCTCGTGCTTCGTAGCGAAGTAGCCTCGCTACTTCGCAGAGTAGCATAGCCGCCTTCTCCTCAGTATCACACAAGTGTTTGCATGGCCGCTGACATTCATGTTTCCAGAGAGGGCAACGGTCAAGAGGAATCTAAGGGCGGTGGCCCAGCCCATCAGCACTCAATGTGCGGGAGCCCACGCATCCGCACCGTGCGCGCTACCCAGTTGACGCGCGCGTGGCCACAGCCTACGCTGGCTGGGAGGAGATCCCAGTGCCGACACAGGGACCGCGAGAGTTCAACCGGTTCAGAATCTTGGTGGACCATCGAGAGCTGTTCGGCGAACGGCCCGACGTGAGTCAGCTCAAGAGGTTGACAGGAGAGCTACCGCGGGATGAGACGGCACGCTTCCTAGCGGCCCTTGCGGTCGAACTGGAGGTGTCGCCGTGGGACAAGCCACAGATTCCGATAGCCGAACGGTTCCTGTGGCCCCCGTCCGTCGTGGACAAGCTGCGGCGCATCACCCGGTCAGATCCATCGCGGCCCTGGCTGCACGCGGGCATGGTCGTCGCTGGTTGGCGAGCACTGGCGCTCTGGGGACGGCCTGGGCTCGCCGACGGCACAAGCTTCAGCCAGGACTTCACGCAGTGGTTGTTCATGCTGTCCGACGTGTACAACGATGCGCAGGAGGAAGTGCTGGCAGAGGGGGGACTCTCGCGCGCTGACGAGCGCATCCAGGCCATCGCATTCATGCTGCAGAACAGCTGGATACAGGAAGAGCGCGAGGACGACTTCTACGCCTATGCACGAACCTACGCACTTCTCTACCAAGTGCCGGACCTGCTGAAGGGCTGTGATGGGATCAGACAGTCCGTCGAGTCATCGATGTCACAGGTTCTCGGCGCGCCGTTGACCGAATACCTCGCCATCGGTGCCGCGCTATCTGCATGGTTCCGAGCGCGTGGCGCCTTGGACCGTCCTCCCCAGGAGCGGATGAACTCAGGGGTCATCGAGCCGTCCCGCGTCTTCGCGCCGACGGTAGTGAGCGGGCAGTCTCTGGAGAAGGTCGTGCTGAAGCTCAGTCAGACATTCGATGGGTTAGCAGAGGCCTGTGATCCTGCTCGGCGAGATGAAGGATGGTGGCCCTTCGACCTCCTCCGCCTCATGCAGTTCCCTTTAATCAAGGTGGACAAACCTGGCTACCTGGCCTACTCCCTGCCGCGGTTTGTGGTCGAGGCATTCACCGTCGGTATCTACCATCGGCTCTTCGACCACTTCTGCACGGCAGAGAAGCGGCCGGATAGCAGCTTCGCAAGCTACTGGGGAAAACTCGTGGAGGCATACACGGGGCAACTGCTGGTGGAGGCGTTTCCGGTGACCAGCGGAAGACATCGACGTGTATGGTTGCCTGAGACGGATGACATGCCGGGGGACGTTCGCTGTGATGGCGTCGTGCTCTATCCGTCCTACGGCCGCACTGCCATCGTGATTGAGAGCGTCGCCACCCACTTCACGCTGCGTTCGCTAACTGGACTGGATCGCGACGCTCTGAGCCGTGACCTCGATCAGATCGTTGTGAAGAAGGTCCGTCAGCTCAGCCGCGCCTGCTCAGCTCTTCGGACGGGTGCCACTCAGATCATCCACGAGGGCCGGTCTGTCACGCCGACGTTGTTCATCCCCGTGCTCGTCACATGGAGGTCTATGCCGACTTGGCCGGCCCTCATGGCCTACGTAGATGACCTGTGCGGAGGGGAAGGCCTGTTCGGGGACGTCAAGCATGTACCGGTCCAGATACTCACGATGGAGGAGTTCGAGGCCCTGCTCGATCTCTCATCGGCAGGTCGCTCCCTCCTCTGGCTTCTGAGGGATCGCGGTACGCACCCCAGCGAGAGGGAGGAGTCGATGAGGAACTACCTCTACAGGCATCAGATAGAGAGAGCGCCCGAGAACCGTCTCCCATTCCTCAAACGCTCATTTGACCGCTTGCACGAGCTAGTCATGGAGACCCTGTCGGGAGGCCAGATGCTGGAGTAGCCGCTGTCTCGTCGATCCGGACGCAGACCCCGCCGCGGCTGAGCGGGGCCTGTCCTTGAGGGGTTGCCGCCGCCGTGCTGCTCGGTCGTCGCGTGTAGCCCCACATCAGCACCGGCAGTCCATCGGCGAACTTGGACTGATCGGCCGGCGATAGCCGGGCCATCTTCGCCCGCCTGAGGCGGGCAAGCTTCTGGACCCCGGGGTCCTCGAGGATCGCGGCCCGGCCGCCTCTGCATCCCTCCTCCGAGGTGATCGCACTCGCCGCACCGAACCGGACGGCACCATCCTCGTTCGGAGGCAGACTCCAATGGCGACCCTCAAGCTTGGCTACGTGGGCTGTGGGTTCATGGCCCAGGGCGTTCACATCCCCAACTTCGCCACCATCCCTGGTGCTGAACTCGTCGCGCTGGCGGAGACCCGCCCTCTGCTTGGGCAGAAGATCCAGCGGCGGTGGGGCTTTCGCAAGCTGTATGCCAGCCACCTCGAGATGGCCGATGACCGCGAGGTCGAGGCAGTGGGCGTTTCGGCCGCCGCCTCGGAGCAGAGCCGGATCGCGAGCGACCTCCTCCGCGCCGGCAAGCACGTGTTCATGGAGAAGCCCATGGCGCTCTCTGTCGCCGAAGCAGAGGAGATGCTGCAATCGAGTCAGTCCGGCGGCGGGCGACTGATGGTCGCGTACATGAAACGCTACGATGCCGGGAACGAGATCGCCAAGCGCCACATCGACGAGATGCGCCGGGAGGCGGGCCGGCTGCTGTACGCTCGCAACCACGGTTTCTGTGGGAACTGGACCGCCGGCTTCGCCGAGATCATCGAGCAGACCGATGAGCCGCGGCCCGACCCCGGCCCGGGCCGCTATCCCGACTGGCTGCCAGAGGACCAGCGCGGGCCATACTATCAGTACCTCCAGCAGTACGCGCACAATGTCAACCTTCTTCGCTGGTTCCTCGACGCGGGAGACCAAGCGACTGTCACATCAGTCGACCTCGACGCGGACGGCTACACTGGAATCGTCACCTTCGACATGAATGGTGTCAGGGCCATCATCGAGTCCGCATCGACCTCGCACCACGGCTGGGACGAGCACACGCAGCTCTACTTCCAGGATGGCTGGGTGCGCGTCTCCTCCCCTCCCCTGCTGCTGAAGAATGCTTCCGTCTCGGTGGAGGTCTACCGCGCTGGGAACAGACAGGAAGTGCTCAATCCTATTGCCGTGCCCTACTCCTGGTCCTACCACCGCGAGGCCCAGCACTTCGTCGAGGATGTGCTGAACGGACAGCCATTCCGGTCCAGTGGCGAGGACACGCTTACCGACATCCACCTGTTCGAGGATATCTACCGCATGCATCTGGCGGCCATGGGGGCGCGGTGAGCACGACACCGGCCGCCACGACCGAGCCCCGCGCGAGTCCGCAGGCGTGTTGTCGACACCATTTACAGCGGAGCGCGAAAGTGGTATACTACGACTAGATCGCGGGGTAGAGCAGCCAGGTAGCTCGTCGGGCTCATAACCCGGAGGTCGCAGGTTCGAATCCTGCCCCCGCTACCATGATTAGAGAAGAACCGTCCTCTCCGAGGGCGGTTCTTTTTGGTGTGTATCGGGTGCCGACGTTCTGAAGAGGTAGAGAAGACCTCGCCTCGGAGGGGCCTCCTGACGCCTCTGGGGGTGAATCCGCCTCTGTGGGATGGTATCGGGTTCCGCCCCCCGGAGCAGGCCCCGGATGCCCGTCCAGCGCGGGTACCGCGTAGAAGTAGCCTGTCCCACTGCGCGAGGTGGGGTCGAACTCGATCTCCCGCACGAAGGCGCGGAGGAAGGTGCGCTTCTCCTCCACCGTCCCGTGCTCCGCGATCTCCGCCACCTGGGGGACCAGGGCGAGCGCCGCCCGGGCCAATTCTTCGG
>Ga0315288_10001835_pt1 | contig 27559 bp, 29 predicted proteins | sample YL17G11_20_MG_FD_203454 | JGI IMG/M metagenome (GOLD analysis project Ga0315288, IMG submission 203454) | Sediment microbial communities from Yellowstone Lake, YNP, Wyoming, USA - YL17G11_20 | ecosystem: Environmental > Aquatic > Freshwater > Lake > Sediment | place: USA: Wyoming | collected... | reverse complement strand
TTTTAAGACCTTACGAACTTGCTGGACCCCGGTTTTCACCGGGGTGACGGCTGAAATTTAATTTTTTCACACCTTCTCCGAGGGGGAGGGTGAGGGTGGGGGGGGCAAAGGACACCGGGGGTGAAGTCCTGTCACCATCGAAAAAACCGTTATTGCCCTTTACATGCAGGGGCGAAAACGAAATTTCCGAGAATATTTTTGCAACTACTGAGTTAAGCCTTTAAGCTTTTGGTTCGGGCCTGGTAATGGCCGACTTTAGGGTTCGGAACGGGGACTCATTCTGGAAACCAATGGGTTATGTTTATTGCCATAAAGGAGATACAAAATAACTATATACTCTCTTTAAGACTTTAAGCCACATCACCCTGCCCCAAACATTCCTTGGACCCATACTAAAGTGGATAAGATGATGAGGTGCTAATCGCTTTGCAAACAGGGTAACGGGAAAGTGTTCTTAACTTTGGTTTCTGGTATTAGATTTGGTCCCGATCTTCGGAGGGTTCTTCAAAGACGAGGGTTTTTTGAATCTGTTCTGCAGCCTTCAGGCCCTCTTGAAAGGCCCGCTGGTTTAGCTCTTCTGTTTCCTTGGGGACCCGGGCGAGCACCGCCGCTTCCAAAGTTTCCGGTGAGACCACTCCTGCCCCGCCAGGCATGGCTGGAATCAGCCGGCTCAATGAACCCAAAGCTACAATGTTGGCCATCTGCTCCCGCCCGCACTTCTCCCGGGCAATCTGGGTAAAGGGAATTTTCACCACCCGCAAAGTGTTCACCTCAGTAACCAGTTGGGAATCCACCACCAGGATTCCTGAAGGTTTCAGATCGCTGGCCGACTCGTCGCAGGCCATCTGACTCATGGCCAATAGCAAATCCAACCCTATCGCCTTGGGATAATCAATCTCTCCATCACTGACCACCACATCCGCCCGGCTCGTCCCCCCCCGGGCCGCCGGCCCATAACTCACTGTCTGCACCACTTGTTTCCCTTCATAAATGCCCGCGGCTTCGGCCAAGATGATCCCGGCTAATACCAGACCCTGCCCGCCCGTCCCACTCAGCCGAATTTCATAACGATCTATCATGATCCTCTCGCAAATGCCTAAAGTGCCTAAAGTTTTTTGAACCCCTCAATCCCTTTTCATTTCGAATTTCAAACTTCGAATTTGCATCTTTAGTTTCTGTCTGAAGCTTCTCGGCGATCGCTTTCCTCTTTTTCCTCTTTGGATACCCGCAGCGAAAGAGCCTCCTTGGCCCTCTGCTGCACTTTGGCATATTCCTCCAAGTAATTGGGCGCCTCCCGGTCCACCAAAATCCCTACCTCAAACTTCCCCTCCATCTCTTCCTGGCTCATCCTCTTGGCTTTCTCCACCGGTACCGCACTGTCCCGCTGCCCCTTCATCATTTCAATCTGATTTCCCAACTTGTTCAACCGGCCGTAATGAGTATGGCACTGGCTAATCACCTCCACCAAGCTGAAGCCCCTCTTGAGCAAAGCCTTCTCGATGAGGCCATCTAACTGCCGCACATGGTAAACCGTCCCCCGGGCCGCGAAGACCGCCCCGGCGCATACCGCCAACTGGGAGATGTTGAAAGAGTGCTCCACAGACCCATAAACGGCGGTGGTGGCCCGTTGACCATAGGGCGTGGTCGGAGAATACTGCCCACCGGTCATCCCGTAGATGCTGTTATTCACGATGATGGCGGTCAAATCCAAATTTCTCCGGGCCGCGTGAATGAAATGGTTCCCCCCAATGGCCGTGGCATCTCCATCCCCCATAATCACAATGACCTGCAACTCGGGCTTGGCCAGCTTGACCCCGGTGGCAAAAGTCAGGGCCCGGCCATGGGTTGTGTGCAAAGTGTTGAAGTCCACGTAAACCGGCAGCCTCCCGGAGCAGCCAATCCCCGAAACCAAGACCACTTCGTCCTTGGTATAACCGATATGATCGATGGCCCGGATCAACGACCCCAGCATAATGCCAATCCCGCAACCCCCGCACCAGACATGCGGAAACTTCTTGTCGTGGCGAAGGTACTTGTAAATCAGGGGGCGATCCTCGTTCATCTCTTCTCCTTTATCTCCTTCAGGATCTCCTGAGGGGTGATCAGGGTCCCATCCACCTTGTTCAGCGTAAGCACAGGAGTCATCCCCTGATTGACCCGCTTCACCTCCCGGGAAACCTGACCCATGTTCATCTCCGGCACGAGCAGGGTTTTGTGGGCCCGGGTCAAAGGTTCAACAAACCTGCGGGGGAAAGGCCAGAGGGTGATCAACTTCATCAACCCTACCTTCATCCCCCGCGCTCGAGCTTCCACCATGGCCCGATGGGCAGAACGCGCCACACAGCCGTAAGCCACGATGACCAACTCTGCATCCTCAGTATGAAAGCTCTCCACAAGCTGGAGGTCGTCAAAATGGGTAGAAATCTTACGGAAGAGTCTGAGGAGGAACGGCTCAATTTCATCCTGACGCAACGTGGGAAATCCCCGAATGTCGTGCACCAACCCCGTGACGTGGTACCGATACCCTTCCCCAAAAATACCCATCGGCGGAACGCCAAAACTGGTGTCCTCGTAAGGAAGATACCACTCCGGGGGCACCGATGGCTTGACCCGGTCGATGACTTCCACCTCTCCGGCATCGGGCAAAACCATCTTCTCCCGCATGTGCGCCACCACCTCGTCCATCAAAAGAATCACCGGCGTGCGGTACTTTTCCGAGAAGTTAAAGGCCTTGACCGTCAGGGAAAAACATTCTAAGGCCGAGCTCGGGCAAAGGGCAATGATCGGATGATCCCCATGCGTGCCCCAACGGGCCTGCATCACATCCCCCTGCGCCGGGTTGGTGGGCAACCCCGTACTCGGCCCCCCCCGCATTACATCCACCACCACACAGGGCACTTCGGCCATACAGGCAAACCCCAAATTCTCCTGCATCAAAGAAAAACCCGGCCCAGAAGTAGCCGTCATCGCCTTCACGCCAGCCAGCGAGGCCCCGATCACCGCCCCCATGCTGGCAATCTCATCCTCCATCTGGATAAAGGTCCCATCCATCTGAGGCAGCCGGACGGAAAGATGCTCAGCGATCTCCGAGGCAGGAGTAATCGGATACCCAGCAAAAAAACGGCATCCAGCGACCAGCGCCCCCTCAGCACAAGCCTCATTCCCCTGCATGAGCTTCGCCTTTAGCTCAGACTTTTGCAGATCCTTCATCCTGTCCATCCCTCATTTTTTCCGGGGTTTTCTCTTTAGCCTTCTCTTCCTTCTTCTTGGGCGGGCGCACATGAATGGCAAAATCCGGACAACGCAACTCACACAACTGACAGCCGGTGCAGCGCTCCGGGTCTTTCACCTGAACGACCCCCGACTCATCCTGCGCCAACACCTCAGCTGGGCAAAAGGCCACACAAATGCCACAGCGCTTACACCAGCTTTTGTAAATCTCTATCGAAGATTTACCTTTCTTGGCCATGGGCTCACGATCCTTTTCGTTCCTGCAAAACCCTCTTCATGGTCAGGCCCATCTCCGCCGGATTATCAACCACCACGGCCCCTGCTGAACGGAGAGCCTCCATCTTCCCTCTCGCTGAACCTTTGCCCTCCGAGATGACTGCCCCGGCATGCCCCATTCGTCGCCCAGGAGGGGCATTCTGCCCGGTGATGAAAGCTACAACAGGCTTGGGAAAATGAGCACGGATATAATCGGCCGCCTCCTCTTCAGCTCCTCCGCCGATCTCACCGATTAGCATGACCGCATCGGTCTCACGATCCTGCGCAAAAAGTTCCAGGACATCGACAAAGGACAGGCCGATAATCGGGTCCCCGCCAATGCCCACACAGGTAGACTGGCCAAACCCCAATCGGGTTACCTGGTCAACAGCTTCGTAGGTCAACGTCCCGCTCCGGGAAATGATTCCGATGGTTCCCGGCTTATGGATGTACCCCGGCATGATGCCGATTTTGCACTTTCCGGGGCTGATCACTCCCGGGCAATTGGGACCCACAAGCCGACTCATCTTTCCTCCGAGGTATCCCTTAACCGCCACCATGTCCAAAATGGGGATTCCTTCAGTGATGCAAATGACGAGCTTTACCCCCGCATCCGCCGCCTCCATGATGGCATCGGCCGCATAGGGAGCAGGTACGTAGATCACCGAGGCATTCGCCCCCGTCTCCTGCACTGCCTCCAGAACAGTGTCGAAGACTGGGAGGCCGTCTATCTGCTCTCCTCCCCTTCCGGGCGTTACCCCCCCGACCATTTTTGTCCCATAAGCCACTGCCTGGCGAGTGTGAAACATCCCTTGTTTACCGGTAATCCCCTGACAGATAACCCTTGTGTTTTCATCCACCAAGATACTCATCATCGATTTCCTTTCTTCAAAAAAAAGCTATTGTTATATTATAGATTTAGCCTCCCTTCGTCAAGTAAAAAAGGCCCGTTGCTCCATTCTTAACGGCCCCAAAAAAAACTTGACTCCATCTCTCTTTGTAGGTGATAGTATTCTCATGAAATTTCGGGGCCAAGAACCTCAAGAAAAGGGGAAAGGAGATTCGCATTTTGAAGGGTGGTAAAAGGAATAAGAAAAAGGTTGCCCGGATTCATGTCAATCAGAAATGGTGCAAGGGATGCTATATCTGTGTCGAAGTCTGCCCGAAGAAGGTCTTCGAAAAATCGAAAGAAGTTTCGGAAAAGGGGTTTAACCCGGTCATCGCCGCCCACCCCGAGCAATGCACCTGCTGCCTTCAGTGCGAGATGCTTTGCCCGGACCTGGCCATTCACGTGGAAAAGGAAGCTTGAGGAATGGGAATGCAACTCCATAAGATAAAGAGCGCCCTGCCTGCGGGTTGGTATTTCATGCAAGGAGATGAGGCTTGCGCCGAGGGAGCCATCGCTGCCGGTTGCCGCTTCTACGCCGGCTATCCCATCACCCCAGCCAGCGAAATTATGATCCGCATGGTCCACCGCCTCTCGGAGGTGGGTGGCGTATTCATCCAGATGGAAGACGAAATCGGCTCCATTTCCTCCGTCATCGGGGCTTCCTGGGCCGGAGCCAAAGCCATGACCGCTACCTCCGGGCCGGGGATCAGCTTGATGACGGAAGGCATTGGCTATGCCGTGATCACCGAGACCCCCTGTGTAATTGTGGATGTGCAGCGCGCCGGGCCGAGCACGGGTCAAGCCACCCGGCCCGCTCAGGGGGATGTGATGCAGGTCAAGTGGGGCCCCCATGGAGACAATGAGATCGTGGCCCTGGCTCCATGGTCCGTGCAGGAAATGTACGACTTGACCATTAAAGCTTTCAACTTCGCCGAGCGTTTCCGCATCCCGGCGTTCCTCCTCGCCGATGAAGCCGTGGGGCATCTGCGAGAGACTTTAGTGGTAAAAAAGGACGTGGAGGTCTTCGATCGTTTCAAGGCCCCTGGCCTTCCACCCTTTGGAACTGATCAACCCAATGGGGTTCCACCCATGCCCGCCTTTGGAGAAGGGGCCAACCTTCTAGTCACGGGCTCCACCCATGACCCCTGGGGCTTCCGCAAGACCGCAGATTCCGCAGTTCAGGCCCGGCTGACTGAACGATTGATTCGTAAGGTCCAGGATTTTAAGTCCGAAGTCATCGAGACCGAATCGCACTTCCTGGAGGATGCTGAGGTTGGTGTTTTGGCTTATGGATTCACGGCCCGGGCTGCCCTTCAGGCTGTTAAAACTTTGCGGAAAGAGGGGACCAAGGCCGGGTTGCTGCGGCTGGTCTCCATTTGGCCCTTTCCCGATGAGGCCATCTCCGAATTGGGAAAACGCTGCCGGGAAATTTTCGTCCCGGAAATGAACCGCGGCCAGATTGCCGGCGAACTGAAAAAATACACCCGCACGCCGGTCATCTCCCTGCCCAAGACCAACGGGGAAGTCATCGGGCCCGCAGAGATCGTGGAGGAGATTCGGAGGAACAGGGTATGAACGAAAAAATTTTCCAGATGATCAACCCCCAGGCTTTCCCCACACCCTTCTGTCCAGGATGTGGACATGGTATCCTCATGGGCGCCGTGCTGCGGGCGATCGCCGAACTTGAATACGACATGAAGCAGATGCTCTTCGTCTCGGGTATCGGCTGCGCCGCCTGGATTCCCAGCCCCCATTTCAAAGCGGATACTCTGCATACCTTGCATGGCCGGGCGATTCCCTACGCCACCGGGGCCAAGCTTTTCAACTCCAAGCTAAAGGTCATGGTCATTAGTGGCGACGGTGACCTGAGCTCCATCGGTGGCAACCATCTCATCCACGCAGCCCGCAGAAACATGGACATGACCGTGGTCTGCGCCAATAACGCAATCTATGGCATGACGGGTGGGCAGGTGGCTTCCACCACTCCCATCGGCTCCCTGACAACCACTACCCCCAAGGGAAATCTGGAGCGCCCCTTCGACCTCTGCAAACTGGTCGAAGCTTCCGGGGCCACCTATGTTGCCCGGCAGCCGGTAGCCACGCCCATTCCCCTGACCCGCATCCTTAAAAATGCCATCGTCCACCGGGGATTTTCGTTCGTTGACGTCCCTTCTCCCTGCCCCACGCAATTTGGCCGGCGGAATGCCTTTCGCACCGCCTACGAGATGATCAAGGCCTTGAAGGAGAGCTGCATTCCTGTGGAAAAAGCCAAAAGCCTGGACCCGGCAGAACTTCAGGGCAAAGTAATCGTGGGAGAATTTGTCAAGCCCGAAGAGAAGGGGGGCCGGCCATGATCCAGGTGCGCTTTGCCGGACTGGGGGGACAGGGAATCATCCTGATGGGAGAGATTTTGGGAGAAGCCGCGGTTATAGAAAAGAAGTACGTGGGTCAGACTTCTTCTTATGGCGCGGAAGCCCGCGGGTCGGCTTGCAAGGCCGATGTAGTCATCTCCGACTCCTGGATCGATTACCCCGAAGTCACCGAAGCCGACGTCCTGGCCTGCATGTCCCAGGGGACCTACGAACAAAATAGAGTAAAGGTCAACACCTCCAATGGGATGATCTTCATGGACCCCCAGTTGGTCAAGCCCGATCCATCCCTCGCTTTGAAGCATATTCCCGTCCCGGCTACCGAAAAAGCTCTGCAGGAACTGGGGAACCGCATGGTGGCCAACATGGTCCTTCTGGGGGCAGTGGTTAAGGCAGTTGGCCTGGTTGGTGAAGAATCTCTTCTGCGGGCGCTGTCCAATCGGGTACCGCCCTCCCTGCTGGAATTGAATAAAAAAGCCCTTGCATTAGGATTTAATTTGGGTAAAATGGGCCAGGTTTAAAAAAAGAAAGGAGGTTCTTTTAAAATGGGGAGAAAATTATTCATTTGGGCTATTGTCGTTTTCACTTTCCTATTTTTCACCCTTCCGGTAACTGTTCTGGCGGCCGACGTGAAGATCGGGGTCATCTACCCCATGTCCGGGCCGGTGGCTCAGGCCGGAATTGACGACCGGCATGCCCTCGAGCTGGCCATGGACATCATCAACACCACCAAATACCAACATTTGAACCTACCCCTGGCTAAATCCGAAGGCCTCCCCAACCTGAAGGGAGCCAAAATGACTGCAATATTTTCCGATCATCAAGGCAAACCCGACCTGGGACTGAGCGAAGCAGAACGTCTGATTACCCAGGAGAAGGCGGTTGCTCTCTTCGGCTGCTACCACAGTTCCGTAACTGAAACGGCCAGCATGGTGGCCGAGCGCATGAAGACTCCCTTCTTCAACGCCGAGTCTTCTTCCCCCAGACTCACTCGCAGAGGATTCAAGTGGTTCTTCCGTAGCTCGCCGCACGACGAGACATTCTCCGAGGGCATGTTCCAGTGCGTAAAAGACCTGGAGAAGAAACGGGGAGCCCAGTTTAAGACCATTGCCGTGATGTATGAGGACACTCTTTTTGGAAAGGACAGCAGCCGCATTGAAAAGGAGCTGGCTGCAAAAGCTGGATACACGGTAGTTGCGGATATCGCCTATCGCTCCCGATCCACCAGCCTCACCTCCGAGGTTCAGAGGTTAAAAGCAGCCAACCCGGATCTCTTCTTCCCCACTTCCTATGCCTCGGATGCGATTCTCCTCTGCAAGACCTCCAAGGACCTCGATTACAACGTGCCGATTATCATGGCCCAAAATGCCGGGCACACGGATCCCTCCTTTATAGAAGCAATGGGGAAAGATGTCGATGGAATCTGCAGCCGAACAGAGTTCTCTCTGGACCTGGTGAAACATAAACCCATGCTTTCTGAAATCAACGATCTTTTCAAGAAACGCTCCGGAAGGGATTTCTCCGGTACTTCCGCCCGGGCCTTTGTCGGTTTCTTCGTCCTGGCCGATGCTATCAACCGGGCTGGGTCCACGGCGCCCGAGGCCATCCGCGAGGCCCTGATCAAGACGAACATCCCTGCTGACCAATTGATTACCCCCTGGCGCGGTGTGAAATTTGACGAAACCGGGCAGAACATCGGGGTGGATGCCATTGTCATCCAGTATCAGGATGGTGGGAAACCCTACACGGTATGGCCCTTTAACCTGGCCACCAAAGAGATGATCTACCCCATTCCTAAATGGTCTGAAAGAAAGTAGGGATCGTTTTTCGCTTATCCCCCTTCCCCCTCCCGCCACGCGGATGGCGGGGAGGGGGTAATACCGTTAACTAAGAATTGCCTCCCCCTTGATGGGCGAGGTCGTGGCAGGGTGTTAATAACTCAAGAAAGGGGTGTTTATGTATAGTGCAGAAATCATCCTGCAAACCATCATCAGCGGATTGCTTATGGGGTGCATCTACGCGCTGGTTGCCGTTGGCCTTTGCCTGATCTGGGGCCTGATGGAAATTGTTAACTTCGCCCACGGCGAAATGCTCATGCTCGGGATGTTTACCGCCTTCTGGATGTTCACCCTTTACCACATCGACCCCATCATCTCCCTGCCTCTCTGTATGGTTATCCTTTTCTTTATCGGAGTGGCCACATATTTCATCGTGATCAAGAAGATCCTCAAGGCGCCTTTCCTGGCCCAGATTCTGGCCACTTTCGGGCTGGGGATTTTTTTGCGCTACCTGGCCCAATTCATGTGGACGCCTGATTATCGCATGATCAAGAACCCCTGGCTGGCCGGCCGGATCGGATTTAGCGGAATCTTCGTCGGCATTCCCGAGCTTACGGCCAGCATTATCACCATCCTTTCTTTTATCCTCCTCTACTGGTTCATAAACAAAACGGAGATCGGCACTGCTCTGTTGGCTACCAGCGAAGATCGTGAGGCCGCCTCCCTGATGGGCATCAACAGCGACAAGATGTTCGCTCTCGGATGGGGAATGGGTGCTGCCTGCCTGGGCGTAGCCGGGGCGCTGATGTCCAATTTTTACTACGTCTTTCCGGAGGTGGGCTTTCCCTTCGCCCTGATCGCTTACGTGGCCGTGGCCCTCGGCGGGTTCGGTTCCATCCCCGGTTCTTTTATCGCCGGAATCATCATCGGTTTGGTGGAGTTTTTGAGCGGCCTATTTATTGTTCCGGCCTTCAAATACACCTTTGTATTTATCATTTATCTTCTGGTGGTCTTCATTCGACCCCAGGGTTTGTGGGGGAGATATTAACTTCTTTTCCGGAGAAAACATCCATGGGCGGAAACAAGAATAAATGGATTTGGCTGGCCATCGGGGGTATCCTCCTTCTGATCTTTCCTTTCATCCTCACCCTGCCTTTTCCCAGACATCTGATGATCATGATTTTTCTTTACGCCTCCCTAGGACTGGCCTGGAACATGATCGGCGGCTATGCCGGGCAGATCTCCCTGGGCCATGCGGTCTATTTTGGAGCCGGAGCCTACACCTCTACCATCCTGCTCATGAAATTAGGCGTAAGTCCCTGGGCAGGTATGCTGGTGGGTGGGGCCTTATCTGTCGGCCTGGCTTTCATCATCGGGTATCCCTGTTTTAAGCTGGCCGGGCATTACTTTGCCATCGCGACCATCGCCATTGGAGAGATCGCCCAGCAGTGGATGCTCAATTGGGACTGGGCTGGGGCCGCAGTAGGATTAACTCTGCCCATTCTTCCAGAATCCCTCATCAATCTGGAATTTCACACCACCAAGGCGCCTTACTACTACATCGCTTTCGGAATCTTCGTCCTGACGATCTGGGTCACTTACTGGATCGACCGCTCGAAGCCGGGTTATTATTTCAAGGCGATCAAAGGGGACTTGGAGGGGGCCCGGAGCTTGGGAATCGATGTGGCCCGGTATAAATTCTACGCCCTGGCGTTAAGCGCTTTCTTCACTTCCATCTGCGGCTCTTTCTACGCGCAGTATATCCTTTTTATCGACCCGGACAGCGTCTTCCCCCTGATGCTTTCCATTATTGTCTGCCTGATCGCCACCCTGGGCGGCGTGGGTACGGTCTGGGGCCCGGTCATCGGCGCTTTCATCCTGATCCCCATCTCCGAGTTTACCCGCATCCAGTTCGGCGGAGGGGGTAAAGGGACAGACCTGATTATCTACGGTTTCCTGATCATGGTGATCTCCATCTATCAGCCCTTCGGAGTGATTGGCCTCAGCAAGCTTCTCAGGAAAAAGGAGTCTACGTGATGGCCCTTCTCGAAGTGCAAAAGCTTACGAAGCGTTTCGGTGGCCTCGTGGCCAACGATCACATCGATCTTCAGGTAAACGAGGCAGAGATCGTCGGCCTGATCGGCCCCAACGGGGCGGGGAAAACCACTCTTTTCAATTGTATCGCCGGGTTTTACCCGCCCAGCGGAGGAACCGTCCGGTTCAAAGGAGAAGATATAACGGGGTTACCGGCGAACGAGGTCTGCCTGCTCGGCATTGCCCGGACTTTTCAGCTCGTGCGGATCTTTAAGGACATGACCGTAATGGACAACGTGATGGTCGGCGCTTTTAACCGCACAAATCTGGCGGCCCGGGCGAAGAAGAAGACCCTGGAAGTCCTGGATTTTTGCGGCCTGTCTCCGAAGAAAAGTATGCTCGCCGGAGGACTAACCATTGCCGATAAAAAGCGACTGGAGTTCGCCAAAGCCCTGGCTACAGAACCTTCGCTGCTCATGCTCGACGAGGCTATGGCCGGGTTGAACCAGACCGAGACGGGTGAAGCCATTGAGTTGGTGAAAAAAGTCCGGCAATCCGGAATCACAGTGCTTCTGGTGGAACACGTCATGGAGGTGGTTATGCCCATCTCTAACCGGGTAGTGGTTTTAGACTACGGCAAGAAGATTGCTGAGGACGCGCCGGAGAAAGTCATCCACAATGAAGAAGTGATCAAGGCCTATCTGGGGGATAAATACCATGCTTCGCGTCGAGCGCATTAAGGTTTCTTACGACGAAGTCCCGGCCCTGCACGAGGTCTCTTTCCAGGTGGAGTCCGGGCAAATCGTCTCCATCGTCGGGGCCAACGGAGCTGGCAAGAGCACGATTCTGAAAGCGATCTCCAGCGCCCTCCGCCTCGATGAAGGTTCGATCTCCTTCGAAAATCAGCGCACCGATCAAATTCCCGCCTATCGGCTGGTGGAGATGGGCATCGCCCATGTGCCCGAGGGCCGGCGCCTTTTCGCCCGACTGACCGTGAGACAAAACCTCACCCTGGGGGCCTATACCAAAAAATCACCGGAACATCGAGGTTCTACCTTGAAGAATATCTTTCAACTCTTTCCGGTCCTGGAAAACCGGCAAAATCAACGGGCCGGGACCCTCAGCGGCGGGGAACAACAGATGCTGGCCATCGCCCGTGGTCTAATGTCCAAGCCCAAACTCCTCATGCTGGACGAGCCCTCCATGGGCATCATGCCTAAGTTGATCACGGAAATCTTCGAGATGATCCAACGGTTGAACCGAGAAGAAGGGATTACCATCCTCCTCGTGGAGCAAAATGTTCAAGAAGCCTTGGAGCTGGCCCATTATGCCTATGTTTTACAGACGGGCCGCATCGTCATGGAAGGGAAGCCCGCCGACCTCCTCCAGACCGATATGATCAAGAAGGCCTATTTGGGATTATAAAAACCGTGAGTTGGGAAAGGAGCTCTTTGCCAGAAGCCGCTGGAGGTGCCCAAAAAAAGATAAAAGCAACAGGATAAAGAAAATAGATGACTGCATCTTTTCCTCCTTACCGCTTCTACCGTTATTCCTTTAAAACGATTCTTTGGCCGGTCAAAGGGGTAGGGGAACCCTACTGTTTACACCCGCATCGAGCTCAATAGGATGGTAAAGGCCTGCCGGGTCAACAGTCTATTGCCCTCCAATCCCCGCGTGATGGGGACATCGTTTCTAACGTAACTTGCAAGGGTTCACCAAACTGAGGGGATCAAGAAGGATCTTTGAGACCCTAAAAATGGTGGGCGACTGAGGAGCCAAATGAAAGAAAGAAATGGTACAGACTGAGTGAAAACACTCACGACCAACCACTCACCACTGATTCCTCACAACTCCCAATTTCTTACTCCGCCTTTACTGTTTTCCTTGGCCAGCTCGATGATCTTCTGGGCGGCCTCTTTCATGCTGGAAGCGAGGATGATGTCTAACCCCGATTCCATTAAAATTTTTCTGCCCAGCTCTACGTTGGTCCCCTCCAGCCGCACCACCAAAGGCACAGTTAACGGACTCTCTCGAATCGCATCCACTATGCCCTGGGCATAGCTGTCGCAGCGGGTAATGCCCCCGAACATGTTAATGAGAATTCCTTTGACCTTGGGATCGGAAGAGAGAAGCGCAAAGGCGTTCCGAACGGCCTCTTTGGAGGCTCCGCCTCCGGCATCTAAAAAGTTGGCTGGGTCTCCTCCGTAATAGCGCAAAATATCCAGGGTGGCCATCCCCAGCCCGGCTCCGTTAACGATGCAACCGATGTTTCCAGAGAGGCTGATAAAATTCAAGTTCAGCCTTTCGGCTTCTACATCCCGGGGGTCTTCCTGCTCGAAGTCGCGCAGGGCTACGACTTCTGGGTGGCGGAAGAGAGCATTGTCGTCGATGGTCATCTTGGCATCCAACGCTACTAAATCCCCCTGAGAGGTCAAACCCAGCGGGTTGATTTCAGCCAGAGAACAATCATGATCCATAAAGGCTCGGTAAAGGGCGAGAGCTGCTGCCGAGCCTTTCCCAATAAGGCCTCCCTCTAAGCCCATGGCTATGGATAACTGCCGGCCCTGAAAAAGCGTAAATCCGACCCCCGGGTCTACAATCATCTTGTGAATCTTTTCCGGGGACCTGGCCCCCACCTCTTCAATTTCCACCCCTCCTTCGGAGCAACCGATCACCGCCACCTTGCCATGCCGGCGATCAATCGTAACCCCCAGGTAGAGCTCCCGAGAAATGGAAAGACTCTCTTCCACCAGCACCCGGCGGACAGGTTTACCGTCCAGGCCGGTTTGGGCGGTGACCAGTTTTATCCCGAACAATGATGCCCGGGCAGCCTGCGCAACTTCATAAGAGTCTTTAGCTTTTATGATGCCACCCCATTTACCCCGGCCTCCGGCATGCACCTGGGCCTTAACCACAAAGGGCCCGGGGCCAATTGCCTCGGCGGCGGCTCCGGCTTCCCAAATCGTAAAAGCCACTTTCCCCTTCGGGACCTTCACCCCGTAGCGGGCAAGAATCTCCTTTGCTTGGTACTCGTGAATGTTCATGGCTTCCTTCTCTGTTAATAAGAGTAGCGCGTTAAATAGAATAAAGTCTCATTGCGACCCCCTACCCTTTCCCTTCGGCTGAGCTCACGACGAAGCCCTCCCACTCGCGGGGGGATGGCTGGGAAGGGGAGAGAGTATTGGCGCCCCATTTAATATTTCTCGCTCATGACCTTTTTTTTCAGCTCGCCGATAGCCCAGGTGGGGTTCAAAGACTTTGGGCAGATGGTGCAATTGAATATGGTATGGCAACGCCATAGGCCATAGCGGCTGTTCAGAATCGGCAGCCGCTCCTCCAGCCCTTCATCCCGGGAATCGAAAACAAACCGGTAGGCCTTGAGCAGGGCCGCCGGTCCCAAAAAGTTCGGGTTCGCCCAGTACGAGGGACACGAAGAGGTACAAGCTCCGCAGAGGGTGCATTCGTACGAGCCGTCGATCTTCTTCCGGTCTTCCATGCTTTGGTAGCGCTCTTTATCGGTGGGCGGTGTGCCGGCGATGAAATAGGGTTTGACCGCTTCGTATTTTTTGTAGAAATCGTCCATGTCCACAGCCAAATCCTTGATCACCGGAAAGTGTCTCAGGGGCTCGACTTCCACCGTCCCCCCGCCGAGGGATTTGACCTGCGTTTCACAGGCCAGTTTGTTCAATCCATTGATGGTCATGGCGCAGGACCCGCAGATCCCGTGGCGGCAGGATCGGCGGAAGGTCAGGCTCCCGTCCTGCTTCCATTTGATCTCATTCAGCACGTCCAAGATGGTCATCCCTTCCTGCACATCCACCCGGTAGGATTTGTGATAAGGCTTCTTGTCTTCATCGGGGTTGAACCGGAAAATCTTAAAAGTCTGCATCATCTTTTCGACTCCTTGAAAATTGAGATCAAATCTCAAATCTCAATTCTTAGATGTTGGAAGCCACTTCACCTCGATGAGGTGTGATCATAAACAACTTAGAACTTCCTCTCCTCCGGCTGGAAGCGGGTGATCACGACCGGTTTATAATCCAGCCGGACCCCGGCCTCTGTCTTCCAGGCCAAGGTATGCTTTATCCAGTTGGCATCATCGCGTTTGGGAAAATCAGTTCGCGAATGCGCGCCCCGGCTCTCGGTCCGGGCCAATCCTCCGACCACGATGGCCTCGACGAAGTCGAGCATATTGCCGAGCTCGATGGCATCCAGAAGCTCCGTGTTGAACCGCTGCCCTTTGTAGCCCACCTCGATCCATTTAAACTGCTCCTGAAGGGATTTGATGACTTTCAATTGTTCTTTCAGAGATTTTTCATCCCGGAAGATCCCGCAGTTCACCATCATCGTCGCCTGCAATTCATCCCGGATGGCTGCCGGGCTTTCCTTACCCTTGGCTGTCAATACACACTCCAGCTTGGACTTGGCCTTGTCCAAGGCATCTTTCGGGAGGCGGACCTTTTCAGCTCCAGAGTTAATGTATCTGACCATGGCCCGACCCGTTCTTCTGCCGAAGACAGAGCAGTCCATCGTGGAATTACATCCCAGCCGGTTGGCCCCATGCAAAGAGACACAGGCGCATTCGCCGGCGGCGTAAAAACCCACTACCGGGGTGTTCTGGGCATCCATGACTACTTGCCCATCATTATTTGTGGGAATCCCGCCCATGGCATAATGGGAGGTGGGCAGGATGGGAACGAAGTCGGTGATCGCATCAAAGCCCGAAAACTTCAGGATGAGCTCGTGGATCTGGGGGAGCTTTTCCATGATGGCCTGGCGGCCCAGGTGCCGCAGGTCCAGGTGGACATACCCTTTCCCTCCGATCCCCCGTCCTTCATTAATCTCCCGCTGAATGGACCGGGAAACCACATCGCGGGGAGCCAGTTCCATCTTGGCCGGGGCGTATTTCTCCATGAAACGTTTTCCCTCGTTGTTGACCAGATAGCCACCTTCTCCCCGGGCCCCCTCCGTAACCAGAACCCCTGAAGGGTAAAGCCCGGTAGGATGGAACTGGACGAACTCCATATCTTCCAGGGGCAGGCCTGCTTGCAGGACTAAGGACATGCCATCCCCGGTGTTGGAGAGCGCATTCGTGTTGACCTTCCAGGCCCGGGCGTATCCCCCGGTGCCAAACATTACGGTCTTGGCGTGAAAGATATGCAACCCCCCTTTCTGCATATCCCAGGCCGCCACCCCGGAGCAGACATTGTTTTCTACCAGGAGGTTGAGCACAAAAAATTCCGAGTAGAAGCGTACGTCATTCTTTACGCACTGTTCGTAGAGGGTGTGCAGCATGGCGTGACCGGTCCGGTCTGCGGCATAGCAGGCCCGACGGATGGGCCCTTTCCCAAAATTGCTGTAGTGCCCGCCGAACTCCCTCTGGGCGATCTTTCCTTCCTCAGTCCGGCTGAAGGGACAGCCCATATGTTCGAGTTCAAAGGCCACATCCCCCGCTTCCCGTACCAGAATCTCCTGGGCATCCTGATCGCCGAGATAATCCGCTCCCCTCACGGTGTCATAGAGATGCCATTCCCAGTCATCCTCTTCCATGTTTCCCAGGGGCGCCGCGGTTCCGCCCTGCGCAGAGATCGAGTGCGACCGGGTCGGAAAAACTTTCGAAAGAACCGCTGTATCCACAGAACGGCTGGATTCCAGGGCTGCGTAAAGGCCGGCAATGCCTCCGCCGACGATGACCACATCATGTTCATGAATCATTTCCACCCTCCGCTTTCTTCTTTAAAAACGTTTCCCCACGGATATCGCAGAGAACCAAGAAGGATAACCAAAAACGAAATCAAAGATTCAAAAGGCGCCCAAAAATCTTAAACTTCAGGACCCTCTTTTGATTTCTGAGATCTACTTTTGATTTTATCTATTTCTCTGGGTTCTCCGCGGCGAATAATTTTTTCACGTGCCGAAAGGTACCAAGGTAACGAACCCCAAGATCAGGAACACCAATCCCACTACCCAGGCCAACCCGAAGAGAGAAACTCGGAGCCAGTGAGTCCTCACGTAATCCTCCACAATCAGCCAATAGCCATTCAGGATATGGTAAAGGAGGAGGACGACAAAAGCCACGTGGAAAACCTTCCAGGAGGGGCTTCCCAAGTCCACTGGGGAGGCGCCAAAGTGAACGGCTCCCAGATGGATGACCAGAACAACGGCGATGAGAATCCCCGAAATTCTCTGGAATAACCAGTCGAACGCGCCGGCATTGCTCGAAGTTTGATAGGCCATTTTCCCACTCCTTTTACAGGGTCGTTAGGGTGGTCACGAAGATAACCAACCCGATGACCATCATCACCCAGAAGAGCTTCTTGTGGTACAGAGCCCCGTTCCCGAAATCAATGATCAGTTCCCGAATTCCATTCAGCGAATGGTAAATCAAAAAGGCCAGAAGAATGACCACCACCGCTTTGGCGGTTAAAAAATTCCTCAACCCATCCAGACCCTTCTGGTCATACTTCATCCCGAATTGTCCCAGGATGTGCAGTAAGAGATAGATGCCCACAGCCGCTCCGGTGATGCGGTGGACCAACCAAGATGTGGCCCCCGTTTGCCAACGATAACGCATCGCTTTTCTCCTTTAAAAAATTAATAGGACGCAGATTTCCGCCGATTTCCGCCGAAAAAGATTTTCAGCATTAAAAATCCTGCGAATCTGCGTTCATCTGCGTCCCAAAAAGTTTTACCATCACCGGGCATACTTACGCATACCCTCTTCATAAAGGTCGTTCCCCTGAGTGTCGTTGACCACGATCACCGGAAAATCCTCGACTTCCAGGCGGTTGATGGCCTCCGGGCCAAGGTCCTCATAGGCCACTACCTCTGCCTTCTTGATGGCCTTGGCCAGGAGCGCCCCGGCGCCCCCCGTGGCCGCAAAATACACCGCCTTATATTTTTTCATGGCCTCCACGACCTCTTTCTTGCGCATGCCCTTTCCGATCATTCCTTTCAAACCCATCTCCATCAATTTCGGCGAGTAGGCATCCATGCGTCCGCTGGTCGTCGGGCCGGCCGAGCCGATGACCTGCCCGGGCTTGGCTGGCGCTGGCCCCACGTAATAGATCACCTGCCCTTTGAGGTCAACGGGCAGGGGTTTCCCCCCCTGCAGGAGGTCAAAAAGCCGCTTGTGGGCAGCATCCCTGCCGGTATAGATCACTCCGTTGAGCAAGACCTTGTCGCCCGCTTTCAACTTTTCTACATCCGCGTCGGAAAGGGGGGTTTTTAACCGAATCGCTTCGCTCATCCTTCCACCTCCTCCCTCATATTACGGCTTCTTTATGCCGGTGGGCATGGCAGTTGATGTTCACGGCCATCGGGAAACTCGCGATATGGCAAGGGATCATCTCCACATGAACGGCCATAGCGGTGATCCTCCCGCCCAGTCCCTGCGGCCCGATTCCCAGGTTATTCACCCGGGTAAGAATCTCCTCTTCCAGGGCGGCCAGCTGCGGGTCCGGGTTCTTCTGCCCCAACGGACGCAGAAGGGCCTTCTTGGCCATCAGGGCCGTCTGTTCGAAGGTTCCCCCTATGCCTACCCCTACGACCACGGGGGGACAAGGGTTGGAGCCGGCTTGCTTGACCCAGTCGACCACCCGCTTCTTGATGCCCTCGACGCCCTCAGAGGGGCTGAGCATGGTCACCGTGGACATATTTTCGCTTCCTCCCCCCTTGGGGGCCACGGTAATCTTCACTTTATCCCCCGGAATGATCTCCAGATGGATGACCGCAGGGGTATTGTCCTTGGTGTTTGCCCGGCTGAAACAATTGCAGGCTGATTTTCTCAGGTACCCCTCTTGATAGCCCTGCCTGACTCCTTCGTTGATCGCTGCGTTGAAGTCCCCCCCCGCGATATGCACTTCCTGGCCCAGCTCCACGAAAACTACGGCCAAGCCCGTATCCTGACACATGGGCACTTTTTCCTCCCGGGCGATGCGGGCGTTCTCCTTGAGCTGCTGGAACATCTCCTTTCCCACGGGCGATTCTTCCATCTTCTCTCCCCGGTCGAAGGCCGCCAGCACGTCCTCCCCCAGGTAGAGGTTGGCATCGATACAGAGTTTCTTTACCACCTCGGTGATCTGCTTGGCGTTGATTTCTCTCATCTCTCATCCTCCTTCAAAATCTAAAGTAAGCATCCGGAGACCCGGACATCTCTCCCCGTCTCCTAAATGAATGAATCGCCATTACGGGGTCCCCAGTCGCCGCTTTAAATTACTCCTTGTATGCTGGAATCAGTCCTTTTTCCATCAGGAACTGGGTTTCCTGCCGTGCTCTTCGGATCGTATCCGAAGCTTTCTGGTAGAGCTGATCCTTGCTCAACGTAATCCTGGCCACTTTCTGTTCAATGGCCTTCAGGGCGACGGCCACCGCCTGTCTCGGGAAAACTTCCCACTCATCCATCGTGGGAAGCAAGTAGTCTTCCTTGAGACCCTTGTCCTCGGCGCACTTGGCCAGTTCACGGGCCGAAGCGATGCACATTTCATCGGTGATGGTTTTGGCCATGACATCTAAGGTTCCCCGGAAAATCGCCGGGAAGCACAACGAGTTGTTCACCTGGTTGGGAAAATCGGACCGGCCCGTGGCCACGATCTTGGCGCCCGCCTCCTTGGCCTCCCAGGGATAGATCTCGGGGATGGGATTAGCACAGGCAAAGACGATGGAGTCTTTGGCCATCTTCTTGATCCATTCTTTCTTGATTACATCCGGGCCGGGCTTGGCCAGGGCGATGACGGCATCTGCGCCCTCCATGGCTTCCGCAATGCCCCCCTTGCGCTGCTCGGCATTGGTGATCTGGCAGAAGTGCCACTTTTCCTTGAAGTCTTTCTGCAGCTCCGTTCTCCCTTTGTGCAGCGTTCCTTTGGAGTCCACCATGATCATCTTCGCTGGGTCCACTCCGGCCGCCACCAGGATCCGGGCCGTTGCGATATTCGCCGCTCCGGAGCCAATCTGAGTAATGCGAGCCTTATCTATTTTCTTACCGACGATTTTCAAGGCATTAATCAACCCGGCCAGGGTCACAGCTGCCGTCCCCTGCTGGTCATCATGCCAGACCGGGATTTTGGCCTCCTTGCGCAGGGTATCTAAGATATAGAAGCACTTGGGCTGGGAGAAGTCTTCCAGGTTGATTCCCCCGAAGCACGGGGAGATGATCTTTACCGTTTTAATGATCTCATCGGGGTCTTTGGTGTCCAGGCAGATGGGCCAGGCATCTACACCTCCCAGGTATTTGAAGAGAATGGCTTTCCCCTCCATCACCGGAATGGCGGCTTCCGGTCCGATGTCTCCCAGCCCCAACACCCGCGTCCCATCCGAAACCACCGCCACCATGTTGGCCTTGTTGGTATGCTCGAAGACTTTCTCCGGGTGAGCCTCGATGTCCCGACAGGCCGCGGCCACGCCGGGAGTGTACCAGATGGCAAAATCCTGGAAGTCGCGCACCGCACATTTCAGCGTGGAGGCTATTTTACCCTTGTAAAAGGGGTGCATCTTCAAGGCATCCGCCGATGGCTTCTTCGACTTTTCTAACAGTTGCTCCTTGGTCAGCATTTTTCCCTCCTTAGATTTTGGGTGCAAGTTTATGGTTCACGGATCGTTTACCCTTTCTATCTTACCAGTCCGTCTTTTGATTTTTTTAGAATTTTTCCCCTATCTTTCACTCAATTCCAAGAGCACGCCGTTGGTCGATTTAGGATGGATAAAGGCAATCTTTGCCCCCCCGGCCCCCCTTCGGGGTTTCTCGTCAATCAACCTTACCCCCTTCTCTTTCAGCTCCTTCAAAGCCTCCTCGATGTTATCAACCCGCAGGGCAATGTGCTGAACGCCCTCTCCCCGGCTTTCGATGAACTTGGCCAGGGCACCATCCGGGGACGTGGATTCCAAGATTTCGAGCTCACTCTCTCCCACGGGGAGAAAAGCGGTCGTGGCCTTCTGCTCCTCCACGGTCTCCCTTCCCGCCATCGGCAAGCCCAGAATCGTGGTCCAGAAAGGGGCCACCTGATCGATAGACTTGGCCGCAATCCCGATGTGGTCGATCTTCAATATTTTCATTGCGCTCCTCCAAAAAACTTTTGATTTACCAAAAAATGTGCACTTTTTACCCCTTCTCTTTTTGCCCTTTTCGCCTATTTTTTTACATTCTCCCGGACATACTTCACGATCATATCCGTAGGAGTCCCGGGGCCAAAGATCTCCGCAATTCCCAACCCCTTCAAGGTTGGCACATCTTCTTCTGGGATCACCCCCCCACCCAAAACCAGCAAATCTTTCACCCCGCGCTCCCGCAAAAGGTCCATCACTCGGGGGAATAAATAATCGTGGGCTCCGGACAGGATGCTCATCAGGAGCGCATCCACATCCTCCTGCACCACTGCCGCGACAATTCGCTCCGGGGTTTGTCGCAAGCCCGTATAAATTACCTCCATCCCGGCATCCCGTAACGCCCGGGCAATTACCTTGGCCCCTCGATCATGCCCGTCCAATCCCGGCTTGGCCACCAATACTCGAACTTTCCGTTCCGCCATTCCGCACCTCCAGTCCTAATTCCATTGGACGCAGATTTTCGCAGCTCAACGCAGAAAAGAAAGAATTCAGGAGTCCGGAGTCAGAAGAACCTTTCTTTGAATGGAATTCAAACTCTTTTCTTCTGAATTCTGTATTCTGACCTCTTCAAATAGAAATCGTTTAAACCTGCGTTCATCTGCGTCCCGAAAATTAAACCTTCACCGTCGGCTCATACTCCCCGAATACCCCGCGCAGCACGTCACAGATCTCCCCCAGGGTACAATGGGTCCGCACACAGTCTAAGATTGGAGCCATCAAATTCCCATCCCCCTCAGTAACTTTCTTTAGTCCTGCGAGGGAGGTCTCCACTCGCTTGCCGTCGCGGGAAGCCCGCAGCTGCGCCAGCCGCTTCAATTGCATCTCCCGGACTTTGGGGTCGACCTTCAACAATCCCTTGGGCGGGGGTTCTTTGGTCTGAAACATATTCACCCCCACCATCACCCGGTCCCCCGCCTCAATCTCCTTCTGGTACCGGTACGCACTCTCCTGAATCTCCTGCTGGATGTACCCCTTCTCGATCGCCGCTACCGACCCGCCCAGCTGGTCGATCTTGGCGATGTAATCACTGGCCCGCTTCTCGATTTCGTCGGTTAAGGCTTCGATATAGTAGGAACCGCCCAGGGGGTCTGCCGTGTCCGCGGCCCCCGATTCATAGGCAATCAATTGTTGCGTACGCAAGGCAATCTGTACCGACTGCTCGGAGGGCAGGGCCAATGCTTCATCCATGGAATTGGTGTGCAGCGATTGGGTGCCGCCCAGGACCGCAGCCAAAGCCTGCCAGCCGACCCGGACGATGTTGTTGTGGGGCTGCTGCGCGGTCAGGGTGCACCCGGCCGTTTGGGTGTGGAAGCGCAGCATCCAGGATCGAGAGTTCTTGGCTTTAAAGCGGTCCTTCATGATCTTGGCCCAAAGCCGGCGGGCCGCCCGGAATTTGGCCACTTCCTCCAAAAAATCCAGATGAGCGTTGAAAAAGAAAGAGAGCCGCGGCCCGAAAACATCTACGTCCAGCCCGGCTTTGATGGCTGTCTCAACATAGGCAATCCCATTCGCCAGAGTAAACGCGACCTCCTGCACGGCTGTGCAGCCCGCCTCGCGCATGTGGTACCCGCTGATGCTGATGGTGTTCCAGTTCGGGACTTCTTTCGTGCAGTATTCAAAGATATTGGTGATGATGCGCATCGAAGGTTTGGGCGGAAAGATATATGTGCCGCGGGAGGAATACTCCTTCAGGATGTCGTTCTGGATGGTGCCGTTGACCTTGTCCGGGGCGATGCCCTGTTTTTCGGCCACGACGATGTACATGGCCAGCAAGATGGCCGCCGGAGAGTTGATAGTCATGGAGGTGGAAACCTTTTCCAGGGGGATCTGACTGAAGAGAACTTCCATGTCCTGCACTGAATCGATGGTCACCCCCACCTTTCCAACCTCACCCTGGGCCAGCGGATGATCGGAATCGTAGCCAATCTGAGTGGGAAGATCGAAGGCCACGGACAGGCCGGTCTGGCCATGATCCAAGAGATACCGGTAGCGCTTGTTCGTGTCCTCAGCGGACCCAAAGCCGGCATACTGGCGCATAGTCCAGAATCTGCCCCGGAACATGGTGGGCTGGACCCCGCGCGTATAGGGGTACTCCCCGGGCATGTTCAGGTCCCGCATATAATCCAACTCGGCCATGTCCGGGGGTGAAAAAACCCTTCTGACCTCAATTCCCGATGTGGTCTGGAAGTCCTTTCGCCTCTCCGGGTTCTTACTCAAAGTCTTTTCCACCCGATCATTCCAGTTTTTAGCTTGATTCCGGATATCCTCGATCTTCTTCGGGTCAAACATGTTCCTCACTCCTTATTCATGATTCATGGTATTAAACAATCTGGAACCGCTCTCCCTCCGGCAAGATGGAGTCTATAGGCTCAAGGCATCTGGGGTCGGCCTTTCGCTTCCAGTTTTGCTTTCCTCCCCGAGGGCCGAAGTCGGCATCAATGTAAGCCACCTTAGAGCGGGATGTTTCCATGTTTCCGCCAGGGGTTGGTGTCCTGTTTGTTTTTCAACATCTCCAGAGCCACGACGATCTTCTGTCGGGTCTCCTGGGGATCGATCACCGCATCGATGTATCCCAACTCGGCACAGCGGTACGGGTTGGCAAATTTCTCCCGGTAGTCCTGCACCAACTCCGCTTCCAGCTTGGCCGGATTCTCCGCAGCCTGCAACTTCTTTCCGAAGATAATCCCTACCGCCCCGTCCGGCCCCATCACCGCGGTCTCGGCCGTGGGATACGCATAATGGATATCCCCCCGCAAGAACCGGCTGGACATCACGATGAAAGCTCCCCCGTACGCCTTACGAGTAATCACGTTAACCTTGGGCACGGTGGCTTCGGCGTAGGCATAGATAAGCTTGGCCCCGTGGCGAATGATCCCTCCATATTCCTGGGTCGTCCCCGGCAAGAACCCCGGCACGTCCACGAAGGTGACCAGAGGTATGTTGAAGCAATCACAGAACCGCACGAACCGCGCGCCCTTCACCGAAGCGTTGATGTCCAAGCAACCCGCCATATGAAACGGCTGATTGGCCACGATCCCCACAGGCTGCCCGTTGAAGCGGGCAAAACCCACGATGATGTTCCGCGCATAATGCCGGTGGACCTCCAGGAAATGCCCATCGTCGACCACCTCCTGGATGATGTGCATCATGTTGTAGGGCTTCTTGGGATTATCGGGAACCACCTCTCGCAGTTTCGGAATTAGGCGCTTGGGGTCGTCCGGGCAGGGTTTTACCGGCGGTTTTTCCCGGTTGTTCTGGGGGAAGAAACTCAACAGCTCCCGAATCAGCTGCAAGGCTGACCGGTCATCTTCTGTGGCGAAATGGGCCACGCCACTGGTGGCGTTGTGCGCCATGGGACCGCCCAGCTTCTCCGGGGTGACGATTTCATGGGTGGTGGCCTCGATGACCTTCGGACCGGTAATGAACATATAGCTGGCTTTGCTCATGATGATAAAATCGGTGATGGCCGGGGAATACACCGCACCCCCGGCGCAGGGCCCCAAGATTGCCGTGATCTGCGGAATCACCCCGGAATACATCGTATTCCTCAGGAAAATATTTCCATATCCGGCCAAGCTGACCACCCCTTCCTGGATGCGCGCTCCCCCGGAGTCATTCAGGCCAATTAAGGGAGCCCCCTGCCGGGCGGCCAGGTCCATAACCTTAACAATCTTCTCCCCGTGAGCTCCACCCAAGGATCCCCCAAGGACTGTAAAATCCTGGGCAAAGACATACGCCAATCGGCCATTAATGGTGCCATATCCGGTCACCACGGCGTCCCCCGCTGGGCGCTGCTTTTCCATGCCGAAATCATAGCAGCGATGACTCTTGAAGCGGTCCACTTCCTCAAAGCTCCCCTCATCCAGGAGAAGTTGTACTCTTTCCCGGGCGGTCAGCTTCCCGGCCTTGTGTTGAGCCTCAATGCGGGCTTCGCCCCCAGCCAGCTCTGCCTCGGCGTTCCGTTTGGCGAGATCATTGAATTTGTCCTCCAACGCCATTCTCTTCCTCCTCTCGGTATCCATTAATCTTCCCCTTCCGCCTTGGCTAGGTCCTCGAACTTGATGTCCAAACCGCAGACGCCGACGATTTGATCTTCTTCATCCCGGATGGGTCCCGAAACAGTCAGGCACAGTCGGCCGGTGATCTTGGAGGTGTAAAGTTCACTGACATGGATCTGGCCATCCTTCAAGGGTTCGATGAACCAGGAACGGTCGGAGTAGTCCTCGTGCAGGCCCACCATTTCATACTTGGCTTTGTCCACGACCTGCGTAATATTCTTGGTGACCTTCCGCCCCTCCATATCCGTGATATAAGCAAACTGGATGAAAGGATGGTCAGCGACCAGCTTATGCAGCAGGGGTTCAACCAACTTCGGCTTCATGGATTTCATCCCCGGAGCCTCGTAGATCTCTTCGATCAGGTGGGCAGCCATCTCTCGAGCCCGGAACTTGACCCGGTCGAAGTCGGAGACAAAGTACTCGGGGAGGTGTTTGCGGGCCTGGCGCTCCATCTCCCCGTGGGAGATGCTGGTCACCCGCCCTTCCTCGTACTGCTCCATGACCCACTTGTAAATCTTAGCCACCCCCGGGTGGCGCTTGTCAACCCGTTTGTCTCCTCTGAGCGCCAGGTGGGTGCTGACCCAGTGGGCCACGCCGGCCAACCCGGATTTGTCGGTGATAATGACGGACAACGGCCGCTTGAGGATCTTTTCCGTGTTGAAAATGTTGTAGATCTCCTCGGACTTAATCATGCCATCGATGTGGATCCCCGCACCAGTCGCGTTGAAATCCATCCCTACCAGCGGATAGTTCAAAGGAATATTTACGCCGATCTCCATCTCGGCGTAGCGGGCGATCTCTGTTATGGCCGTGGTATCGATCCCGTTGGCATCTCCCCGCAGGCCGATGTACTCGACGATCAGCCCTTCGAGGGGCGTATTGCCGGTCCTTTCGCCAAAACCAAGGATGGCCCCATTGGCCCCGGCACAACCATAAAGCCAGGCCGTGGTGGCATTGATGAGCACCTTGTGGAAATCATTGTGGCCGTGCCACTCCAGGAGTTCCCCCGGGACCCCGGCGTCATCGATCATCGCCCGCACCAGCTTATCCACCGCTCTGGGCAAGGCCGCCCCCGGGTAGGTGACCCCGAACCCCATGGTATCGCAGAGGCGGATCTTGACGTCGATCCCGCTCTCCTCCCGCAGCTTCATCAGGGCCTGGGCGAAGGGCACGCAAAACCCATAAATATCTGCCCGGGTTAAGTCCTCGAAATGGCAGCGGGGAACGATCCCGGCCTCCAGGGCCGCCCGGACCACGTCCAGATATTCCTCATAGACCTGCTTGCGTTTTTTGTTCAATTTCAAAAAGATGTGATAATCCGAGACGGAGGTCAGAATCCCCGTTTCCCTCAGCCCTATATCTCTAACCAGCTTCAGGTCCTTCCTGTTGGCCCGCACCCATCCAGTGATCTCCGGATAACGGTATCCCTTTTCCAGACATTTGGTCAGGGCTTCTTTATCCCGTTCGCTGTAAAGGAAAAACTCTGTCTGGCGCACAACGCCGTTGGGGCCGCTCAATTTATGCAGCAGGTCGAAAAGGTCGACGATCTGCTTGACCGTGAAGGGAGGACGGGCCTGTTGCCCATCGCGAAAGGTCGTGTCGGTAATGAAAATCTCTTTGGCCGGGGAGATGGGAAAGATCTTATGGTCGAAATCGATACGGCAGACTTCTTCATAGGGGAAAACTTCGCGCTGCAAATTTGGCTTAGCCACATCTTGCAGAGTATGCCGCCAGAACTCGGTGTGCTCATGATTCAGGACTCTGCGCTCGTTATCCCACTTGGCCATGCCTTACCTCTTGGGGGTAGGATTTTTCCGCCCGGATTCTACTGACCACCTCTTTGATTTGGCTCTGCACCAGGAATTCGATGATTTCCTTCTGGTCGAAGCGGGGGGTCAAAATCCAGCGCCGCAGAACCCCAAAGACGCCGCTATAGACGAGGAAATTGGCTTCCAGGAAAGAACCGAAAGGGCCTTCCCCCAATTCGCTGATAATTCTTCGGAAGTGCTCGACAATCTCGGATTCTTTCCGCAGAATGCCCTTGAGGTAATTCTTCTTTACGTACCGGGCCTGGGTATAAGAAAGCATTACCTGGTCTTCCAGTTCCATGGCCGCTTCCACGAAGGCCTGGAAAGTGACTTCGAGTCGCAAGAGCGGGTCAGTGATCTGAGACGCCCGCGACTTCACCTTATCGAAGAAGGTATTAACGTAATTTTCAAAGAAAAGGTAGAGGATGTCATCCTTGGAGTGAACGTAATCATAGACGCTCCCCAGCCCGATCTTTGCCTCTTCCGCGATCTCCCTTACCGTGCCCTTGTGGAACCCTTTCTTATTGAAGACCTTGATGGCCCCTTCGATGATCTGCCTGCGCTTCTCATCGATTAAATTCTTGTCTTTGACCCGGGCCTTGACCTGCATGGGCAGCTCTAATTGGGGGGAAGCAAAAGAATCATTAGCGAACGAATGTTCGTTCATTATAAGACCCTGAAAATTTCTGTCAAGCAAATTCTCCATGGTCTTAAAGATTCCCGGGGATTCAAATTTTTCCGAAAGATTTTTGAGGTCCATTTGGGGAAACCTTCCCCGCCTTCCCGCGGGATAGGCAAGCCATGGGGGCGAAAAATCTCTTTGGCCGTATCAATTTAGCGTTTTGAGGGGCACCGCTAAATTTCAGGGGGAAATGCCCGTCCTTTTGAAACTTGCAAATTTTGCATTTTGTCCCGCTGAGGCGGGAAAGTTTAGCCAATTTTTCAAAGGGCTAACTGTTGCGGATTTCGGAATCCCGGCAGAATTCAGGAGATAGGGATAATTTGATGGAAGGCTATTTTCTGGGAATCACTCGCA
>Ga0315288_10001833_pt1 | contig 27575 bp, 22 predicted proteins | sample YL17G11_20_MG_FD_203454 | JGI IMG/M metagenome (GOLD analysis project Ga0315288, IMG submission 203454) | Sediment microbial communities from Yellowstone Lake, YNP, Wyoming, USA - YL17G11_20 | ecosystem: Environmental > Aquatic > Freshwater > Lake > Sediment | place: USA: Wyoming | collected... | reverse complement strand
CGTCATAACAGCGGGCACGAAGGCTCGCATACGTTTTTGACGCACGAATTCGTCGACGCCCTAATCCACAACCGCCGGCCGGCGGTAGATGTGTACGAAGCTCTTGCGTACACCGTTCCCGGTATCGTAGCGCATCAGTCGGCGCTGAAAAAAGGAGAACTGATGAAGATTCCTCAATACGTCTGAGTAACCTTATTTAATTTGGAGATGTCACTATGAAGCGCAACATTTTACTAATGAGTTTATTAGCGATACTCATAGCCCTGTCACCCGCCGCTCAGGCCCAGCAAAAAGTCTTTCGCATCGGCATAATCGGCCTGGACACATCCCATGTGACGGCTTTCACCAAGTTCATCAACGACCCGGCAAAGAATAACGGCTGTAAAGTCGTCGCCGGCTATCCCGGCGGCTCACCCGACATGGAGTCCTCGGCCAGCCGAGTGGAAAAATTCACCGAAGAGCTTCGTGATAAATACGACATGGAAATCGTCGATTCGATCGAAGAGCTTTGTCAAAAAGTCGACGGCGTGCTGCTGGAAAGCGTCGACGGCAGACCACACCTCAAGCAGGCCAAACCAGTTATCGCGGCAAAGAAACCACTCTTTATCGATAAGCCCATGGCCGGAAATCTGGCGGATGTGCTTGAGATATTCCGGCTCGCCAATGAAAACACCGTGCCCTGCTGGTCGAGTTCCTCCCTTCGCTATGCTCCGGCCATCGTAGAGATGAAGGAAACCGACACAGTCGGCCAGGTGCTCGGCTGCGACGTGTTCAGTCCGTGCAGCCTTGAAGAGCATCATCCCGACCTGTACTGGTACGGCGTGCACGGCGTCGAAATGCTCTTTACCGTCATGGGGACCGGCTGCGAAACGGTCCGGCGCGTACAAACCAAAGACTGCGAGTTCGTTGTGGGCATCTGGAAAGGCGAACGAGTCGGCACCTATCGAGGCATCCGGACAGGCAAAAGCACATACGGCGTCACGATTCTTGGTGCAAAAGCCATTGTTCAGAGCGACAAATACGGCGGCTACGAGCCTTTGGTGGACGAAATCATCAAGTTCTTCAAAACCGGAAAGGTCCCCGTGCCGCAGGAAGAAACGATTGAGATATTCGCCTTTATGTCCGCCGCCGACGAATCCAAGGCAAAAGGCGGGGTCGCCGTCTCGATACCTGAGATAATCGAAAAAGCAAAGATGCGTCAATGAACAAGGCAGTGTGCGATGTATCGCACCACATAAATCCGGCGCAATTAGTGCGATACATCGCACCCTACATACTAATTGTGCAAGGAGAATTTATATGGTGACTTCATGGAAAAGACTGATCCTGTTGCTTGTTGTTATACCGTATTTCACGTCCAATGCAATCGCCGAGAAGCTTTCGGTCGGCAATGCTGCGATATCCGTTACGGTCGAGACAGACGATGGAACGATGTCGGTAACTGACAAACGAACCGTGCAGACATGGCAACAAAAAGCCCTCGTTAAGGGTAAAGTGACGGACGCTTCACAAGGAGCAGATGGTATCGAGATGACCTGGCGCCAGCCCGGACTGAACCTTGACGTTCTGGCAAAACTGCGCCTGGACGCTGACAAGCCGGAATTTTCGGTTGAACTGTCGGCCGAAGGCAGCCTGACATCGGCGCTGAGTTTTCCGCATCCGTTTGTCACCGAGGCCGGGACATATCTGGTCGTCCCGATGAACGAGGGAATCTCTTACCCCGTCGACGATGAAACAATAAAACCCAGGTGGCTCGCAGCCTATGGCGGGCACGGCATCTGCATGGCATTCTGGGGTGTGACAGACGGACAACGTGGACAGATGACCATTATCGAAACGCCTGACGATATGTCGATTTACATGCAGCGCGCCGACGGCAAATTGTGCATCGAGCCGAAGTGGGAATCACAAAAAGGAAACTTCGGATACTCCAGAAAGCTGCGCTATGTTTTCTTCGACAAAGGCGGGCACGTCGCCATCTGCAAACGCTATCGTCTTCATGCAGAGCAGATAGGCAAGCTCAAAACGCTGGAAGAAAAGCGGCGTGAGAATCCGAACGTGGATTTGCTGATCGGGGCGGTAAATATCTGGTGCTGGGAACAAGATGCCCTGGCGATTGTCAGTGAAATGAGGAGTCTCGGCATCAACCGTATCCTCTGGAGCAATCGTAAGCCACCGGAAGTTATAAAAGCGATGAACGAAATGGACGGTGTCCTGACGAGTCGGTACGACATTTATCAGGATTTAATGGATCCGCAAATCGTCAAAGACAAGCTCCGCAGCCAGCATCCGGACTGGACCCAGGCTGGCTGGCCGGATGATCTGATGCTCGACAGTAAGGGCAACAGGCGTGAAGGCTGGCAGGTCAAAGGCACAGACGGCCAGATGTATCCATGCGGCGTGTTGTGCGACAGGCAGGCGATTAAACATGCCGAACAGCGAGTGCCCGCCGAATTAAAGACGCATCCATATCGCTGCCGCTTTATCGATACGACGACGGCCTCACCATGGCGCGAATGTTATCACCCGGACCATCCGATGACACGCAGCGACAGCCGGCACTGGAAGATGGAGCTGCTGCGTTATATGTCCGAGAATGCCGGGCTCGTCACCGGAAGCGAGACGGGACACGATGCGGCGGTACCGTATGTACACTACTTCGAGGGCATGCTCAGTCTCGGGCCGTATCGAGTCCCCGATGCAGGGCGAGATATGAGAAAGATCTGGGACGAGGTTCCCGAGCAGGTCGCTAAGTTCCAACTGGGGCACAAATACAGGCTGCCGCTCTGGGAGCTGGTCTATCACGATTGCGTCGTCGCGCAGTGGTACTGGGGCGATTACAATAACAAGCTGCCCGCGCTGTGGCAGAAACGCGACCTTTTCAATATCCTGTACGGCACGGCCCCGATGTTCATGTTCGACAGCCGGCTATGGGAGCAGAATAAGGAACGTTTCGCTCGAAGCTATAAGAATATCTGCGACGTTACCCGCGCGGTCGGCTACGCCGATATGACCGACCACCGCTTCCTGACGCCCGATAGAGATGTCCAGCAAACGGCGTTTGCCAACGGCGTCATCGTCACGGTCAACTTCGGCGAAAAACCTTTCCGTCTATCCGACGGCAAAGAAATAGAGCCCATGAGCTACCATGTGTCAGGGATGTAGCTGGTTGTCTTGAGCTTTTCCTTTAATATCGAATCAAGCAAGCGATTTTAGATTGCCGAACGCCGATCTAAATCGCAAATCGCAAATCGCAAATTCTACTCCCTCTTGTTTTGCCATTCGTAAATCGATGCCACCTTCGGCGCCGTCCTCGGGGCGCCACCGAGCGGAAGGGCCTTGTTGTCTTTGACGACAGTGTTACTGACCTTGCCCGCTAAAAAACGGCCGGACCCACCGTATAATTTGTTGCCGATTATCTCAAGGCCGATACAATCCGGCGTGCCGAGCAGAACCATCGGCGATTTGTTATCCTTGAGGACGAAAACGTTGCCCTTGATAATGTGGTCGAAGCTGGCGGTTTTAGTCGATACGCCCGGGCCGGTGTCCGCGATGAAACGGTTATATAGAATCAGCCAGTTTTCGATCATGCCGCCCATCCAGAGTCCCGCTCTTTCCGAGCTGACGTCACAGTTATAAACTACATTTCTCGGTCCGTTCGGCCCGTGTGCAGTATCACCCGGCGGCGAGCCCCACATCCCGTAGCCGTAGCCGCCATTGCCCCGGACGGACTCGATTACGAACTGCTCGATAAGGTTTTCATTCGTCCATCCGGCCCGACCACATCGGCAGCAGTTAGCCAGGCCTTTTCGTCCGGTTTGATTTTGTACTGCCTTTCCCAGGGAGCGGCGTTTGGGACTTCAACCTGGGAATTGCCGCCCGCCGAACGGCCAAACGTTCCGAGTAACAAAACAAGAATGATCGAACCTGCCAAATACACCAACTGCGCCGAGACTGTGAATCTGCTTAATTGCATCGCAAAACACTCCACTGATGAGTTTAAAGCCATTAAATTCAGGCCTATCTCATAGCAGAATTGGGATGATAAATCAAGCTTGAAAAAGACGGACCGGGTTTCGAGGCTTAGCGGCCCTAATCCATAAATTTTTTCAGGATCGCCGCGGTGTGCATAGCAATAAGCATCAGATAGTCGAGGTCGCTGAGGCTGTAGTGCTCGTGGATCATTGCGTTGTCGACATAGAGAACGCCGAAACAGCCGTTCGGGCGCATTATAGACGCCACCATCGCCGAGCGTATTCTTTCCTTGGACTCCATTTGAGCGGAGACTCTCGGCAGCACACAGAACTGTCCCTTCTCCACGGCCTGCGTTATTTTATCACTGAGCTGCAATTCGTTGAGCTGTACGGGCGAGCCATCTCTTCTTTTGCCTGCGTGACAGATCATCGGGCCGGTGGGCTGCTTTCTCAAAGCGGACCAGACATGATACGCATTGAACTGCTCTATTATGACATCCAACAAGGTCAACAACAGTCCATCGAGTTCCTCGGCATCGAATATTCTTTGGGTCGCTTTTGAAAAATCAATCAACCTTCTTGCAGCGAGTCTCATGGCCGGAGCGTGCTGGGCATCGGGCCTTCTTACAACCGTTTCGTGCATCGGTGTCGCCAGTGCAGCTTCGAGTTGAAGTGTATCCTCCGGATGAATCGGCATTTCTTTGCTGACTTCTTTTTCCAGCATGATTTCGATAATAAAATCTGTTATACGCAGACAATCGCCGTGCTTGACTTCGGCCTTGTCGATCGGCTTGTCGTTTAGATATGTTTTGTTCGACGAGCCCAGGTCCTCGATCATCCATTTTCCATCTTCCGTGCTATGGACTACGGCATGTTGCCTTGAGACTGCTTTGTCAGGCAAAAATACATGGCTGTTGGCCCCTCTGCCGATAGAAATGGGCCCCTGAGTAAATTGGAATTGTTTGGTATTGCCGTCTTTTTGCTTCACAACTATACGCATGGTCTTTCTCCGTGCATTTAATCTATGATAGCTTAATCTATAATTATACAGAATTTCCGAGAAGATGTCAAGTTAATCATTATAGGACGTTGATTGTAAGTACGGATATCGCTCATAAATAGGGATTAATTGTCGAAAAACCGGGATTAGACACGTCGGGAAAGAAATATCAAATATCAAAAATTAAAAATAAAATCGCGGAGTTACCGCCTTGCGGCAACAACTTTTTGAATTTTGCATCCCTCGGCTTCTCTCAGAGACTGACCGGAACAGAGTTGATGCCTCGTCTTCGCTCGGCATGAAGAAAGCGGAAATACTTTTCTATCCTGACGGAAATCTCTTTTCATCCTGAGCAAAAATCCATCTTCACCTTTAGCGGAAATACCTCTTCACACTGAGTGGAGTCGAAGGGTGCGGATTCGGTGACGGTAATGATCCAGGATTACAGCCGCTACGATAACGCAGCCTGTGATAAGACGCTTGGTCGATTCCTGTGCCCCGATCTGGGCCAGGCCGGTCCCCAGGACGGCAATAATCAGCACACCGAAGAATGAGCTGACCACCGAGCCCCTGCCGCCCATCAGGCTTGTGCCTCCGATGACGACGGCAGCAATGGCCTGAAGCTCCAGGCCATAGCCGGAGTTGGGATTCGCCGACGACAGACGTGCCGTGTGTATCACCGCCGCGATGGATGTCAGAAAACCGCACAGACCAAAAACAGCAAGCTTGAGCGGGCGCGGATCGATACCGGAGAGCCGAACCGCTTCTTCATTCGTGCCTATGGCAATCAGGTAGCGGCCGAAAACGGTCCGCGAAAGAACCAACTGCCCTGCTGCGACGATAAGAACCGCAATAATAAAGGGAAGCGAAAGCCCGAGAACCAAGGTCTCCGTGATTATTTCGACCGGCCCGCCGATATAGATGGTTCGCGAATCGGTTACAAGATAGGCGGCACCTCGCGCGATCTCCAGCATACCCAATGTCACGATAAAAGACGGGAGCCGCCAGCCGATGACCACCAGTCCGTTCAATGCACCGCAGAGCACGCCGACCAGAAGGCACGCAACGATCGCAGCGGGCAGCAGAAAATTCAATTCAATCAAACAAAGACCCAGCACGGCGCCGGCCAAAGCCATTACCGAGCCGACCGACAAATCGATCCCGGCGATAATCAGCACAAAGGTCATCCCGACGGCGACGATTGTGATATCGGGGACCTGGTTGGCGATTGTCCTGAAGGTCGTTAGAGTGAAGAAATTGTCCGCTTTGATGCCGAAGAAAACAATGAGCCCCGCCAATGCCAGTGACATGCCGAGGTAATCCGTGACAAAAGCGGGCACATCCGCGATTCTATTCTTAATAATCTTGTGCATAACCTTCTCTGTAGTCTCTACTCAGACACCCATATACCCACTGAACGCGGCAGACATGATTTTTTCCCGGCTCCACTGCCGGCTGCCGAACGTCTCCGCAACCCGTCCGGCCGACATTACCATAATGCGGTCACAGACGGCCATAAGCTCCTTGAGGTCCGACGAGACGAAAATAATCGCCTTTCCTTTGGCCGCAAGCTCAGAGAGCATGTGATATATCTCGAACTTTGCCCCGACGTCGATGCCCCTGGTCGGCTCGTCGAAGATGAGAATATTGCAGTCGCGGTACATCCATTTTGCGATGACTACTTTCTGCTGGTTGCCCCCGCTTAATTCGCCGACCGTCTGCTCGGTGGACGAACAGCGCACGGACAAGGCATCGACGTACCGGCCGGCCACGGACCGTTCTTTGGATACGTCCAGCCAGCCGAACCTGCTGATATCGCCCAATCTCGCCAGTGATATATTCTTGCGAACGGCCAGGCTCAACAGCAGTCCCTGCTCCTTTCGATCCTCTGTCAGAAGGGCAATGCCGTTTCGCACAGCATCACGTGGCCTGTTAATTTCGGCCGGCTTGTCTGCACCGTATAGGTATATCCGGCCCCGGTCGGCCTTATCGGCGCCGAAGACCGCTCGCATCGTCTCGGTCCGGCCGGAACCCATCAGCCCGGCGACGCCGAGAATCTCGCCCCGGCAAACTTCAAAGCTGACGTCTCTAACCTTCTCGCCAACGGTCAGCCCCTCGACACGAAGTGCGACCGGGCCCGGTTTCGAGCCGTGACGTAACTGCTCCTGCTCCAGGTCGCGACCTACCATCTTAAAGATAATCTCGCCGGGACTTAAGTCGCTCGTTTGGCCGGTGAAAACAGATTTGCCGTCCCGAAGTACCGTGACACGGTCGGCAATATCTATAACCTCTTCGATCCGGTGCGAGATGTAAATAATTCCGACGCCCTCGGCCTTGAGATTTCTGATCTGAGCAAAAAGCAGCTCGATCTCACGGTCGGTCAGCGAGGCGGTCGGCTCATCCAGCGCCAATATCCGGCAGCGCCGCGAGAGTCCGGCGGCAATCTCGACCATCTGCTGCTGGCCCACGCCAAGGCGCCTGACCGGAACATCGGGCTCGACGTCCCCAAGGCCCACGCGCTGCATGACTTGCCTGGCGGCAAGGTTAAGCTTGCCGTAATTAACAAACCCGAACCTGCTGGGCAGTCTCTCGATAAAAATATTTTCGGCAACGCTGAGGTTGGGGATCAAATGCAGCTCCTGCATTACCATTCTTATGCCGTGAGCTTCGGCGTCCGCCTTACCGCCGGGCTGATACGCCTGCTCATCAAGCTGCATCAGGCCCGAGTCGGGGCTTTGCAGGCCGGCGATAATACTAACCAGTGTGCTTTTGCCGGCACCGTTTTCGCCTACGAGGGCGTGGACCTCTCCTTCTCTCAGGTCAAAGTCCACCGAGCAAAGAGCACGGACACCCGGGAAAGACTTGCTGATGTCACTGGCCTTAAAAACCGTTTTGCTCATCGCCGGCCTCATTGAAGCGTTTCCGCCGTAATAAGCTCGACGGGTGTTTCTTTATCCGATGGTGTGCCTTTTCCCCCGAGCATCTCAAGGGCGTACTCAATGCCGTACAGGGCCAGTTTATCTGCGTGCTGGTCGACCGTGCAAAGAATCTTTCCTTCCTTAAGCAGTCTTTGCACCGCCGTGATATTGTCGAAACCGACGACGAAGACATCATCGGATTTGCCGGCGGCCTTAATCGCTGCTATTGCGCCGAGAGCCATGCTGTCATTGGCACAGAGAATCGCCCTGATGTCCGCATGCTCGGTAATCTGTGCCGAGACGATGGGTTCGGCCTTTGCTGTCTCCCAGTAACCGGATTGGGAGCTGACTATGTTCATCCCGGCGGCTTTCATCGCATCTTCGAAGCCGAGCTTGCGCTGAATCCCGTTGAACGCGTTGGGAACTCCCTCGATAATTGCCACTTTATCAGCCGCTTTCAGTTTGCCCGCAAGGTGTTCGCCGGCAAGGCGCGCGCCTTTGCGATTGTCCGGTCCGACGAAGGGAATCTTGACGCCCTTGTCGGCAAGGACGGCGGCATCAAACTTGTTGTCAATATTAACGACGATTATCCCGGCATCCATCGCCCTTTTGCACACCGGGACCAATGCCTTGGAATCGGCCGGGGCGATCACAATCGCATCAACTTTCTGGGCCATTATCGACTCAACGTAATCGATTTGTTTGGCAACATCCTGCTCGTCTTTGATGCCGACAACCGTCAGGTCGTACTGCTCGGAGTGTTCTTTGTGGTGGGCGCGGGCTCCTTCTTCCATTGTCTTGAAAAACTCGTTCGCCAGCGACTTCATTATCAGGGCAATTTTCGGTTTGCCCGTCTCGCGCCGCTTACAGCCGGCCGGCAAAATGAATGAAATCACGGCACAAAAAACAAGGACACCGAAAATTGTTTTGTTAGGCTTTCTCATCGTTTACTCCTTGAGCTGATTTCTGTCTTATAAAATTCTCTACTTGCTCCGCATCGGGCATAGAGGACTGTGCCCCCATTTTCGTGACAGACAAGGCGGCGACATGATTGGCGAACAAAGCGGCGTCTTCGAGCGTTTTTCCCTGAGCCAGACCGACCGCCAGTGAACCTGTAAAAGCATCCCCCGCCGCTGTGGCATCAACGGCATTCACCTTGACAGAAGGAACAAATTGGGCTGCGTCCTTCGTCGCCAGTAAGTATCCCTGTGCCCCCATCGTCAGGATAACCGCTTTGACGCCTCGCTGCAGCAGGTCTTTGGCAGCGGCCAGCGCGGAATCTTCATCCGTGACTTCGATGCCGGTGAGGATTTCAGCCTCCGTCTCATTGGGCGTCAGGACATCCACCATCCAGAGTAATTCGGTGCTGAGCTTTTGTGCCGGCGCCGGGTCCAGAATAAAAGGCACGCCGGCGTCGTTCGCCAATCGGGCGGCGAATTCAACCGTTTCCAGCGGCACTTCAAGCTGTGCCGCCACGGCACCAGATGAGGCAATCGCCAGCTGAGCTTTCCGAACATCCTCAGGGGATAATTTCAGGTTCGCACCCGGGGCGACGACTATCACATTGTCACCCGCATCATCGACAGTAATCAACGCTACGCCGGAGGGAGCCTCTTTTGTTTGGACTACATAATCTGTGTGAATACCAACTTTATGAAAATTACTCAAAGATTGCCTGCCGAAAATATCGTCGCCCAATTTCGCCACGAAGTACACCTCGGCGCCAAGTTTAGCAGCAGCGACGGCCTGGTTCGCACCCTTGCCGCCGGGCGTCATGATGAAATCTCCGCCCAGAATCGTCTCGCCTTTGGCAGGTATCCGAGGAGACTTTACCACCAGGTCCATATTGGAACTGCCGACAACCACAATTTTTGGTCTGTTCTGCCCCAAGCCAATCCTATGCAAATCTGTTACTTCGTCAATCTATCAACCATTAAGTCTTCGAAAGCACCGAGGTCTTTCCATTCCGTGGCGCAGTTAATTTTCTTGCCGTTCTCGTCGATTCTCGTGAACCCGTCGTCTGTCACGATGATCGGCAGCTTTTCCATCTTCACCAGCTCGGTTGACATCGCCAGATAAATGGCGACCGTATCGAAAAGGGTTGAGCTGCTCGAATTGAGCGTCCGGGCGACTCTTTTATTTAGGTCCGCCTCACTCAAATCCTTGTTCTCGTTCAGGATTCCCTGCCTGTACCAAGCTCGATAGTTTTCTATCAGTGCGTTGGTTAAAGTGCTGTTGTTCCTGAGCATCTTTTGGTACTTTTGGTCTTTAAGCTGAATGATGCCGCACGTGTCCAGCGGTGTAATTGTCATCTCCCACGGTGCCGTAAAGACCTTTTGTGCTTCTTTGACAAAAGCCTTAACGTTATATTCGGCGCTGGGTGTCGGGTCATTGCCATATCCCCGGCGAACGCTGCCGTGCATGCCGACAAATTCCGCCTTCTTAGCAATCTTCGGTTCGCGCTCGAGCGCTGCGGCGATATTGGGCAATGGGCCGGTAGCAATCAATTTGATTGGCTTGCGGGACTTCATGATCGTATCGATCAAGGCCTGCACACCATCGTCATAAATCTTGCCTGGATACGATGACAGCTCGTAGTCTTTTGCCCATGCATCCTGCCGATGGTGACCTTCGTGCTGCTGTACGCCGATGCCGATGGGGATATCCGTCCTGCCGACGGTCTGGAGAAACTTCGTTACGGTCTTCGCTTTTGACTGCGTATTGCCGACCGCGGTGGTTATTAGTTTGACATCGAATTCGGGCGATTGCAGGAGCAGGGCCAGAGCCCAGGTATCATCGATATCGTCACAGATATCGGTATCGAAAATGACAGGGATTTTTTGCCCTGAGGACATGGATGAATCACCGCCGGTCGCACAGGAGCTTAATATCATCGAAAACACCGCAAGAATCGCCGAAATCGCTATCCACCTTACAGACAAAACAAATGCTCTTAATCGCGCACCTATTGAAATCTTCGCCTCGTTCATAGTCTGGTCTCCTAATTTCGAAAGTTCCTGATATTCACTTATTGCCAACTATATTAAAAGGCCGCATTTTGTCAAACAATTTGATTTCTTCAGCGATTGTGTTTGTATATGATTTATAGGAATGATTCAGCAGGAAAGAATAAAGCTTCTTAACGATGGGCAGGTCAATGGCGGAAAATACGTGCTCTACTGGATGCAGGCCGCACAGCGGGCAGAATACAACCACGCCCTGGAATACGCGATTCGAACAGCTAATAAGCTGAAGAAACCCGTTCTCGTTTTCTTCGGCATAACAGAGAGCTGGCCCGAGGCAAATTTGCGCCATTATTATTTCATGCTGGAAGGGCTAAAAGAAGTTCATAAAGCTCTTGAAGCCAAAGGCATTCAAATGGTCATCCAGCGGGATTCTCCTGATTCCGGCGCGGCGGAACTGGCAAAGGATGCCGCTCTGGTTGTCGTCGATGCGGGGCAATTACGAATCCAGAAGAAATGGCGGGCGAACGTGGCGGAGCTAATCGATTGCCCGCTGTTCGAAGTAGAAACAAATCTGATTGTCCCCGTGGAAGAAGCTTCGTCGAAAGAGAATTTCTCAGCCGGCACGTTCCGGCCAAGGATAACGAAGAAACTCGATTATTATCTGGTTCCGCTGAATCACAGTAAACCGAAGCTCGATTCGCTCGGCATGAAATTGCACACGTTCGATATCGACGACATCAACAAAGCTCTGTCGAAACTTGATATCGACAGAAGTGTCGCAAAAGTCGACGGATTCCACGGCGGCACGAAAGAGGCAAAACGCCGACTGAGCAATTTTCTGAAAAACAAGCTGGATCAATTCGCCAAGATGCGAAACGACCCGACTGCCGATTATGTTTCGAATATGAGCCCCTATCTGCACTTCGGGCAGATTTCGCCGCTGTATATTGCCCTGAAAGTTTCAAAAGCTTCCGGCGCCGGAAAAGATGCGTATCTTGAGGAGCTCATCGTACGCAGGGAGTTCAGCCATAATTTCATATTTTATAACGACCGCTACGATTCGTTTGCCTGCCTTGAGCCCTGGGCGAAGAGAACTTTGAATTTCCACCGCAGGGACAAAAGGGATTACGTGTATTCACTCGAACAGTTCGAAAAAGCACAAACCCACGACCCCTACTGGAACGCAGCGCAGAAAGAGATGGTTCTCGCCGGAAAGATGCACGGGTATATGAGAATGTACTGGGGCAAAAAAATTCTTGAATGGAGCAGGAATCCACAGACCGGCTTCAAAATAGCGCTGCAACTCAACAACAAATACGAGCTTGACGGCAGAGATCCGAATGCCTTTGCCGGCGTGGCCTGGTGCTTCGGCAAGCACGACAGGGCATGGGGTGAAAGGCCCGTCTTCGGCAAGATCCGTTATATGAACGCGGCAGGATTGAAGCGAAAATTCAATGCCGACGCTTACGTGAAAAAAATCCAGGCACTGGGAAAAATATAGTAGAAGGTGACGCTATGCGAGTGGTTATAACAGGTGCGACAGGTTTTATAGGCAGGGCATTATGCAAAGCTCTTCATAAAGATTATGAAGTAATTGCCCTGTCGCGTGACGCAGGCAGGGCCGCCAAATCAGTCGGCGGCCTGGCTAAAGTAATCGAATGGGATGGAAGAACGACAGGAAGCTGGTATAAGCAGGCAAACGGAGCGTTCGCTATCATCAATCTGGCGGGGGAAAATGTTGCTTCGGGCCGGTGGAACGAATCGAAAAAGGCCGGCATACTTCACAGCAGGCTGGATAGTTCGAAAGCGGTTCTCGATACGATAATGCAAGTGGACAAAAAGCCGACTGTGGTAATTCAGGCCTCGGCCATCGGCTATTACGGCCCGCGATCGGATGAGCAGCTCGATGAAAACTCGATACCGGGCAAGGGATTTCTTGCAAACGTCTGCCAGCGCATTGAAAGTTCCGCGGAAGAAATCGAGGGCATGGGAGTTCATTGCATTGTCATTCGCACCGGGATAGTTTTGGGCTCGGACGGAGGGGCCTTTGCCAGGCTCGTAAAACCATTTCGATTTTATCTCGGCGGATACCTCGGCAGCGGCAGGCAATGGTTCTCGTGGATACATCTTGACGATGAAATTGCAGCAATAAAATTCCTGTTGGAAAACGAGCATCTTAAAGGCGTTTTCAATCTCACGGCACCTCAGCCGGTCACTATGAAAGAATTCTGTAAGATTCTGGGAAAGGTCCTGCACCGGCCGGCATGGTTAAATGTCCCGGCCTTCGCCGCCAGGCTGGCGTTCGGCGAGATGGCCGATGAAATGCTCCTGTCCGGGCAAAAAGTTCTGCCAAAACGATTATTGAACACAGGTTTCAATTTCCAGTATACTAATGTAGAACAAGCTCTGAATGCTATTACAAGATGAAAGAGAAAATTATGAGCCTTACCGAATATTTTAAGAACATCAAAGGCCTGGGAGTACTGGCGACAAGCGATACGGACGGCAACGTCGATATTGCAGTTTATTCCCGGCCATATATCATAGATGAGAAAACCATCGCATTTAGTATGCTGGAACGGCTGAGCTATTCAAATATTCAGGCCAATCCCAAAGCCGCATATATGTTCGTGGAACAGGGCGAGGGGTACGCCGGAAAAAGACTGCATCTGACCAAAACGGGTGAAGAGAAAGACCCGGAACGGATAAAAGAGATTAAGCAGCAGCATAAAAAGACTCGCGAGCCCGACGAAAAAGTCCGGCACCTGATCTATTTTACCGTGGACAAGATTCGCCCGCTCATAGGTGACAAGACCTGATTCTTTTCGGTGGGGCAAGTCCCACCCTGCAGTGTCGAGGGCGTCCCGCCCTCGAATCGCGGGCTGGAAGCCCGCGACACAATAAGGAGAGCAGATGTATATAATACCGGCAATCGACCTGCGGGATGGAAAATGCGTAAGACTTATACAGGGACAGTATGACCGCCAGATAATCTACCGGGACAATCCCGTCGAACAGGCCCGCGAATTCAGCTCGGACGGGGCAAAGTGGCTGCACATTGTCGACCTGGATGGAGCAAAACTCGGCAGGCCGGTCAATACCGATACTATATCAGCAATCGCTTCACTCGGGATACTGAACATCGAGGTCGGCGGCGGTCTGCGCGACGAAGCTTCCATAAAACAACTGCTCGATATAGGCGTTAACAGAGTCATCATCGGCACGAAAGCCGTGCAGGACTTCGAGTGGTTCAGTGAAATGGCACAGAAATTCAGCGGCAAAATCGTTCTCGGCCTCGACGCCAAGGGCTCTAAAGTCGCCACGCATGGCTGGACACAGGACAGCTCCCTGACCCTGCTGGGGTTTGCCGCCGAGGCGGCGAAACTGCCCTTAGCGGCGATAATTTATACTGATATAGCCAAAGACGGCATGATGACAGGGCCGAACTTCAAGAGAACAAAAGCGCTCGTCGAAGCGGTCGATGTCCCAGTAGTCGCTTCCGGCGGCGTAAACACCGTAGAAGACATCAAAAAGCTGGTCGAGTTCAGCCCCGAAGCAGCAATCATCGGCCGAAGCCTCTACGAAGGCACCCTAAAACTCACCGACGCAATAGAAGCCGCAAAAGGATCTTAGATTTACAAGCTGTATTTCTAATGGACCACAAACACCGTTCTGTTAAAATCCTGTTTCTTGCCGGACAATTAGTTTGACAGATAAACAGAAAAATACTATATTCCATAATGTATGGTGATTCACTATGCAAGACTACTAAAATCGCCGGAGATGAATCATGAATTGGACCGATCATATAACCGTTGATGCAAATATCTGTCACGGCAATGCCTGCATCAAAGGCACACGTATTATGGTCTCGATTGTGCTCGACAATCTGGCTGCCGGCCTTTCAATTGAAGATATTTTGAACAGCTATCCTTCGCTGAAACGGGAATCGATTTTGGCAGCTATTTCTTACGCAGCGGATCTGGCACGTGAGCGTATAGTATCCATGCCGGCATAGAGCTTAACATGAAATTCAAGATAGATGAGAACATGCCGCTCGAAGTCGCAGAATTACTCAGAAACGCCGGCTATGATTCAACAACGGTACCGGAACAAAATCTCGCCGGAACCTCCGATGAGGACCTTGCAGCAGTCTGCCGAAAAGAAAAGCGGATATTAGTAACATTAGACAACGATTTTGCTGACATAAGAACGTATCCCCCTGATAAGTTCCCTGGAATTATGGTAATGCGGTTGAATCGACAAGATAAGTTTCATGTCCTTGAGGTTTTTGGCCAAGCAATCCATTTATTTCCCAAGGAACCCATAGAACGACACTTGTGGATCATTGAAGAAGAAAAGATAAGAATACGGAGTTGAAATCACAATCGTATCAGTAGAAATACTCAGTGGAAGCCTATACGAAGGCACCCTCAAGCTTGCTAATTCAATCAATGCTGCGCAGCAATAAATGCACAATATCCGGAAGGTTTTGGGCACAACGGCCGGCAGGTAGGAGAGGCATTAATCGCTCTGCTCGGGTGGTTCGAATTTGTAGCCGATCTCTCTTATTGTGTGGATGTACATCGGGTTGTGCGGGTCCGGTTCTATTTTGTTTCTTAGAGTGGTGACGAAACGGTCTATGCTGCGTTGGCCGACGTAGCAGTCGTAGCCCCAGACGGCGTTTAGTATATCGTCGCGGGTGAGCGCCCTGCCAGGCTTCTTTACGAAAAGCTCCAGCAGCTTGAATTCTTTCGGCGAGAGCTTGATTTCATCGCCCTTGCACGTCAACTTTCTTGCCGGAATGTCGAGACAAAAGTCTGCAAATTCGTAAACATCCTGCTCTGCCTGCTTGCTTCGTCTCAGGAATGCCGCGGCACGGGCGAGAAGCTCCTTGATGCTGAAGGGCTTGGTGACATAATCGTCCGCCCCGAGATTCAGTCCAAGCACAATGTCCGATTCCTCGCCCTTGGCGGTCAGCATGATGATGGGCATATCGAGATTTTCCTTGCGGATGAGCCTGCATACCTCATAGCCGTTTATCTTCGGCAGCATAATATCGAGAAGTATCAGATCGGGCTTCTCATTTAGCGCGGCATTCAGGCCTTCCTCCCCATCGGGTGCGGTCAGCACGCGGTAGCCCTTGAACTCGAAGTTATCCTTGAGTCCCCGCAGCATCGTCGGGTCATCTTCAACTATCAGGATTGTTTCCATCTGGCTCAGGCGGTTTAAATTTATAACCGATGTCTATTATTCTATGGATGAACATTGGATTGCCGGGCTCGGGCTCTATTATGTCCTGTAAGGTACTGACGGCCTCGTCGATGTCCCGTAAAGTCATAAAATGCGAATTACCCCACACGGCGCCGCGTATTTCGTCGCAGGTCAGGGTGCATCCGGCCCTTTTCAGGAACAGGCGGAGCATCTTGAACTGGCCTGGGCTGAGCTTGACCGGCTGTCCTTTGCGCGTGAAAGTCTCCGTGACTGTATCGAGCCGGCAGTCGCCGAATTCATAGATGTCCGGCTCGCCGCTACCCCTGCGCCGCATAAAGGCCTCGGCCCGGGCCAGCAGCTCTTTTATACTGAACGGTTTTGTCACATAATCGTCAGCGCCAAGATTCAATCCCATCACAATGTCGGATTCCTGGTCCTTGGCGGTCAGCATGATTATCGGCATATCGAGATTCTTCTTGCGGATTTGACTGCATATCTCGTAGCCGTTGATCTTGGGCAGCATGATATCGAGAATGATAAGGTCAGGTTTTTCAGTAAGCGCTGCTTTGAGGCCCTGCTCGCCGTCGCGAGCGGTCTTGACGCGATATCCCTTCAAATCGAAGTTGTCCTCCAGCCCGCGCAGCATCGCCGGATTGTCTTCGATAATCAGTACACTCTTCATTATAGTAATCCTTTTCGCTGCCTCTTAATTGCCGGCCGGTAGTTTCACGGTAAAAATACTTCCCTCACCAGGCTTACTGCTTACGGTAATCGAACCTTTATGGGCATCTACGATAAATTTTGCGATACTCAGACCCAGGCCGCAACCTTCGGCATTACGCGCGAGGCTGCGATCAACCTGGTAAAACCTCTTAAATATCTTTTTGACGGACCGGCGAGAAATACCTGTTCCATTATCTGAAACGCTAAAACAAACCGAACCGTCTTCGGAAAAAACACTCAATTCAATCTGCTTATCATCATAAGAATATTTGTACGCATTGTCCAGCAGGTTTACAAGCACCGTTACCATCGCATCGCGGTCAGCCGTCACATTAGGCAAATCGTCATGGATATTCATCTCAAAGCTGCACTTACCCTTGCTGAATTTTGTCTTAACCGCCTCGGCGGCATCGCGTGCAATCGCAGCGGGGCTCGTTCTGGCCATCGCGAACGCCTGCTTGTTTCGCTCCATCCTCGAAAAGGTGAGGAAATTATCAATTAATCCCGTAAGCCTTTCATTTTCCTTTGAAACCAGCTCCAGATATTCCGTAACCTGCTGCTGGTTTCTGTAGCTACCCTCCAGCAGTGTATCGACCAACACCCGCATCGATGCCAAGGGCGTTTTCAATTCGTGCGAAACCGTGGCAATGAAATCGTTTTTCAGCTTGTTTGTCTTTATTTGTTTTCCGACGACCCGTGCGGCCAGCAATCCTGCGGTAACCATCACGGCAATGGCAAGGAATCCGGCCCAGATGTACACCACTTTCTGTCTCGCGGCAGTTTTTTCAAAAATGTCAACATCGCTGAAATGAATTTCAACGTGCCAGCCCGAAAAGAATTTTCCCAAAGGAGTCTTGAGAAAACCAGTTCCCTGAGGATTCTCCAAACCCGAGACGTACAGACCGGAGTTGTCCGTTATCCTGCAGGAAACACCAAGCTCCTCGATACCGTCTTGACATAAATCAAAATCCGAGCCAAGCGTCCGTGTTTTCTGCAGGAACAAATATGTCCTGCCGTCGAAGCTGTGATACATTCCATAAATATCTTCCGGCAATTCCAACCTGCGAAAGTTATTTTCCGGCCAGGACTCCAGCATCGCAACAAACGCAGGTTGCTCAGGCACCGCCGCACGTGCCTGGGCTTGTCTGGTCTGATATGATTCTAATACCAACGATATTTGCTGCCTGAGCTGTTCCGCAAAATCCCATTCAACATCCTGAATGCTGTCCAGAGTGACACGAAGCAACGATACCAGTTGAAGTGAATCATCCGCAAGCAAAGGCTCCGATACTTCCGAGCTGCCGTACCTGTCAAGAAAGGCAGCGGCCAGTTCTTCGCCTGAAAGCAGCTCTTTTGCCTTTAGAACCTGAGATTGCAGCTCTTCAGACCATTCGCTTTTTTCCACCATTTCAAGCGCTTTGCGCAGCAAAAAGATACGCGTCGACGACGGCATCAGCAGGAAATCCGAACTACTGCCGGGAGTGTAACTGACAGCCGAACCAATCAACTCCTGCAAGTCGGACCGGCCCAGACCTTCTTTGGTTTCGGCCTTCAGCTCCACAAGCAGAACTCTCGCCCGTGTAATCAGTGACGCGGAAGATGTACTTAAATTTTCGAGATCCTGACCGTAAGCTATATCGCGGCATAAAGCAGTTGCTTTATCAATTTCTCCCAACTTTCTTAAGCAACGGACCTTGCCCATCGAAGCAGAGCATCGCACGTAGTCGTCAACTTTAGATTCAGCGATTTGTCCATACAACCCTATCGACCGTGTGAAATCTTTTTCGATAAATTCCGCAGCCCACGCTTTGTTAAATCCCTCCGGGAACTCACTCGGGTAGTCGTTGCCTCCGGCAAGCGGATAAACCAGCGTGCCGTTGTTGTCATAAATAACAACTGCATCACAGATGGGCAGGCCGTCCGCGCCACGGTCTCTCCCTGTAAGCAGGTCGAACATCTCAACGCCCTGACAGGCCCCCGCTTTTTGCCGGACCGAATTGATTCGGCCCGACCAGAGATCATCGAGCCTCTTGCTCAGCGTGTCCAAACGCAGCCGATAAATATCGGTCAGTTTTTGTCTGACCGCCAGACGATCATTCTTGACCGCCTGATTCATGAACCACAGCAGACAAACGGTGGGCAGTATCACCGCTATCGCAAGCAGCAATACCACCCACCATAACTGGTTGTGTCCGGCAGAAATTTTAACTATCGTTTTCACTTGCTGTTTCTATTTGCCTTCGTTGTAAAGCGCTGTAACCTGGCCTTCACTAAGTGCATAGTTGTAAACGCGAACGTCATCGATCAAACCGTTCCAGAAACGCCCGGTCATTTCCGCATTTTCACCAATAAAGACCGGCTGATCATTTGTGGCTATCGCACCCGACGCCGGCTGTGATACGTCCACGATACCGTCGATGTATATGTACATTTTTTCGCTGTCGTATATACCGGCGACAAGGTGCCATTTTCCATCATTGACGGGCTTATTTCCATACAAACCGCCGTACGGGCTGCCGCCCGGAACCTGCAATCCGGTGCAGGCAAATTCAAGAGCGCTTGTGCCCTGATGCCGCTGCAATCTCCAGGCGCTATCGCCTTTTGTCACGATTGCCTGCCATTCTTTATCGAACTGGTTAACCTTTATCCACGCTGTAACTGTTACTTCGCCGGTGAAATCGAAGTTCGATTCGTTCGCTAAGTGAACGTAGTCGCCTTTGCCGTCGAACAGCAGCGCACCATCTATTTTGCCGCCTGAAGTCTGCCACTTCGGCTCGCCCTGCAGTATCTTGCCGAGATTGCCGTTTCCTGAAGAATCTCCGACTTCCCTGCCGCTCGTCTCGTCAAGCTTCCACCATCCGATCAAACCTGCCAGCTCGGCGGTCCCGAAGGCACTCGGCGTCTGCCACGCGTTATCTTCTTTTCCTCGCCAGGTTAATTTGCTGTCGCGGTCGCCGCCGTCGTCGTCATCGTTTACGTGAACGTCCAGGCCAATCTTTTTGCCCGCCGACGGCTCAACTCCCAGGGTGGCCCATGGAAACTTGATCTCGATCCGATATCCGGCGTCTGCACGTCCAACAGCAAATTCCACTCCCTCGGTTTGGTTGTGCTGGGATTCTCCCATGCTCGGATTTGCTTCGGCCCACCCGAAGTGAAACTGATAGTCGTTGTTGCCGTAGCTGCCCGACTTGCTGTTGTCGGCATCGACAAATACCTCAACACAGTCATCGAGCCAAAATTCATCCGAGTCGTTTTTAAGGCTGTCATCAGTCACATCAACCAGCAAGTAGAGATTCTTTTCATCCCACAAGGCCTTGTAAGAAGCCGAAAAGTCCTCGTCGTTCGAGGGGGGTAAATATATCACGTTGCCGATCTTGTACTCGCGGGACTCGGACCAGCGGTCATCAGCCTTTCCGTCGATAACCACCGGCCGGCTTACTTTCCTGATACTTGCAGAAATTTGTGCCTGCATCCTCTCGGCGCGGGCCTGGTTCCTGGCCTCTGAGACAACCTGAGACAATTGCATGACGGGCCCGAACAACTTGTTCAAGGGGGGCAGCTCACTTATCTCGGCACGTACATTCAAGTTGTTCTGCCCTTCGTAAGTATGCAACTGGATGGTGGTTTTGTCACAGCTATCCGCCAACTGATTGAATAGTCCACTCACATTGCTTTGAGAATCGTCCGGAAGGCCCATAAGGAACAAAGCTCCGCCGGCCCGTATCGCACCGCCGACGTTAATCATCACCAGTTTACTCGCTCCCGGTGATAATCTATTCATGGCATCTTTCAATTGCCCGCCGGAAGTGACGGATTTGCGAGTTCCAAGTGCCGAAACAGACGCCTCGATAACACCCGGATTCAACGACAGGACCGTTGTCTTATTCTCCTGGTTCGTATAACAGTGGAGCTTCAGCTTGTTGACAAGTTCAAACTGGTATCTGCCGACATTCGCTTCAGATTCATCTCCGGACTGGCTCGCTATCAGATTGGTCGCCGTCAGCAATCCGGTCATGATCTGGCGAGTCTGTCGTGGATTTTCACTCGTCAGTACGAGCCCAAAAGAAGCTGCTATCAGAGGTATTCCGGGAACAGTTTCGCCGGAGGAAACGGCGGATGGTAAGACAAACAAGGTGATTTGTTCGATATTGGCGAAGATGTCACCGCTAATCTCAAGGCCCGTCATATTCCGTATATGCTCGTTTATAGCCTTGGCCCGGGCACTTTCAGCTCCGCCCGGAGCAACGCTTAGAAGCGCAACGGCACCGGAGGGAACAACATCGAAGGCGGCTTTGCTTAGCTTCGGAGTGTGAAACATGTCGTATGCAAGACTGTTGTAACCGTCCTTGAAATCTACATTTGCTTCGAGTGCTATCCCATTTTCCTTAATGGAAAAGGAGGCAATCAAATCTTCGATATTCTTAAAGTCGGCAAGACCGTTCGCATGGAGAATGTCTTGAGGAATCTGCCCTTCAGGAAACAGTTTTGTCAAAGCCGTGTATACCTGATCGACATTCGCCCAAACAGTCAAGGCATTTTCCTGGCGGTCTTTCTTGTTAACCTTGGCAAAGGATTTATTGCTCGAAGCAAGTGTCGGATTGTGAGTGACACCCTTGTATTGTTTCACAGACCACGTCAGTTGCCCCGCTGAGTACGCATCCGGAGTCGCCAGAATGACCACCGTATCATCGTATGCAGCGCCTCCTCCGTCAGGAAACTCCACTCTTTGCATGCCTTCTATGGCTTCAACGGGTTTACCCAACAAAACGAGCGCTCCCATGACTAATCCTCGAAGAGCATCACTCTTTCCGGGAAACAGCACTACGATAGCCGGCGGATTATTTGGAGCAATACCGGTAATGCCTATTCCCATGCCGCGTATCTTCTTGAATTCGGCCATCATATTCGGATTCAAAAAACCAGCCACGATGTTCCCGGGTGACGCCCCGCCTTGAGGTGCGCCGCCGATAGCTGCAAGGGGATTTTCAAGGGGAGTCCCCTCAAGCATGTTGAGAATGGTTTCGATTTGCTTGCCGGGGCTGCCAATTTCCACGTAAGCCAAGGTCTCTGGCGGCATCAGTGCTGCCGGGTCGGCATTGCTCAGCTCCTGCAGCAGGGGTTTCACCTTGCTGATAATATTGGCTTGGTCGCTATAGCCGGCGACCAGCTCATCAAAAACCAGCTTTGCCTGCTGCTCCTGCTGCTTCTTAAGATAACACATCCCCTGCCGATACATGGCCTGAGCGATATGAGACTTTTGCGCCGAACTGTCTTTGATGACTTGCGCATAGATATTGATCGCCGCATCGAGATCGCCGTCGACCTCCTCGGCGTAGAGGCCTTCCTGCAGCAGCTCACTTGCTGATTTGGCCAAAGCGGCTGAGGCAATCAGAGCAACAGCCAAAAACAAAATGATTTTAATGCTCTTAAACTTTTCCATAATCATGCTCCTTTCAAATAGATTAACAAAAAAACAATCACTTTTACAGAAGCAATTATGCAGTCCAAATGTTACCGTTCTGTTACGATTTTGTACTTTTTTTATTATTTTTTATGACGTAATGCAAACATTCAAAATCCGAAAGGATGCGCCAATCAAGCCCGATAATACGACATTTCACGCCGCAGAGCCTTATTTGTGATAAAACTCAGTCTTAAGCTTAAGCTTGATTTTTTTATATACGATATTTAGAATATTTCGTTTGCTCGATTTGCGTTAAGTAAAGTACGTCTCGAGCAAAACGACTGACAACTTTTGAACGATAAACGATAAGAGAATCAATGCGCAAATCGGTCAAATATCTCATCGTCGGTATCAGCGCGACAGCCACCGTTGTTGCGATAGTCTTATTAACCATGTCCCAGGAACGCCGGCTCCGGGCAGAAGATATATTAGCACGTTATCAGGAAGAAGTCGAATACGGCAGGCTGACGATTGGCTACCCGCTGGATGAAACGGTTTTTCCCCCGGAAATCGTGCCTCCCACGTTTCGCTGGAATGACAATTCCGGCTCCGACATGTGGCTTATAAGTATCAGCTTCCAGGACAACGAAGGCGGCATGAATGTCCTGGCGAGCGAATCCAGGTGGATCCCTGAGCAGGAACAATGGCAGACTATAAAGAAACGGTCCATGGAGAAGGATGCCAGGGTGACTATTTTGGGTGTCAACCGGGAGTCACCGGCGAAAATCGCCTCAGCAGGCCGAATTAAAATCAGAACATCCAAAGACCAGGTTGGCGCGCCGTTATTCTACCGGGAAGTAAACCTGCCCTTTGTTGACACTGTCAAGGACCCCTCGCGCATTCGATGGCGTTTCGGTGATATTTCCTCCCCACAGCAGCCTCCAATCGTCCTGGAGAATATGCCGGTTTGCGGAAACTGTCACTCCTTTTCCGAACGCGGCGAGATCCTCGCAATGGACGTGGATTATGCCAACAACAAGGGTTCGTACGTCATCACGCGCACCGCAGAAGAAATGATCCTCGCGACGAGCGATATCATCACGTGGAACGACTACAAAAAGGAGGATGGAGAACAAACCTTCGGTTTGCTCTCCCAGGTCTCTCCGGACGGCAGGTTTGTGGTCAGCACGGTCAAGGACAAGTCTGTCTTCGTTCCAATGCCGCCTCTGGCATTCTCTCAGCTTTTCTTCCCCGTCAAAGGCATACTTTGCACATACGACAGGCAGGCCCGTACATTTGAGTCACTACCCGGCGCCGATGACCCGCAATACGTCCAGAGCAACCCGGCGTGGAGCCCCGATGGCAAGTATATTGTTTTTGCCAGAGCAAAAGCATACGATCTCAAGGATACCGAAGGCAAAGGCAGAGTGCTTCTGACCCGGGAAGAATGCAGGGAATTCACCGAGGACGGAAAGCCATTTTTATTCGACCTGTACAGAATTCCGTTCAATGAAGGAAAGGGCGGCAAACCGGAACCACTCGAGGGAGCCTCCAATAACGGCATGAGCAACTTCTTCGCGAAATACTCGCCCGACTGCAAATGGATCGTGTTCTGCAAAGCCAAAAGCTATATGCTGCTTCAGCCCGACAGCGAGCTTTACATCATACCGGCCGAGGGAGGCAAGGCCAGAAGACTGCGAGCTAATACAAGCCGGATGAACTCATGGCATAGCTTCTCTCCTAACGGCAAGTGGCTGGTGTTTTCATCAAAAGCCTATTCAGATTATACGCAGCTCTGTCTGACCCACATTGACCAGCAGGGAAACAGCAGTCCATCTGTCCTGCTGGAACACTTCACCGCCCCGGACAGAGCCGCGAACATTCCCGAGTTTGTCGATGCCAAACCTGCTGCAATTAAGAAAATCAGCGAAGAATTCCTGAACGATTATTCTTTTGTAAGAGCCGGCAACGAGTTTTTCAAAGCCGGCGATACGGATAACGCAATCCAGGAGTACAGACGTGCGCTGGAACTGAATCCCAACAACGCCGAAGCACACCTTAGACTCGGCTTTCTCATGTACAACGCCAAACAAATGCATGATGAGGGCATGGCACATTATTACAAAGCTCTACAGGCCAATCCGAGCGATCCCCGCATACACCACGATTTGGGTATGGCGCTGCTGCACCAGAGGCAATTTGACCAGGCCATCAAACATCTCTCGGAGGCATTACAGCGTATGCCTAACGGCCTCGACAAGCAGTACAATCCAGTCGGCATGCACTACAACCTTGCTCTGGCATTATCTTACGCCGGAAGGCCCAAAGAAGCGATTACTCATTTCTCCGAGGTCTTACGCCTCGATCCGAACAATGCACCAGTTCATTACAGGCTGGCGATGATGCTGGCCGATCAGCGAGACCTCGACGAGAGTCTCAAGCATTACGCAGCGGCCGTACAACTAAAACCGGACATTGACACATCGCCGATGCTCCATTACCTGCTGGCGATGAATTATGCCGAAGCACAACGATTCAGCGAAGCAGTCCTGTCGGCTGAAAAGGCGCTTGGTCGAGCTAATGCCGCCGGAGACGTAAGGCTCGTACAGGAAATTAACAAATTACTTGAATTCTGCAAAAATCAAGGCTATTCCTCGAAGCAAAGCAATGAAAAGTGATATAAATTCAAATAGCAGCGGATTGACCGCGAAAAAGCCCGGAATTAAGGTTAAATCCGTATTTTCTATCAACGATATCGGGAGTATATATGCGTAAGCCCGTCACATATCTCGTTGTGAGCGTCAGCGTTGTGGTGATTGTTGCAGCGGCAGCGTTATTTGTCACTTTCTACAAAGCTGAGCCCGGAGCAGAGGATATATCAGCACTGTATCGGGATGATGCCAAATACGGCAGCCTTACGATTAGCTACCCGCTCGACGAAACGCTTTTTCCGCCGGAAATTGTGCCGCCCTTATTTCGCTGGAAGGATGACAATTCCATCTCCAGCATATGGCTTATCTCCATAAGTATCCCGGACGGCAAGCCCGGCATGAATTTCCTAACTCGTGAACCACAGTGGGCGCCCGAGCCGGAGCAGTGGGAAGCCATAAAGAAGCGGTCACTGGAAAAAGATGCCGAAGTCACCATTCTGGGCGTCAGCCGCGGAGTGACAGCAAAAATCGTCTCGGCGGGACATGTCACGATCAGAACCTCTAAAGACGAGGTCGCCGCGCCGTTGTTCTACCGGGAGGTAAACCTGCCCTTTATCGAAGCCGTCAAGGACCCCTCGCGCATCCGGTGGCGTTTCGGTTCTATTTCTTCGCCGCAGCAGCCTCCGATTGTCCTGGATAATATGCCGGTCTGTGGGAACTGTCACTCATTTTCCGCAGACGGCAAAACACTCGGATTAGATGTGGACTACGCCAACGACAAGGGCTCATACGCGATTGCCTCGGTCTCAGAACAAATGGTTCTAGCGAAAGACACGATTATAACGTGGAGCGATTACAAAAGGGACGATGAGCAGGAGACGTTCGGCCTGCTCTCGCAAGTCTCCCCGGACGGCAGGATGGTTGTCAGCACGGTAAAGGACAAGTCTGTTTTCGTTCCAAGGCCGGACCTGGCTTTCTCCCAGCTCTTTTTTCCATTCAAGGGCATTCTGGCCGTATATGACAGGCAAACACGTAAATTTGAGGCACTGCCGGGGGCGGATGACCCGCAGTATGTCCAGAGCAATCCCGCCTGGAGCCCAGACGGCAAATATATCGTCTTTGCCAGAGCCAGGGCCTACGACCTCAAACGCACTTCTTCAAGCGGCAAAGTGCTTTTGAGCCCCGAAGACTGCAAGGAATTCCTCGAAGAAGGAAAACCGTTTCTTTTCGACTTATACAGGATTCCGTTCAACGATGGAAAAGGCGGCACGCCCGAGCCGATCCAGGGCGCTTCCAACAACGGCATGAGCAATTTCTTCGCAAAATACTCGCCTGACGGCAAGTGGATTGTCTTCTGCAAAGCCAAAAGTTATATGCTGCTCCAGCCCGACAGCGAGCTTTACATCATACCGGCCGAAGGCGGCACAGCCAGAAAACTTCACGCCAATACCAGCCGGATGAACTCCTGGCACAGCTTCTCACCCAACGGCAAGTGGCTGGTGTTTTCCTCTAAAGCCAATTCAGCCTACACGCAGCTTTTCCTGACCCACATCGACGACCAGGGCCGCAGCACCCCTGCCGTCCTGTTGTCGCATTTTACCGCCCCGGACAGAGCGGCAAATATACCTGAGTTTGTCAATGCCGGACCAGCGGCAATAAAAAAAATCAGCGAGCAATTCGTGGACGATTATTCTCTTGTGAGAGCTGCGAACGAACTGCTCAAAGCCGACGATTTAGACCAGGCGGAACAAAAATGCAGACAGGCGCTGAAACTGAACAAAAACAATGCCCAGGCCCACTACACGCTGGCGTGCTGCCTCGAACCAAGGGGCATGCTCGAAGAAGCCACATCCCATTTGTCCGAGGCTGTGCGACTTGACCCGAACTATGCCGATGCGCACTACAATCTCGGTCAGGCGATGTTCCGCATGTCAAAACCCGATGAGGCAATAAAACATTTATCGCTGGTTGTGCAGCTTGATCCGGACCACGTCAAAGCCCAAAACAGCCTGGGCGCCATCCTGCTGACAAAGGGGATGGTCGAAGAGGCACAGCCGCATCTATCGGCAGCGGTGCGCCTTGACCCGAACAACGTCGATGCACAGTACAACCTCAGCCAGGCGATGCTCCGTCAGGGAAAGACCGATGAAGCAATCGTGCATTTGCAGGAGGTAGTGCGGCTGAAGCCTGACGACGCCGATGCGCACTATGCCCTTGGTGTCGGACTGGCCGGCCTGGGGAGACCCGATGAGGCGATCAAACATTGGTTAAAGGTTGTGAGCTTGAAGCCTGATTTTACGGGCGCGCACTACAATCTGGGCGTCGCACTGGCCCGCCAGGGAAAACTCAATGAGGCATCCGGGCATTGGCTGCACGTGATACGTCTTGAGCCGAATAACGCCGAGGTTCATTACATGCTCGCCAATGCCATGGCCGCTCTTGGAAAGCTCGATGAGGCGATCCGGTATTACTCGAAAGCTGTACAACTCAAGCCGGAAATCGACACCTCGCCGAGGCTGCACGATCTTCTGAGTATGAACTATGCTAAAACAGGCCAGTACCAAAAAGCTGTTTTATCCGCTCAGAAAGCAGCCGATCTGGCTCGTGCCGCGGGACAGGAAACGCTCGCACAGCAAATCGAGCGGCGAATTGAACTCTATAAACAAAATCAGCCTTTAGAAAATCCATCAACGAGAGACAGCGATGAATAACCTTATTTCAACCG
>Ga0315288_10001832_pt1 | contig 27576 bp, 11 predicted proteins | sample YL17G11_20_MG_FD_203454 | JGI IMG/M metagenome (GOLD analysis project Ga0315288, IMG submission 203454) | Sediment microbial communities from Yellowstone Lake, YNP, Wyoming, USA - YL17G11_20 | ecosystem: Environmental > Aquatic > Freshwater > Lake > Sediment | place: USA: Wyoming | collected... | reverse complement strand
CTGGCGATTTGTCCCGACCCCTGGACCAGTCGCAACTGCTACTCCAAGAACCTATATTCCAATAACGATTGACCGCACAACTACTCATAACTTCAGCTTTGACGTGACACCGAATCCATTCACGAAACTGACTACCATCCGCTATACGGTTCCTGTTTCTGGTAAAGTCTCAGTCAAACTCTACAACGGAACGGGTAGACTAATCGAGACACTAATTGATGAGCATCAGAATACTGGTTTATATACATTGAACATTGAAAATTGGAAATTGAAAATTCCTAACGGTGTTTATTTCTTGAAATACGAATCTGATATGAATAAGAGTGAAATTAAACTCATTGTCCAATAATGAAAAAGAATAATAAGACACGGATAAATTCCGTATTAATGACAGAAAAGTCAAATGTTGGATAATAAATGTTGTGTTCTAATCCGCCTAAGACGGACAAATCACTTTTATTGAAAGGGAGAAATAATGAGTAAAATATTAATATTTGTATTAATATCATCAAGTTTACTCTTTGGCACAAGCGAAGTATTAAAATTCACTGATAACTGGGGAAGAAATCCATTATTTAATATTGTTACTTCAAGTGATGCCGGAATGGAAATTATATTTAGTTGCCAGCAAACTGTTGTCGAAGAAACAACCATTGATGGAGTACCGATGAAAACTTTTGGTGTACCTGGTATGTTTCTTCCTAATGATGAAGGCGCTCCGAATCTTCAAGGAACAGGTCGATACATCGCGATTCCACAAGGTGCGACTGCTAAAGTTACAATCGTTGATAAACGAACTGAAATTTATAAAGACATCAAAGTAGCACCCGCCCCTAATATCCCTTTAGATAGTGATGATTCACCACTTCGATATGTTAAAAATATGGATATTTATTCAAAGAATGCTTATTATCCTGATACACCTGTAAAACTTTCCGAACCGATGCAGATTCGTGGTGTTGATTGTGTTATTCTTGGTATCACACCATTTCAATATAACCCAGTAACTAAAGAGCTGATTGTATATAAAGATATTAGAGTCCGAATTGATTTTGAAGGTGGCAATGGTCATTTTGGTGATGATGTGCTACGCAATCCATATTGGGAACCAATGCTTCAAGGGCATTTATTAAACTATAGTTCTTTACCCGAACTTGATTACACCGATTATTATGCTAAATGCCGAACGCAGACCAAAGATGGTCGGGATGGGGTTGAATATATCATAATTGTTCCAGATGATGCGACTTTTATTGCATGGGGTGATACGATTAAGAATTGGCGAAAATTACAAGGCATCTCCACCGATGTTTTTACTTTGACCGAAATTGGCGGGTCAACCACAACTGCGATTGAGAATTTCCTAAATACTGCCTATAATACTTGGAGTCCTCGACCGGTTGCATTTTTGATTCTTTCTGATTATCCGGCAACAGGCGATGTTTATGGTGTGACTTCTCCAATTTGGAATTCTTATTGCGTATCGGATAATATCTATGCAGATGTTAATGGCGATAATTTACCCGATATGTATCATGCGCGGATTTGTGCTCAGACTGCGAGTCAATTGAGTATAATGATTAATAAGTTTTTGAGTTATGAAAGAAACCCTTACACTTCAGTTGACTTTTATAACAAGCCGATTACCGCAACCGCCTGGCAGACGGAACGGTGGTTCCAGTTATGTGGTGAAGTAATTCGCGGTTTCTTAAAAGACAGCACACACGGTGGACTTAAAAAGAACCCTACGCGACAATGTAACATATATTCAGGGACACCCGTGGTCGGTGGTGCTTGGTCAACAGCGCAAAATACTTCAACCGTTGTCATTTACTTCTATAACCGTGGGTGGTTAACCTCGATGACAAATCCATATGATGCCACATGGTGGAACAACGGGTCAGCAAGTCAGATCACTACGGCAATTAACAATGGCGCGTTTTTATTACAACACCGCGACCACGGTGGAGAAACCGGTTGGGGCGAACCAGCGTATAGTAATTCTGATATAAATAATCTAACTAATACGCAGTATATATTTGTTAATTCATCAAATTGTTTAACTGGAAAATATAATTGGACGAGTGAATGTTTTACAGAAAAATTTCACCGTGTGCAATATGGTGCTCTGGGATTGAATGCGGCAAGCGAAGTTTCCTATTCATTTGTTAATGATGCTTATGTCTGGGGTATGTACGATTGTATGTGGCAGCAGTTTATGACCGATTATCCGGCAACGGATTTGCCAGGGCATAGTGTCTTGCGTCCATGCATAGCAATGAACTACGGAAAATATTTCCTACAAGCATCAGGCTGGCCTTATAATACTTCAGATAAAACTGTGACCTATCATCTATTCCATCATCATGGCGATGCGTTCCAAACACTTTACTCACAAGTCCCCCAAAATCTCACAGTCAGTCATGCTTCAACACTTTCTGCTGGTTCAACCAGTTTCACGGTTACCGCTAATGACAGTTCAGTTATTGCATTAACCGTAAATAATGAAATTATCGGTGTTGCATTAGGCACAGGAAGTCCGGTTTCAATTACAATCCCTTCACAAACTGCCGGTAATACGATGAAAGTTACAGTAACTAAGGCGAACTATTATCGCTATCAGGCGCCAGTGCTGATTATGAGCAGCAAAGATGTCGGCGTTACCGCTATTGCATATCCAATCGGCACAGTTGATTCGACTGGTTCAATTATCCCCAGGGCACGAGTTAAGAATTTCGGAGCAGATAGCGTAACTTTTCAAGTAACATTTAAAATTGGAGGTATTTATACCAGTTCCCGGGCTAAAAAACTTAATGCGGGAGTCGAGGATACAGTGAACTTTTCAGCGTGGGGCTCGCCCAGAGGCACATATACTATGCGTTGCTCAACCTATGTTTCGGGAGATGCGAATAGTAGTAATGATACAATGTCAGGCTCGATTACGGTTATTGTTAATGATGTCGGTGTTACATCAATCACAGTGCCAGACGATACAATTTATCTTGGTGTTTTAGCACCAAAGGCAACTGTGAAAAATTATGGAACCGACTCAGCCAGTTTCTATAGCTTTTTCAAAATTATCGATACACTAAATACACAGGTTTATTTTGATTCTTCTTATGTTAATAAACTGGCACCAAATAAAACCAGTACTCGAACTTTTAAGGAATTCTTGTTTCAGACTGGTCGTTATAGTTTGAGGTGTTCAACTGCTCTGAGTAACGATAACAATCCGTTAAATAATGTAAAATTGGATTCGGTTGTTGTACTTTTTCTCCCCCCCTGGGTCTTAAAAGATAGCGTTCTACTAGGACCAAATAATAAAGGAGTCAAAGGTGGCGGTGCATTGACCGTTGGAATTGCGGGTAAGATTTATGGCTTGAAAGGTAATAATACTCGGGAGTTCTATATCTATGATATTGACCGTGATTCTTGGGCTATGAAAGAGTCAATCCCTTATGACCCTTTAAACAAGAAAAAAGTTAATAAGGGCGCGGCATTGGCATATAATAAAAATTCCGACCCCGACATAATCTATGCAACAAAAGGTAATAATACTCTGGAATTCTGGGCGTATGATGTTGATAATGATAGTTGGATTCGTAAACCAGACGTTCCATATAATACCATACCGGTTAAGAAGGTAAAAGGTGGTGCTGGGTTAACATTTTTAAGACGTAGTAGTCGAGATTATATCTATTTACTAAAGGGGAATCGAACCCTTGAATTTTATGCTTTTCATTGTCAGGGCGATTCCTGGATAAAGAGTTTAACCGACGCGCCATTCGGCCCTGATTTCAAATCATTTAAAGATGGTAGTTGTATTACAACAGGATTAAATAATAAATTATATGCACTGAAAGGTGGGGCGAGATATAATGAGTTCTGGTGCTATGATGCCTCTTTTAATACCTGGACCGAATTAGAAAGTCTGCCCAGATATGACTCATTGCTTAATAAAAGCGTAAAAGTAAAAGATGGGGCGTCATTGTGTTTTGACGGAGACAGTTTGATATATGCTTTCAAAGGAGGAAATCGCCAGTCGTTCTGGGTATATAATATCAACCGTAACTTTTGGCAGGAAAAAGATACAATTCCGAGAGGAACCGGCGGCAGGAAGGTTAGTAGCGGCGGGGCATTAGCTTATGCCGATGATAAAGTCTATGCTCTAAAAGGAAACCGGACTCTGGAATTTTTGTGCTGGACACCTTATTTATCCGACATCAGACCCGCACAAGAGAAAATAATCGCAGAGACAGCAGAGAAATCAGAGAGAAAATTCTCTGTGAACTCTGCGTGCTCTGTGGTTAAAAGCGGAGACCAAATTAGCATAACACCGAATCCGGTAACTAATCATTCTGAAATTAAAATCAATCTGGTTCAACCCAGCAAAGTTAATATTAGTCTTTATAATAGTGTTGGACAGTTATTAAACATAATGTCCGACCGAGAGTTTGAACAGGGTTTGCATTACTTGCCTTTAAGTTTAAATGGGTTGACTTTTGGTGTATATTACTTAAGATGTAACGTTGGACAAAAGATTAATACGATAAAGGTCATTATTGAATAAAATAAGAATTATTAATAGAGAGGTATCATGATAAGAAAAAGTGCGGTACTAACCATTGTTTTTACTTTGTTTATTGTCAGTTTTATCTATGCCGGCAGCATCGTTAAAGAGTTTGATTTTCCTTCGAATTCACTTGAGGTCGATTATCGTGATGGCTATAGTTTAGTTAGTTTAAAAGGGTGTGGTTTAACATTACAAGAAACTGGCAAGCCAATCATCCCTTTTGCTAATCTTAATGTTTTAATTCCACCATCATCAGAAATAACTAATATTGAAATCCTGGAAGCGAAACGAACTGAAATTGCTGGTGAATACTTTCTATATCCCGCGCAGTCGCCGAGACCAATATCTTTTGAGGGTGAAATTCCTTTTGTTTCACCGGATGAAGCAACCTATCAATTAGCAACCGAATATCCCCAGAAAATAAATGAGATTATTCCCAGCGGCAATAAATCAGAGTACAGAATTGGTGGGGTTTTTCTTTATCCTTTGCAATATATTCCTAAAGAAAGAAAGCTTGTTCTCTATGAGAAGCTCAAAATAAAAATTAATTATGAAGAGAACAGATATGAAATCGGGTCTTTAACCCAGTCCCAAAAACAACTATTTAAAACCGAAATTAAAGATTTAGTTATCAATCCTGAAAATATCGAAGCATTTTCACCGCAGATAGCGGTCTCGGACAATCCGGATATTGATTATATAATTCTTACCTCGACTACATTGGAACCAAGATTTTCACCATTAGTCAACTGGCTGAAAAAGACCGGCTTTCTGACCGAGACACGAACTACCACCTGGGTAAATTCAACTTATACCGGTCGTGATTTACAGGAAAAGATAAGGAATTTTGTCCGAGATTATTTTACTAATCATGGCTTGAAATATATTTTGTTAGCCGGCGACCATTCGATAATTCCATCCCGACAAGCAAGGGCAGTTGTCGGCAGTGATGTTGGTAATATCCCAAGTGATTTATACTATCTTGATTTGCAGTGGTCTTGGGACGGCAATAATAATAATATTTTTGGTGAAGCAACGTATGATACGGTTGACTTGTATTATGATTTGTATGGCGGGCGCTGGTCATTTGAGACTACTGCAGAAGTTGATACGATGATGAGAAAATTCATGACTTATGTAAAAAATCCGGATACGCTTTACCAGAAGCGTTTACTTTTACCCGCTGCACTCCTCTGGGACGGTTACACTCACATGCAATCTCAAGACTCAATTGCTAATCTAAGTCTGACTGGTTGGACTGACCGAGAAATTAATATGGGTTCAAACGATGCCTGGCGCTATGCGGTACGGGATTCTTTAAATGCCGGCTTTGGTTTTGCTCATCTGGTCGGTCACGGCAATGATTTAGGTGTCTATATTTCCGGACCGATGTATTACTATACTGACCCGGCAACCCAGACAAATTATAATAAGTTAGCGATTGTTAACTCAATCGCTTGTACCCCTGGCAATTTTGAGACTAATGACTGCTTAGCCGAAGAGATGATGAAAGCAAGGGGCAGTGCAATCGCGGTGATGATGAATTCAAGATACGGCTGGGGAACACCGCCATCAATGGGTCCTTCAGAAGCACTCGACCTCCGATTTTTTCACTATCTGTTCAGCCGTGACTCGATACGAATTGCAAACTGCCATCAAGGTTCAAAACAGGCGTATCGAAATTCAGCTTTATCCGACCAGGTTTGGCGCTGGTGCTATTACGAATTAAATCTTTTTGGCGAACCGCAAATGATGATGTGGAAAGATAACCCCAAAAAGATGATTACTACTTTCCCCAATACGATTAATACTGGTTCACAGAGTTTTACCGTAACAGTAACTTCAGAGGGTTCACCGCTGTCACAGGCAAATGTCTTCTTGTGGAAGGGCGCTGAAGTTTATCTGAACGGATTGACTAATGCTAGCGGTCAGGTGACTTTTTCAGCGAACCCGACATCCAGTGGTTATATGTATGTGACCGTAGTTGCTAAGAATAAAATTCCTTTTGAAGATAGCTCGCAGGTAAGCAATTCTTCCCGCGATGTCGGCGTTGAAGCAATTTCAAGTCCGGGTAATACAATACCGGAAAATACTGCGATGATTTCTCGGGCATTAGTAAAAAATTACGGAACCAGTGCACAGAGCAGTATTCCGGTTGTCTGTTCAATTGTCGGGAGTAGTGGCACGTTAAGATACACTAACACACAAACCATAACAACGCTTGCCGCCGGTGATACATTCCGAGTTAATTTTTCTTCCTGGACACCTTTGATTGCTGAATTGTGTACAGTCAAAATGCAAACAAATCTTTCCGCTGACCAAAATCCTGGTAATGACCGCAAGATAACGACAACTTTAGTAAATTTATTGAATAATATTGGAATTGATACAATCATATATCCTTTAGACGTTCATTCAGTAAATACATCTATGGTGCCGATTGCACGAGTAAAAAATTACGGGTATTCAGTTCAAATAAATTTTCCAGTCGTCTGTTCGATTGTTAACATTAATGGTGTATTAAGGTATACAAATACACAGACTATTACTTCACTTGCTTCCGGAGATACAGTACGGGTAAATTTTTCATCCTGGATACCTACGGTTACTGAAGTATGCACGGTAAAAATTCGGACTAATCTTACTGGTGATGAATATACAGCTAATGACCGAAAAAAACAGACTATTACAATTATTCAAATACTCACCGAAAACTTTGAAACAAATAATGGTAATTATGCAGCAAATCCAACAACTAGTGCTTGGGAATGGGGAACACCGACATCCGGACCTAATGCAGCACACTCAGGTACAAAACTCTGGGCAACTGTGCTTGCAGGAAATTATTCGGATACTGTTAACTGGAAGTTAACCAGCAGAGAATACATCGCTACCACTAACAATCCGACTCTTAAATTCTGGCATTGGTACTATATGGAAGAAAGTGGAACATATTCAGGGCGAGCATATGATGGCGGTAATGTTAAGATTTCCACAGACAGCGGTAATACTTGGAGTGTAATCAGACCGGTTAGTGGTTATGATGGTGTTGGTTATATAACAACTTATGGTATTGCTAATGAATCATGTTATACAGGGATAGGTACAACATGGCAAGAAGCACAGTTTGTATTACCAATTAATTCGGGTCAACGATTTTTCTTAAGATGGCATTTTGGCAGTGATGTTGGCACGATTTATCCGGGTTGGTATGTCGATGATATTTCTAGTACTGGTTTTGCTGTTTTTAGCGGTATTACTAAAGATGTTGGAGTTGATGCAATAATCTACCCGACTGGAACACATCAGCAGAATACGCAACTACTACCAATTGCACGAATAAGAAATTTCGCTTCGGCAACCCAAACTAATTTCCAGGTTATCTGTTCAATCACTGGTGCGAATAATGCGTTCCGATATACTAATACCCAAACTATCACATCCCTTTCTGCCAATGATACAACACGAGTTAATTTTGCGGGATGGACACCAACAATTATTGAAGGGTGCACAGTAAAAATACGGACTAAACTCACCAGTGACCAGAATACGACTAATGATCGGGCAGTGCTTTCCTTCTCAGTTGGAGATTATATTCCACCGGCAATTCCAATTATGATTTCACCAGTTAATGGAATCACGATTAATAATTCATCACCTAATTTTATATGGCATTCGGTTTCAGATGCGGTGCTATATAATATTGTGCTAAATTCAGGAAAATCAGAAATTATTAATGAGATGTTAAGCGATACAGTTTACACTCCGGATGATTTAGACGATGCGAGTTATTCCTGGCAGATTCGAGCAAGAGATTCGGTCGGTAATTGGAGTATATTCTCCAGTGAATGGCTATTTACAATTAGTGCAGCAATTCCGGGCTGGCACCCAGACACATTTATGCCGGCAAGTAAGACAGTAAAAGGTGGCGGTGCGTTAGTTGCAAAGGGAACTAACCTCTACGGATTCAGGGGCAATAAATCGAATGAATTTTATTTATACAACAGCACCAACTGGACTGCACAAGAATCTATGCCGTTTGGCAGAAAACCATTTGACCCATCTCAATTTAATAAGAAAAAAGTAGGTAAGGGTGGTGCTTTATGCTATGATGGTGCAGGAAAAATATATGCGACCAAAGGCAATAGCACTTATGAATTCTGGGTTTATAATATTGCAGCAAATACCTGGACTGCTAAAGCATTCGTGCCATCCGGCAAAGGACTCAAGGGCGGAACTTCCATCACTTACAAAGATGGTAAAGTCTATCTGTTAGCTGGTGGACAAAAATTAGGCGAGTCGAATTTCTTTATTTATGATACAACAACTAATCTATGGAGTCCTTTAGCAATGCCGCCATCCGCGGATGGGAAAGCATACAAAGATGGCAGTTGTATTGTGTTAGTTTCTGACACAATCTTTGCCTTGAAAGGTAGTGGAAAAGCCAATTACCTCTCAGCCTATAATATCAGTACCAATACCTGGGGTTCCAGAATGTTTATACCGTTAATCGATGCGCGCATTGGCAGGCAAAAGAAAGTAAAAGACGGTGGTGCGATGACAACCGATGGCTTTATTATCTTTGCCATTAAAGGCGGTGGTGTAAACGAATTCTGGACCTATCAGCCAGGTTCGAATACGTGGTCGCCATCCGATACGATTCCCAGACTACTGGCAAATAAGAAATCGGTTCCTAAAACTGGTGCAGCGCTGGCTTATGCGGATGGGAAAGTTTATCTTTTAAAGGGAAATAATACTTCTGAATTTTGGCAATATGCACCATATACAGAAATGTCAAAAGTTAAAAGTCAAAAGTCAAAATTAACACAAAGTGTCATTGCGCAGTCGCCTTCAGCGACCCCAATCTTAAGTATCTTACCTTTGCTCAATGTTACACCCAATCCAATGAAAGAACGGTCAAGGATTAATTTTAATCTGGCGCAGAATAATAATGTCAAAATATCACTCTACAATAATATCGGGCAATTGGTAATCGTGATTTTAGACCATCAGTGCATACAAGGTTCATATTCGCTGCCATTAAACCCAAAAAATTTGAGTTCGGGTATTTATCATCTAAGATGTGAAATTGGTAACAATTCCCAGTCGATAAAACTGATTGTAAAATAAATAATACGCTCTTCTTTAACCACTGAAGGCACTGAATTCACTGAATTTTTATTTTCTGTGTCTTCTGTGTTTTCAGTGGTTTCTGTGGTTCTTCTTCTTTATTAAATTAAAATCCTCTCAACAATACTTCGGACGAATATTTCCTAAGCGGAATAATAAATTTTTCGATATCTTCTTTTTTATACGGTTTTTTATTTCTAAACTGAGCCAAGCGGGCATTTTGGGGAACGAACTGCTGGATTACATATTTTTTGACCGGTGCGATTTGTTGAGCAATGACAAGTAAATCTTCTGGCTCGACAATACCTGGAATCAAAGTCGTTCTAAATTCATAATCAACACCGCATTCTTTTAACAATTTAATTGTCCGATCGATTACTACTAAATAAATCTTTCTGCCACATGCTTTATCATATCTCTTGTCTAAAGTAGTTTTAATATCCATCGCCACATAGTCAACTAAACTTGATTCAATCGCTTCTTTTAGCGGATAAGGGAAAAAGCCATTGGTGTCAATCTTGGTTTTAAAGCCCAAATCTTTAATCTTAATTAATAGTCCGAAAATCTCAGGGTGCATCATCGGCTCGCCACCGCTGATGACAACACCGTCAATCCATTTCTTCTTGGCAATGAGTTTTTTCTTAATGTCTTCCCATTTTATTTCTTTCAGTTCTTTTGATTCTTTAACTAACGGATAATTCTGACAAAATGGACAGTGAAAATTACATCCGCCGACAAAAATAACTGACGAAACCTTTTTGTCCCAGTCAACCAGCGAAGTCTCAATAAAACCTAAAATTTTCATAACAAATTATGCCACGGATGAGCACGGATAGAAATAAAGAACTAACCACAGAATACACTGAAGGCACTGAAAGATTTCTTTTTTTCCTCTGTGTTTTCTGTGCATTCAGTGGTCAAATATTTTCGGGTTTATCAATGGTTAATAATTCTGTGAGTTCAGAAAAGATTGGGGCGGATTGTACCCACCGTTTAATTTCTTTATCGTCTTTCATTAAAATTACCGCCGGTATTTCAGGAACACTACGGTAAGCACTTTCTGCCAGTCCAGCAACCGTATCAACATCAAAATACTCGATAGCAATAGGGGTGTAGTGCTGTGAAAAATATTCCATTTTTTCCTTTATCGATTTACAAGCAGGACAACCTTCCCTGCCAAATATAAATATTTTCATACTCAATAATAATTGTTAATATTCATTTGTCAAGATTAAGAAATGAGAGTTCATAAAAACTCACTCTCTTTCCGGACTTCTTCAGAAGAAAGTATATTATAAAATATATTTGTGTTAAGGATAATATATGAAAAACATTAAACTCATTCTTATTATATTTACTATTTGTTCTGTAATAATAAGATGTTGAAGCAAATCAATCGATAAAACATCCTTTAAAGAGGGAATTGATACTTTACTTATCAGATCGATATTTGAAAACGAGAATAAAGAAAAAATCGTTTTGCTATCAATTAAATATAATATTGATATAAAAGTAACGGGAAATATTATTGGTGAATACCTATCAAAACATGATTATTTTTACATTATTAATAAAACAATAATTAATGCGCTATTTAGAAATGACAGCATAAAAAACCAATCAGATCTATATAAATATAACGAAAATAATTTAGATATTATGGAAACAATTACACAACTAAGCATTAAATATAACTTGCCAATTTATAAGATTGCCAGTTTAATAATTGATTACAAAATCTGGGCTGAATGTGAGCAAAAATCAACCGATTAATTTTTATTATGGTCAAAGGGTTTATCTAAAAGCCCACGTCGATATGCTCGCCACCACTATTTATAGCTTTCAAATGTAACGATTAATCACTCGGGACACATCTAATTTTCATCATAAATCTCGTGCAATTTTAGGCAAGGTCTTGAAGATTAAAGCGTAAGGATTGAGTTTTATTGATAGTTGTGTGCGATATTGGGGCATGCCCCCGGCATGCCCCCCACATGCCCCGGTCAACCCAGGGGATTATGGTGGGGCATGCCCTGGGCATGGGTCAGATGATTTAATAGAAGTTCTAATAAGGATTTTAAACGTAAATCTATTTCAAAATCTATTCATCAATCTATTTCAATTTCTACCGGAAAATCTATCAGAAAACATATCAGGAAGCATATCAGGGAATCTATCCGGGAATCTATCAGGGATTATACCGGGGTATTAACTTCACCACTCGGAAATTCGATTCGAAGATTAAAAGATTGGAAGATTTAAAAATTGTAGGGCTCGATTCGAGCAAATTAAATTCTTTCGACAGGATTGACGCGAAGCGTAGATGGAGCGAAAGCGACATCAACTCGATTTTCTGTGTCTTCAGTGCCTTCAGTGGTTAATTTTTATCTGTGTTCATCTGTGGCTAATCTCTTTTTCGTGCTTTCGTGGTTAAATATTCTGTTCTCTAATTTTTCCTACAATTAATTTCTATTAATTCTTAAAGTTTCACGCTTCAGGACAAATTTCTAAAGTATGCGTTTTGATGGTTGCTCTTTAATATTTAATTTTCTAAAATACCCCCCCCGAGCCATGGAAGTCGAAGTGATAACAGGGTTATGTTGCAAGGCGTGAGAGATAGATTTTATAACGCTCCGGAGCATTCTGACTTTTTCGGAATGCTCAAAAATAATACTTGACAAATCTGTTAGTATAATTATACTTACATATTATGAAAACAATAGAACTTTTGAAATCGTTTGGACTTTCAACCTACGAGGCTGAGGTCTATAATGCGCTCGTAAAGGTTGAAAGACCTAAGGTTCAAGACTTGACAAAGATGGTTTCGGTGCCAAGACCAATGATTTATATAAATCTTAAAAAGTTGGCAAATAAAGGAATGTGTATCGAACATAAAGGGAAAGTTACTCATTACTCGGCGGTTGCACCTTCGGTTGCTTTTAATGAAATGCTTCGAGCTAAAATAAAAGGGATGAATGAACTTGACCGGGCTTATAAGAATCAGAAAAAAACTGAAGTCCCGTTTGAGTTTATTCAAGTTTTAAAAGGAAGACAAATAAGGGAATTCTTAAATAAGGCAGTGAATCAAGCGGAAAAAGAAATCTTGATATTTTGCAAATACACCACCGAGCAGACCGAAAAAGACATGGAAGGTGCTGTTGTCCTAGAAATTAAAGCCATTAAAAAAGGAATAAAAGCACGCTGTCTTTACGAGGCTGGATGTCTTAACAACAGTAAATTTCTGCCCTATTGTAAAAAGGCGTTAAAACACGGCGAAATCGGAAGGGTAATTAATTTCTTGCCAATGAACATGGTAATTATTGATGAGAAAGCTACCTTTTCCCTAACCCACAAAGGGGAGAAAGATGTCACGGTCTTTGTCTTTAACCACCCAGCATTAGTCTCAACAATGAAAGTTACCTTTGAATATCACTGGTCAAAGGGAACCGATATAAATAAAATTTTAACAAAATCAGGAGGTAATAATGTATAAAATACTTATATTATCTATTTTATGTATCTTATGTGTCTTTTGTAGTTCATTATTTGCACAAAGCCTGCAATGGACCTACTACGACACACTACCCAATTATGATGCCCAATTTGGAGCTCAATCGGTTGTCTATGGTCAAGATGGGAATATCTATTCGGCGGGTGCAGTTAACTTTGGTATACCCCGAAACGAGGATTTCACAGTAGAGAGTTTTGACTCTATCGGTAATCTACGCTGGAGATATCTCTATCAAGGACCAGGTGGTCATGCGGAATATGCGAATGATATTTGTTATGGTGGAGATGGCAATCTTTACGCCTGTGGAACAAGTTATGGCGGCCCCCAAATTGCTTGGGACTTTTGTACGATAAGCCTTAATACTGATGGGACTCAGCGTTGGGTCAATACCATTAATGGTCCTAGCAATCCTCCGCTTAATTTTGATGATGAGGCATACTCGATTATCTATGGAGGCGATGGCAATATCTATGCCGCGGGAAGGATTGCGCCCAGCTATCCTAACGACCCAGCAGATGCTTTTGTTGTGAGTTACACTTCTGCCGGGGTTGAACGTTGGAGATACACCTACAGTGGTCCAAGCAATGAAGCTGATTTGGTATATAATATTGCTTATGGTGCGGATGGAAATATTTATGTTGCCGGAAGCACAGGACAAGGATTTGGTGGGGAAGGAGCAGACTTATTGGTGATAAGCCTCAGCTCTTCAGGCGTTCAACGTTGGGTCTTCACCTATAATGGGCCCGGAGACGCTTGGGATAGCGCCCACAACATATTCGTTGGTACCGATGGCAATATCTATGCAATAGGGACAACCTTGCAAAACGATGAAGTAGGAGATATCACGGTGATAAGCTTGACGCCTAATGGTACTCAGCGCTGGTTATATCACTATGACGGACCGTCAAATTACCGGGATATCGGTATTAGCGGTATCTGGGGCCAGGACGGGAATATTTATGTTTGCGGATATAGCCGGAGTAGCACCTACGATGATGCAGTAGTGATATCTATTACGCCTTCGGGCAGTGAGCGATGGGTTTATCGCTATAATGACCCGACAACGAATTGGAGGGAGTGGTTTACCTGCCTTACCCAGGGACCAAATAATGACCTGTATCTTGCCGGCTATAGTTACCATGGTGGCACGACCTGGATGTACGGTGACATTTTAGTAGCAAGTGTTACTAATAATGGTTTAGAACGTTGGGTCTATCGGTATGCTGGACCTATATCTAATCCTGGTGAGGATTACGCCAGTGACATTGCTTATGGAAACGGATGTGTCTATGTCGCAGGAAGAAGCGTAAGAAACCCGGATGGTTACGGAAGGAGCTTTTTTGTTATGTCGCTTAAGGACACGACTCTTGGTATAGAAGAACTGACAGGACATACACAAAAAATAAAAACTTTAAGTGCGACACCTAATCCATTTGTAAACTCAACAACAATATTTGGTAGTAGAGGAAGAGACTTATTAATCTACGATATTGTAGGACATCAAGTCGCAAAACAAAAAGATTCAAGAGTCGGAAATAATCTATCAGCTGGCGTTTATTTCTTGAAGAGTGAAGAGAATAGTGAAGACCTGATAAGGATTGTAAAAATTAAATGATTCTCTCATTTAGAATATATACCACAGAGTCACGGAGTTCACGGAGAAATGAAAAGATTACCACGAATAGCACGAATAAAGCGAATGATTTATGAAATTCTTTTTTCTTATTCGTGTCATTCGTCAATTAGTGTCATTCGTGTTCTCTTCTGTGGTCTCGGTGTCGCCGTGGCTTAACCAAAGATAGGAGAAAAAATGCAAAAGATTATTAAAATTGTTAACTTGTGGATTTTTGTCGGTATGATGCTATGCGGTTTTCTGCATGCTCAAACAGCGGCGTGGACTTATTGTTACAATGGCACCAGACATGAGTATGACGAAGCGTTTGCTATCGTTCAAGGTAGAGACACTAATCTTTATATAGCGGGGTACATTGACAATAATGTTACATATTCCGATTTTTCCGTCGTGAGTCTTACATCTTCTGGTACTCAACGTTGGGTCATTAATCGTGATGGCGGAGCCAATGCGTATTCAGAGTATGCAAAGAGTATTCTTTATGGTTCTGATGGCAATATTTACGCTGCGGGCGCGATTTACAATCCAACAACTTGGATGAATTTTGCTGTGATTAGTTTGAACCGAACTGGTAGCATGAATTGGAACTATACCTATAATAGCCCATATCCAGGAAATGGCCATGATTGGATAAACGCAATGGTTGAAGGTCCGGATGCAAACCTTTATGCGGCTGGCATAAGTGGTTATTTTAGCAATTACCATGCCGATTTCATCGTAATCAGTCTTACATTAGCGGGAACTGAGCGCTGGCAATATTTGTGGCAGTCGACACCTGTGAATTACTACGATGAAGCATATGATATTGTTGTTAGTCCGGATGGAAATGTCTATGCGGCTGGTACAGTCTGGGGGGAGATTTATGAGAATGGAGAAGACTTTGCGGTCGTGAGTCTTACACCTGATGGAACACAGCGATGGCAATACCTTCATAATGGTCCGGCTAATGGTCCGGGTTGTGCCCGGGCAATTACTTGTGACCCGCATGGAAATATTTATGCCGCAGGTGATGAGAACGGTCTGGGCACCCGCTCGAATGCCTTTGTCGTAAGTCTTGACTCTAATGGTGTAGAGCGCTGGGTATATTCATATAATGGCCCAAACAACCATGAGGATATTTTCCACTCTATTATCTTAGGGGCTGATGGTAATCTGTATGCAGCCGGGCAATCTGACGGTGATTGGACCTGGGGTAATCCAAATTTTCTTGTTGTCAGTCTCGATACCAATGGCAACCAGCGATGGGTCTATCGCTACAATGGTCCAGCCGACTACGTTGATTACGCTAATAAAATCATTTACGGCGCAGACGGAAATCTTTATGTTGCAGGCACGAGTTATGGTAGTTCTGGTGACCGGGATTTTACAGTAATCAGTCTTACAACCACTGGTACTGAACGTTGGATATACCGTAATGGCGGTTCAGCAAACCTCACAAGCATTGCGTATGACTTAATATTTGGTTTAGATAATAAACTGTATGTATGTGGAGAGATTCACAACGGTGGTGGCCACCAGGGTGATTTAGCGGTTATCTGTCTTTATCCTGGAACCGGTATAGAAGAATGGTCAGATACGAGACCGATTAAGCAAAATACAAAATCAAATACAGTTCCTAATCCTTTTGTTTCATACACGACAGTTTTAGGTCAGGAAAAAGAATATTTTGCAATCTACGATAATGCTGGTAAATTAGTTGGAACCGAAAAAGGTTCCCGAATTGGTATAGGGCTAACTCCGGGAGTATACTTTTTAAAACCGCTGAAAAACAATTCACAAACCTTGCGGATTGTGAAGGTGAGTAGAAAATAGAAAAATTATCCAGCGGTAAAAATGATATGGAACCACGGATTGGACCGATTAAACGGATTAAAAGAAAAAGAGCAAAATCTGTAAAATCCGTTTAATCCGTGGTTAAAAATATAAGTAATGATTAAGAAAATGTTGGACCCGTTAACCGCATTTTTTCCTCCACGCAGAGTCGCGGAGTTCGCAGGGTTATCTATAAGGAAGCCAGGAAAAACAGGAGAATTCTTTTCTTGGATTCATGGTCTCCTTATAATTTTTATCTCTGCGTTCTCCGTGCTCTCGGCGATGAAAAAAACAGCGGAAAGCGGACGTGGTATCCTATATAATCCGGCCCAGCACCTTTTTGGGAAAGGCAAGTCTCAAACAAAAGGTGCGGGATGCAGGTTCAATCGACGAAGTCGTTGCGAGCCCGTATCGGGCGTGGCAATCTCATCTATCAATGAGGTAAGATTGCTTCAGTCGATTTACTCCTTCGCAATGACAACGTTACCCGGTGCACTGCACCAAACAAAAATCTTGCCAAAACAAAACAGTAGTGAGCAACGAGCAGCGAGTAACGAGGGATTTAGTTCTTCCCTCAATTCTCACTACTCACTACTCGCTACTAAATTAACTGGAGGAAAAAATGAGTAGAAATAAACACGAAGTGTTCCGAGTAAAGCGAGGAATCTCCTGTTTGGGATTGCTTCGCTTACGCTCGCAACGAAGTTTACTTACAATAATAGCCTTTACGCTATTATTAACTGCGACCGCATTTGCCCAAAATGAGGTGATAATTGGGTTCGGAACCTCTGACCAATATTACCCTTTGGACCGTTCGTTTATTTACTCAACGCACGAAGCAATCTATCTCGCATCGGAAATTAATATTACTGGAAATATTACTCATATTGCCTATTACAAGGATGCTGGCTCAAATATTACCGCGATTGAAAGTGTTAGGATTTTTATGAAACATACAACCGCAACAACACTCGCATCGGGTACTTGTGATTCAACCGATGGATTTACACGGGTTTTCGCGGGTTCGTTCACTAATACTGCGCAACCGGCATGGATGGAAGTTGCATTAAGTCCTCAGTTTAATTATAATGGTACTGATAATCTTCAAATCTTAATTTTCAAGGGTCGTCAAGCCAAGCTTACAACCGCTAGCCAAATCCCGAAATATCGCTATACTACGACATCACCAAATTATAGAACAAGACAACTAAGTGATAGTTTGAGCCAACCTAGTTCATTAACTCAGAATTACTATCGACCGAATATTCGGATAAAATTTCCACTTCCTTCTAATGAAGTGATAATCGGCACCGGGACCTCAACTCAACTTTTCCCATTGGACCGTTCACAATTATACTCGACGCACGAAGTAATCTATCTCGCATCGGAAATTAATCTTACTGGATATATTACTCATATTAGCTATTACAGGGCCGGTGGCACTAATATTACCGCGATTGAAAGTGTTAGGATTTTTATGAAACATACAACCGCAACAACACTCGCAACGGGTCCTTGTGATTCAACCGATGGATTTACACGGGTTTTCGCTGGTTCGTTCACCAATAATACTACGGAAGGATGGGTGATAAATGAATTAACAACTCCTTTCAATTATAATGGTACTGATAACCTTCAAATCTTAATTTTCAAGGGTTATCAAGCCACTCTCACCACAGCTGCTAGACCTCTTTGGCGCTATACTACGACATCACCAAATAGGACAAGACAAGCAAGTGGTGCGAGTGCACCCAGTTCCTTAACTGAAACTTCCTATCGACCGAATATTCGGCTAAAATTTCCAGTTCCCAATGATGTTGCGGTAACAGATGTTAACTTTTCGCCAATGCCAGCAATTCCTGCTGATTCGGTTATAATAACCGCACGAATTAAAAATCAGGGTTCTAATACCAAAGATACAATTCCAATGTATTACCGAACGCCAGACAAAGGATTGGTAGGACCTGAAACTTGTTTTGTTTCTTTAGCCCTGGGGCAATCCACAGACTTCAGTTTTACCGCAAAATACTATGCAGCATCCGCCGGTACCTATGCGGTTAAGTGTTCAACTGGCTTAGTTGATGATTTTCTCGGCAATAACACTTTTACCAAAAACCTTAGGGTCTATCCGGCACTTTCTGGTACAAAGTATGTTGGCGTAGGAGGAGATTATATAACAATAGACTCTGCTTTAACAAAACACCCAAATTCATGGAAGAACAGCGCTATTACAGGCAATGTAACATTTTTGCTTACGGATGCGACTTATCCAAGCGAAACATATCCATTAATCTGCACCATACCTGGTGGCTATAAAAATGGTAACTGGACATTGACGATTAAACCGAGTGCGACCAAATCGCAGCCTTTAATTGAAGGTTTTAGTGGAACTGCAATCTTTGACCTCAAAGGTATCAATAGGTTGACAATTGACAGTCTGGTGATTTCTAATACTGGTGATGGTTCAGCAGTCAGATTTATTCTTGGTGCTTCTTATAATACAATCAAGAACTCTACTCTCAAAAGCGTTATCATAAGCACGAGTAAAGGTGTTGCCTACTTCGCAACTGCTGGTGCAACTGGCAATAACAATAACACAATTCAATATTGCGATATTACAATGGGCGCAACTAAACCACTTCTCTGCGTTTTTGCCTATGGAACCGGAGCAACTCCAAATGACTCAAATAAAATCAAGAACTGCCGAATATTTGATTTTGGCGGAACCAACGTGCAGGGTGGTATTTCGGTGGGTAATGGTATGACCAATACTTTGATTAGCGATAACTTAATCTATCAGACCTCTGGAACAGCAGGAACAACGGTCTATGGCATCCAGCTTACTGATGGCGCCACTGGCACAATAATTGAGCGCAATAAGATATATGACCTGACTTCAACCGGGGCTACGCCAACCATTATCGGTATTCGCTTTCCGTCTAATCTTAATCCTAATGTTACAGAGACTATCCGCAATAACTTCATCTATCTTGGGGCGAACACACCTAACGATGCAACAGTCCAAGGTATTTATGATTTATCTTCTAACATTTACACCTTAAATATCTTCTATAACTCAATCTACATCGGTGGAACTGGTGTTAGTTCTGGAACTACCGGAGCATTGGTAAAAAATGGTCCGACAAACTGGAATTTAAAGAATAATATTGCTTATAATGCTCGTTCTGGTGGCACTGGAAAACACTATGCAATCCAATTCATTACTACCACTGGGACACTCTCCTTGAACAATAATGACTATTTTGTTGATGGCATATCTGGTGTGCTCGGTCGATGGGGAGCAAATGACCAGACTACTTTAGACGCATGGAAAACTGCTTCCGGTAAAGATACGAATAGTATTAGTGTCGATCCAGACTTCCGGAGTGCAACTGACTTACATATTGATAGCCTTTCAGTCAATGTTGACCGCAAAGGAACACCAATCGCCGGTATTACGACCGACTTTGATACCTTACCCCGTAATGCAAACTGGCCTGATATCGGTGCGGATGAATATCTGTCCTCTCCACCTGTTGGAGTTAGTTTAATTTCACCATCTCACAATGCAACAAATGTCAATTTGTATGGTAATCTGGTTTGGAATAAGACTGCCCGTGCCGAATACTATGATGTCTACTTAGAAGCCAATAATCCTAATCCTACTAATTTAGTCAGTTCGCTGCAAACCGAGACGACCTATACTTACCCACCCCCAACGCTGTCAACCGGCACTGATTATTATTGGAAGGTTGTTGCCTGGAACGATACCAATAACCTGGGCAAAGGTCAATCAGCAACTTCCAGTATTTACAAGTTCACAACCGGGACACCACCCAACCCACCTTCATCCTTAACATTAGACGAAATTACTACGAACAGTATGGTCTTAGAATGGAGCGACACAGATGATGAACTCGGCTTCTATATTCGTCGTGATGTTAGTCCTGATGGCCCATTTCCGAAAGTAGATTCAGTTGGTGCTGATGTGCTTACTTATGGCGCATCAGGCTTAACACCCAATACCCACTATTACTGGCGTGTAACCGCTTATAATGCTAATGGCGAATCAGACTTTATTGCAGCTGATACCTGGACACTGGCTGAAGTTCCGGGCGCACCGACTTTATCAGAATCGTCTTATTCAACGATGAAAGTTGTGATTGACACAGCAGGTAATCCGACTGGCACTCAATTCGCAGTGAGAGTTGATGATGGCACAAAGGCTCCCAGATTTCTTAATTACACAACCGGTAACTTACAAACTTCTGAACATTGGGGCACTTATGCTAATTTTGGTGGTGCAAGTGGTATTAAGGTAAAATGCTTAGCTTCTGGTATAACCTATACCTTTGATGTCAAAGCACGAAATGGCGCAACACCACCTGTTCCGACCGGTTATGGACCAGATTCTGCTCAAGCAACACTACCACCTTTCTCATTCCCATTAGCTGAAGATTTCGAAACTGCTGGCTTTCCACCCGCTGGTTGGGATTCAGTAACTACTAACTTTTTCACGGGTGCCCACGCGCAATTCAGCAAAGTGCAATATGGGAACTTTCCAATTTGTTCACCATATAGTGGTGATTCGATGGTCAAATTCAATTCTACCGATGCCGGTAATATGAATCGTGCTCGGTTGTGGACACCACCAATTGATTTAACTACGGCGAATTTGCCGATGTTTTATTTCTATATGTATCATAACATAACGGGTCCGGATAGTTTAGGAATTGAAGTTTCAACTGATTTTGGTGCTACCTGGATTCAACTTGATAAATATCCGCTCCTGGCATCTCCTTCTGGTTGGCAGAAACATACAATTTCCTTGAATTCATATAATAACGATACAGTTATGATTGCATTTCACGGCTACTCACATTCGGGTATGAATATCTACTTTGATAATGTCAACATAACACCCTACCGAGATGTTGCGGTAACTGCAATAGTAAGACCTTATGAAGCAAAACTGAACGAACAGAAACGCATTGAGTTCCAACCCCACGTCACAGTTTCTAACAATAGTGGTCAGACCGAAGATATTCCAGTGCATGCGGAAATCTTACCCCTTTACTTTAAAGAAGACTTTACCGGCACTACTTTCCCACCAGAAGGTTGGACAAGGTTTAACTTTGACCTCGGTAACCAATGGGAAAGAACTACTACATATTATAACTCGCCTCCGGCCGGAGCTTATAGTTCGTCCGGTATTTCTAATAACGATTGGTTAATTACTCCTCAAATCAGTGTCAATGCCGGTGATTCTTTGGTATTCTATTGGGACCCCTTAGGCACCGCCGGTATGGAACCTGTAGTTGATAGTATGCGCGTGAGGGTTTCGACCACTACTTTAGACACTTCCGCATTTACGATAATCAGTAAGGTTGGCGGTACCGGCGCTACTATGAGGAGAAAAGCGATAAACCTCAATAGTTATGCCGGACAAAATGTTTATATGGCATTCCAACATTACTATAGTGAAGCCGGTATTGCAATTGATGATATAAACATTAAACCTCTTCCTTTCTGGACTGCTGATACTATAGTTGAAGGTATTGAACCTGGCAAAGAACCGGCTGAAGCTTACTTTGAACCATTCACACCACTTGACCACGGTAATTTTACATTCAAGGCTTACACAACTCTACCTGAAGATATGAATCCTGATAACAACCTGAGGACAAGAAACTTCACGGTCGACCCCATCACATTGATCCTGAGTGAACCCAGCAATGGTGTAGTAACCAATAATTTGATGCCGCACTTTGCCTGGTACGAAGTTACGGGTGCAACTCAGTATCATTGGCAAATTGCTTCCGATTCACTCTTCGCCACGATCCAATATGAACAAGATGGTCTCGGTCTAAGCTTCGACCCGAGCACTCCACTTCCTGAAGGTACCCCATTGTACTGGCATGTTCGTGCCGAAGTGCCGGGCACTCCTGACCCATATAGCGCATTCCGGAAACTTACGATTGATACCACTGGACCAGTTCCTCCGGCACTCATTTTACCAACTGACAATATCTATGACAATACACCGGAATTTGTCTGGAACGATAATCCTGATGCCGATTCGTTCAACCTCGTGGTTATCGGACCAACAAAAGATGAAATAAGCATTACGACCGCAGAGACGACCTATACCCATGTTGAACCATTAGCCAATGGCGGTTACACCTGGAAAGTTCGTGGCAAAGATGTATATGGAAACTGGGGTGACTTCACCGACCCATCGTTCGAATTCACGATTATTCCACCGGCAACCCCGACTTTAATCGCACCACCGAATAATGATACATTCAAATTGCAGACACCAATCTTTGTCTGGAATCTTTCGGCCGATGCTGATTCGTTCAATCTTGTTTATAACGGACCTTTGAAAGATGAAGTAAGTGTTATGACCAAAGATACAACCTATACACCTGGTGCTGACCTTGCTGAAGGTAATTACACCTGGCATGTCCGAGCTAAAGATGAATATGGAAACTATGGCTACTTCTCAACTGAATGGGCATTCAGAATTGACATTACTGGTCCAGCCGCTCCGACTTTGATTTCACCAATCGATTCAGCCTTAATTACAACCGAGACAACCACTTTACTGTGGAACGATGTTGTCGACCGAGATAGTTTCCATATCGTTTGCGGTGCAAGCGATGCGGATTACTATACTGCCGGCGATACTACCTACACCTTAACACTCGGTCGTGGAACCTACAACTGGAAAGTACAAGGTAAAGATGCCTACGGTAACTGGGGACCATTCTCTGAACAAAGAACACTCTTTGTTACGGTTACCTGGGTTCAGAAAGAATCGTTGCCAAACTTTATTAAAGATGGCGGTGCATTGGTTAAAGTTCCGGGCGAAAAGAGCGGTGATAAACTCTACGCATTGCGTGGCTCTAAGTCAAATCAATTCTATATGTATGATGCGGGCTGGACTGCAGAAGAAACATTACAATTCGGCTACAAATGGCCATTAGCTGTCCCACCAAAAATCAATAAGAAATATCCGGGCAAAGGCGCAGCACTCTGCTTTGACGGCGACAATACAATCTATGCAACCAAAGGTAATAGCACATGGGAATTCTGGGCATACACAATTTCAGATAGTACCTGGACTGCCAAAGCATTCGTACCATCTACCCAAAAACTAAAGGGCGGCACTTCCATCGCTTACAAGGATGGCTTAGTCTATCTCTTAGCTGGTGCTCAGAAGAAAGACAACTTCAATAACTTCTTTGCTTATGACCCGGATTCTGATTATGTTGGTAGTACAACTGCATGGCAGACTCTAACCGGCCCACCACTTACTCCTCCTGCAACCGGCAAAGCGAAACCATTTAAAGACGGAAGCGCAATCTCGGTTATCGGTGACACAATCTATGCACTCAAGGGCGGCGACAAATACAACTTCTTCTATGCTTACGACATTACCGGCGGTGCCTGGACAGAAATAGAATCAATTCCATTGATTCATCCTCAACTGGGCAAGAAGAACAAGGTTGGTGATGGCGGCGCAATGACAACTGACGGTACGATTCTCTATGTAATCAAAGGTAAAGGTAAACAAGACTTCTGGAAATATACTCCTGGAGAAACTGGTGTCTGGGCTCCACTCGAAACAATCCCGAGAGTTGGCGTCGCATTCAAGAAATCCGTACCTAAGACTGGTGCCGCACTGGCTTATGCTAATAGCGCGGTCTGGTTACTCAAAGGTAATAAGACATCTGAATTTTGGCAGCATGTGCCATATAAAGAAAAATCGAAAGTTAAAAATCAAATGTCAAAAGCAATTACAAATACACAAGAAGAACTGACCCTGAAACAAGTTCAGGGTGACAGATTGCTTGACGTGACACCGAATCCATTTGCTAAACTGACAACGATTCATTATACTGTTCCTGTTTCTGGTAAAGTCTCCTTAAAACTGTACAATGCAACTGGAAGACTGATTAAGACACTGAACAATAGTTATCACAATGCTGGTACTTACACAGTGAATCTTTCAGCGAAGAATTTTGCAAAGGGAATATATTTCTTACGATATAACGACAACACAAATCAGAAAGAGATAAAACTGATTGTAGAATAAAATCCCCCTCACCCTTACCCTCTCCCTCAAGGGGCGAGGGTGAAAAAAATTAAAGGGCGGGAGAAATCCCGCCCTGTTTTTTAGACATAGAAAATAATTGACAATAAGTAAATTGAATTATACAATTAAAGCTATGCGTATTGGTATAGTTGGTGCAACTGGTTTAGTGGGTGAAAAGGTTATTAGGGTTTTAGAAGAGAGAAATTTCCCGGTTAAAAAGTTATGTCTTTACTCGTCAGAAAAGAGTAAAGGTACTAAAATAAAGTTTCATTCCGACGAGATTGAAGTCGCTACATTATCGAAAGAGGTTTTTAAGAATCTTGACATTGTTTTTTTTGCCTTAGAAGAGAATTTAGCTAAGGAATGGATTCCGATTGCTCAAAAAGAGTGTGTGGTTATTGACAAGTCATCAGCATATCGTCTTGATAAGAACGTTCCATTGATTGTGCCCGAAGTTAATTCAGAAAAGATTAAAGAGCATAAGAATCTTATTGCTAATCCTAATTGTTCGACAATACCTCTGGTTGTTGTTTTAGCACCTTTGCAAAAAGCTTTTGGTCTGAAACGGGTGATTGTATCGTCTTATCAATCAGTTTCTGGAGCGGGCAAAAATGCAATAAATGAATTTCTCTATGAAACTGAAGTTTTGGCATGCGGTGAAGAGATAAAAAAAGAGACCGATAGTGTTTTCTCGGCACCAATCGCCGGCAATATTATTCCGCAGATTGGTATCTTTAATAAGCAAGGTTATGCTTCAGAAGAGCAAAAAATTATTGATGAGACGAGAAAAATTCTTGAATTACCCGATTTGTCTATTAGCGCAACTTGTGTTCGGGTACCAGTTAAAATCGGGCATTCGGAAGCAGTAAATATCGAACTGGAAAAAGAAGTTGATATTGATAAAGTTGTAAAAGTATTAAAAGCAGCAAAGGGTATAAAAGTTTTTCACGGGTGCGACCCGTCAAACCGGGACGCACCCGTCTTGCCGATGCCAATTGATGCCGAAGAAAAAGATGAAGTATTTGTAGGTAGGATTCGAAAAGATATGGCATTTGAAAATGGTGTTGCACTCTGGATTGTTACGGATAATCTTCGTAAAGGAGCAGCAACTAACGCCGTGCAGATTGCTGAAGAAATTCTAAAAATCAAGGGAGAAAAATGATAAAATATATCGTGGTTCTTGTTTGTTTGTTAAGTTTAGCATACTCGTTCGGTTATTTGGGACCGAACGCATATAATTCAGAAAATAAGTTTTTACTTCGTCCCATGGATTATGTAGATAATGCGCGTGCAGAATCGACTCATAGTTATGATGTACGATACTATCAATTGAATATGAATATACCGATGACCTCTGGTGCCTACGATGTAGCGGAACAAATTAAAATTGTCCCACGCGAAGCCATTTTCGATACATTTAATCTTAACTTTGTAAATTTAACCTGCGATTCGGTAAAAAGAGCTGGAAATAACCTTACATTTTCAACAAATAGCGGAAGGCTCAAGATTACTTTGGACCGACCGTTCGCCATTAATGAAACGTGTAAAATTGATATTTTTTATCGACGAATTGCTGGTACCAGTAACCTCGGATTTTATTACTATCCCCGGGGTACTAACCCAGCGATTGCTTATACGACAACTGAACCTCAGGATTCAAGACGCTGGTTTCCTTGTTATGATGAAAACTGGGATAAAGCGGAAGATGGATGTGAAATTAATGTAACCGTGCCGGATTCTTTTACGGTTTGTTCTAATGGGCTTTTAGATAGTGTTCGGTCTTCAGGTGGTCTAAAAACATTTTACTGGCATGAACATTATCCAATTGCAACTTATCTGATGACCTTTACCGTATCAATCTACGCAACATTCAGTCATTGGTATCATCCCAGTCCGTCCGAGTCAATTGAGGTAAAATATTACATCTGGCGGAATGATTCAACCCGAGCGGTAAGTGCATTTCAGAATGTTGTTGACATGATGGAGTTTTTTTCAGCAAACGATGTATACGGGTCTTATCCATTCGAGAAATACGGAATGAATGCGGTATCGCCATTTCAATGGGGCGGTATGGAAAACCAGACGATGACGATGATACATCGTTCCTGGCTTAATGGCGAGGATGGTGGTATTGCACATGAATTGTCCCATATGTGGTTCGGCGATAAGGTAACTTGTTTTGGTTGGGCTAATATCTGGCTCAACGAGGGTTTTGCAACCTATTCGGATGCACTCTATTTGAGACATCAACAAGGGCAAGCTTATTTTATTTATATAATGAATGACCGAGCCCAGGATTATTTTCAGGAAGACCTGTCTTCTCGTCTTCCGCTTTACAATCCACCAATTAATAATCTCTTTACGTGGGGACATACTTATTGCAAAGCATCATGGGTTCAACACATGTTAAGATATATTGAGGGTGACACGTTAAATACAAACGGGATCTTTTTCCAGATGATGAGAGTTTATCAGGATTCCTTTAGTTATGGTAATGCTACGACCGATGACTATCGACGGATTAATGAACGGATGACCGGTTTGAACTTAGAATGGTTTTTTAATGAATGGGTTTATCAAGCAGGTTATCCCAAGTACAGTATCGGATGGCATATTGACGCTCTGTCAGGTCGTTATCAGATAATCACAACCGTGAGTCAGAGTAATGGAGCGAATGCGCCAACCGTATTTCATATGCCGATTCAAATTAAGTTTAGTGCTAGTGGATTTGATACAACCGTGGTGATGTCGATTAATACGAGCGCGGAAATCGATACATTTAATATTGCATTCTCGCCCACGCAGGTAGTTCTTGA
>Ga0315288_10001831_pt1 | contig 27579 bp, 49 predicted proteins | sample YL17G11_20_MG_FD_203454 | JGI IMG/M metagenome (GOLD analysis project Ga0315288, IMG submission 203454) | Sediment microbial communities from Yellowstone Lake, YNP, Wyoming, USA - YL17G11_20 | ecosystem: Environmental > Aquatic > Freshwater > Lake > Sediment | place: USA: Wyoming | collected... | reverse complement strand
CCATCGTCATATAGTTAGAGCACGTGTTGTTCGTGCCCATCGCGATGGCGGTACCCGCCGCGCCGGGTGCGTTTAGGTCATTGATGGTGTTGAACGTCCCGGTCGCAAAGCTGTAATCCGTCCCCGAAGAGATCGAATTGTTCTGCCCGCATGCCGTCGAGAATTGACTAGCGACCGTGTTTCCGACACCTAGACAACTCGCGCCATATGCGGACGCGACGTTGTTATCCCCTGCCGTGAACGTACTGTCCGCGCTGGACGTGTTTGATTCGCCTAGCGCCGTAGCTCCGAACGCGCTCGCTACGTTGAACCCACCAATCGCCGTAGCGTTCAAAGCCGACGCTGTACACAACTGACCGAGCGCAACCGATTGGTTCCCCGAAGCGATGCACCCGCTCCCGAGCGCAACCGCTTCGCTACCCGATGCCGTGCATCCCGTTTGGGGAATTGGAAAAAAGCTCATACCAGGCTCCATTTCGTTCCGTTGAACACGAACGTGTAGGACATATAACTCGTCCAAAGCTGCGCGTTTAGGAATGGCGGTCCGCCCGGATTGTCCACCGCGTTCCCGTTCCCGTCAGCGACAAGACTGAACCCAGCAAGGTCGTTGACTTTGAGGGTCACGGATTGATTCGCGACCGGAACCGCTGGGAGCGTCGCGGTTCTCTGGGCCGTCAGCGTCGGCCATTCGATGATGTCATCGGTCGGAAGCACGCCATAGTCGGCATCGCCGGGGAATGTGAACGAGCGCCCTCCACCGCCTCCTCCACCGCCGATGAGCGTGTCCAGGGCCTTGAGCCACCCTTCCATGAAAGAGAGCGCAGCCCAGCCCTTGAGCTGCCCCGCAACCGTGAGAGAACGCGAGTCCGCTTCGAACGGCGGGATGAAGAGCCCCGAGTTCACTTCCGGGATGACCACGGCCAGGCGTGTCCGCTGAACTCGGTTCGTCGAGTCCCGGATGACCAGCTCCACGAGATACCCGCCAACCACGTCCGGTGTGAAGGTCAGCGTCGGGGTCGTTGACTGGATGCCAATCGGAACCGCGCTCGCAGACGGAACGCTGATGATGCTCCAGCGCCAGACGGTCACGCCCGAGTTGTTCTCGTTCGATGCCGTTACCGGGACCGCCACGACCCCTAGAAGCGCTTCCCCCGCAGGCGGGTTAGCCATGCCCTGTGAGAACCGAATGTTCGCTGTAGCCATCGCCCGACCACTCTAGCAGGCAGAAAGCTCAGATGCGTAGAAAGTGATTCGACTCCTCGATGAGCTTCAGCAGATCCTCGGGAGTCGTCTGCTCGGGGTCGAGCGCGCTCCATCCGGGAACCGACTTCTGACAGACCCTCGCGACAAGCTCAGAGCAGACCGTGGACTTCGCCCCAGCGAGCGGGTTCTGAACTCTCCTCCCCCACCTTCGGAAGACCATCACCACGAGATATCCGAGCAGGCCCACGTAGTCGTACGACGCCCCGATGTCCGCTGCTGCCGATGCGAGCGCAGGGCCAAGGTCAATCCCATCCTTCCCGGCGAACGTGAAGACGACTTGGTTGCGCCGCTGGAACGTCTTGAGCGTCGTGACCTGCACGCCCCCGAAGTCAGCGTGAACCAAGACCGGCACCCCGTGGAGATACGTCGCGAGCCCCGAGTGACTGACTCGGCTCCGAGTGACCCACCGCACCGCTCGGCTGAAGAGCCCGTTCGAAGTCGAGAAGAAGATGGCAGAGTCCATCAGCGCGGGTCCACAATCGCGTCCACTTCCGCAATCGTGGTCGCCGCTCGCACCGCCTGCTTCAGCGCCGTGCCCCCGTTCAGGTACGCGCCGATATACGAGAGCGCCGTTCCCGCCATCGTCAGGATGTCCGTCGGGCTCGTCAGGTTCACGAAGTCAAAGTCGTCCTTCGAATTGTAGGCAATCGGGTACGTCAGCATGTCCTTCAGCACCAGCATCCCAATCAGCCGCACCTGCGCCTCAAGGTAAAGCTCAAACGTCTTCCCCTGGTAGACGAACCCGCCCGCAATCAACTCGTTCGTCTTCTCGTCGATGGCTTTGAACTTCGCTCGCTTCACATCGGGAAGCCAATGCGCCGCGTCCCGGTGCGCAGCAATGACCGCATCCAACTGCGCCTTGTCCCCATTCGAGAGAGCCGTAGGGTAGGCCACATCCACAACCGACCCGCGCTGAATCACGTACTCCACATCCACCAATGCGGGGGTCGCTTTGATTTCTTCAAGCAATCGGTCCGAATTGATGGCCCCGTCCTGAAACGTCGAAAGCAGGTACTCGTAAATCACACCGACACCTCCTGAATCAGCAAGCTGCAATGTTCGTCGTCAGGGTGCGTGATTGGACGAATCTGCATCGTCCCTGTCGTGGTCTTCCACTGCACCTTGACCGTGCGTGCTCCGACTGCAAGCCCGGTAACTCGCGCCACGTATGCTCCCGAGCACGGAACGTCCGCACTCTTCAATTCGACGCCGAACCCGCCCTTCGTTACCCCGTCAATCGTGATTCGGAACGTGGCCGCCTTGTTCACGGATGAGTTCGATACCGACGCCGAAACGTTGATAAGGAGAATGCCCCCGCTCGTAATCGTGATGGCTTGCGTGATGAGGTCCACGAACGTCGAACTGGTCGTGGTCGTGTCCGACGAAATCGGCGCGAATACCGTCTGCCTCAGTCCGCCCGACGATGCACTTGGCGTCTGCCAGGTCGCAGCCGAACCCCCCGTTGCCGTCAACACTTGCCCAACCGTTGGCGCGACTGCCGAGGAAACGTTCACCACCGTGGTCGTGGAGCGAAGCCCGCTCGCTGTCCGGTCATCCGAGAGGCGCGCGTCGTTGCCCTGGCAAATCGTCAGCGCTGCCGACCCGTAAGCCGGAATCGCGTGCGTGTGGTCCGAGCGCGCCATGCTGGACGCCACACCCTCCACGCTCGATGTCCCGGGCGGATTCGCAACTGCCGGCCCGGTCGAGATGTCGTGCTTGTGGTCCGCTCGCGCTGCGAAGGACGAGAACCCGGCAACCGCCGAAGTCTTGGTCACGTCCAAGGGTGCCGATGCCGTCAGCGGGGTCGCCGTCGCTCCCGACGCCACACCGTCCAGCTTGCTCTTGTCCGTCGTGCTCATGAAGCCCGCGACCGAACCCGTCGCAGCCGCGTGCATCGTCCCATCCGTCTGCGTCCCGTGCGCGTGAACGTGGTCTGCTCGCGCAATCGAGGAAGACACGCCTTCGGAGTTTGCCGCAGCAATCGCGACCGGAACCGCCGTTGCGATGTCGTGCTTGTGGTCGGCTCTTGCTGCCGTTGTCCCCACACCGACGAACGCCGCAGCCTTCGTCGTGTCTGCCGGTGCCGTGCTCGCCAGGGCCGTGTTCGTCGCTCCCGAAGCGATGCCATCCAGCTTCGCCTTGTCCACCCCGCTCAGGAACCCGTTCGCCCCCGAGGGAATCGCCACCGCATGGAAGCTCCCGTCCGTCTGCGCTCCGTGGTTGTGAACGTGGTCGGCTCTTGCGAGATTCGCGGAAGTCCCCTCAGCGTTCGCCCCGTCAATCGCAACCGGCGTGCCCGTCGTCACATCGTGCTTATGGTCCGCACGTGCTGCTGTCGTGGCCACCCCGACTCCCGCCGTCGCCTTGGTCACGTTCTCCGGCGCGCTTGCGGTCAGCGCCGTATTCGTCGCCCCTGTCGCGACCCCATCCAACTTGGTCTTGTCCGTGCCGGTCATGAAGCCAGCCGCACCAGCCGCAACTACCACCGCGTGCTGCGTCCCGCCCCCGCGAAGCCCGTGCTGCGCATCCGTCGCCAGCACGCCCACCTGGATGTCGTCCGCGTTGACCGTAATCGACCCATCCGCATTGGCCGCCACATTGAAGGTCCGGTCCGCTGCAAGCGTTCCGCCCCCTGTGAGCCCCGCCCCTGCCGTCAGCAATCGGGAAGTCGGGACGCCTCCCCCGCCACCCGTCTGATAGAACGCGAACACCAGCGCATCAGTCCCGACCACATCGTTCGGGGCATCGTTCGTACAAATCCAAAGCTGGTCGGCTTGCGACGCACCCTCGGAAATAAACATGTAGACGTTCTTCGCGCTCGCTCCGATGGGGAGGTCCGCTGCTCGCGTCCACGCGCCCGAGTTCGCAAGATAGATGCCGTTCTGCGTCCCGGTGCTCTGGTCCTTCACGAGAACCCGGTCCCCGTTCACCGTCAGCACTGACGTGTCCAGTGTTTGGTTCCCGCTCAGCGTGATGTTCCCCGTGGTCGCGACTCGCACCGCAGCTTTCGGCTGAAGCCCCGCAGCTACCGCATCCACGTAAGCCTTCGTCGCTGCGTCCGTGCTCGCTGTCGGTGTTCCGAGATTCGTAATCTTCTGCCCGTTCACCGAGAACGATGCACCGAGCACCGCCGACACCGCGCGAAGGGTCGCCTCTGAAAGCGCGTGCGTATGGTCCGACCTGGACACCGTGCTCGCCACGCCTTGTGCGTTCGCCGTCCCAACGTTCCCCGGAGTCGCGTACGAAAGCGAAAGGTCCGCGCTCGCTGCCTCTTGCGGAGTCGTCACCGGGTCCGTCGCGTTGAAAGCGTACCCATAAGACGCCATCACTTCGTCCAGGTCCGGCTTCGAACCCGAGAGCGCCGTGATGTCCACATAGATGGACGTGCCCGTTGCGCCAAGTGTCAGCGACCCAGGGACCGCAGCTTGGATGTCCGAGATTTCTACGCCGAGAGATTTGTAACGATAAACGGGCATCTTTCAATTCCTCAGAGAGGGGCAAGCTCGAACGTCACGAGAATATCCGAAGGGGAGGTCGCGATGCTCGCAGCCTTCGTCACTTCCACGTCAACGTGGTCGCCAGCCGCAACCACCACATCGTCCGCAACGTTATTACCGCTCGTCGTGGTGGACGCGAGCGATACCGCTAGGGCCGTCGCCGCTCCGTTGACACGCACCGTGTACACGATTGCGTTGCCGTTGCCCGCTGTCGTGTTGTGCCTGGCGTACATGTTTCGAAGCGTCCCCGCGAACGGAACCTCGAACGAGATAGGCGATGTCGGAGCGTTGCTCGCTTCGTAATTCGGATGAAGGTACCGCGTGGTCGTGGTCGAAAGAACGCTCGTGCTCCCGAACGAAAGCACCGAACCGTTCCCCGCATGAACATGGTCCGCACGCGCAAGGCTTGCGCTCACTCCCTCCGCATTCGCGAGCCCCACCGCAACCGGTGCCGCCGTTGTCACATCGTGCTTGTGGTCAGCCCGCGCAACGTTCGCAGACGCTCCCGCGCTCGCTGCTGCCTTCGTGACGTTGACCGGTGCGCCAGGTGCCGCAAGCCCGTGCGTGTGGTCGGAGCGCGAGAACGAAGTCGCGACCCCTTCAGCCGCCGTATCTCCAATCACAATCGCTCCCGCGACCCCCGCAGCAATCCCGTGAACATGGTCGTCCCGAGCTGCCGTCAGCCCCGTCCCAACCGCTGCTGAATCGTCCGGGAGAATCGAGGTAGGCGCCAAGCTCGCAAGAGGCGTGTTCGTCGCCCCGCTCGCCACTGCGTTCAACTTCGTCTTGTCAGCCCCCGACATAAAGCCCGCTGCACCCGCCGCGATGACTTCCGCGTGAAGAGTGCCCCCCGCCTGGTTCCCGTGACTGTGAACGTGGTCCGAACGGGCAATCGAGCTTGCCGTCCCTTCAGCGTTCGCCGTGCCCACCGTAACGGGAACGGCTGTCGATATGTCGTGCTTGTGGTCTGCCCTTGCAGCGTTCGTCGAAACACCCGCAGCCGCCACCGCCTTGGTCACGTCCACAGGGGCCGTGTTCGCGAGAGTCGCCGCGTTATTCAGTGCCACCTTGTCCGCTGCGCTCATGAAACCCGCAGTCGCGATGGTCACGTCCGCGTGGAGCGCGCCCCCGAGTTGGTTCCCGTGGTTGTGTTGGTGGTCCGACCGCGCCAGGCTGCTCGCAGAGCCTTCCGAGTTCGTCGTGCCTACCGAGACAGGGGCCGCCGTCGAAACGTCGTGCTTGTGGTCGTAGCGGGCCGCCGTCAGCCCCGCACCCACCAACGCGGCACCCTTCGTCACGTCCAACGGCGCGAGAACCGTCAACGGGGTGTTCGTCGCGTTCGGCGCGATGCCGTTCAGCTTGAACTTGTCCGCTGCCGACATCGACCCAGCCGCCAAGCTCGTGGCCGCCGTGATGCCGATTGCGGGATTCGCGCCCCCCGTGGAAGTGACGGGAGCTGCCCCCGAAACGGACGCGACTCCCCCGCCTCCTCCTCCGGTCGTAGCCACGAAGGAGAGCGCTGCGAAGAGTCCGCTCAGCTCGGACTCGCGTCGCCCCTTGGCCTGCTGCTGACGAATCTCGATGACAAGGCGCTCCACCTCAGGCGCGAGAGGGTACGGCACGAGGACCGCCCCGCTCGCTTGGAGCCGGTCGATGTCGAAGGTCGTGTCGTCGATGTCTTTCGCGGCTTTGACTTCCACGCCGTCGTAGATGACCCGCTCGCAGAGAAGGTACTTTGCCATCAGAACCCCCTTAGGTCAGCGAGGGAGCCATCCCGAAGATATATTCGCCAGCCGGCGCGCCTCCGGCATCGTCGATGACCAGGACCGCTTGAGCCGCCCCTGCGCTTGGGTTCTGGAAGTTCCCCTCGGTAGCTCGCGCCTCCCCGAGAGCAGCAATGGCGAAGAACTGAATCTCGTCCATCGTGAGATTCTTCGCGGCTTCGAGCGCGTACCAGTGCGCAGTCACCGAGTCGTAGAACCACATCCGGGCCGAGAGAGCCACGCCCCCGACCGGCATGATGGCGCTGACCGCAATTCGCTTTACGAGCACGTTCGTCATCGAGACGACCCCGCACGCAATCAAGTTCGTCAGCTCGGGGTTCGGTGCCAGCGGAACCGGACCGGGCGCGCCAACGTTCGGGTCTAGGTCAGCCCCGAGCGCAATCGCACCGGGCGGAACGACTCCCTTGAACCGAGCAAAGACCTTCTGAATGCGCATGACCTTCCGTAGCTCCTTCTCTCAGACCGCGCTGAGTGCCACCCATGCTACACGCACGCCCGGCATCGCGCCATAAAGTGCGAACCCGTGAACGCCTTCCTGATACGGAACGATTCGCGCGTGCCCTCCGACCGTCCAACCGCCATGCGCATCCACGTTCCCCAGCTCCCGTGTCTGGATGACGTTCGTCCTCGTCTCAAGCGAGACCGAGTACAGATTGCCCGCTGCGTTGTCGGACGCAATCTGAAGAGTCCCTGCGTGCTTCATGAGCTGCCCCGCCCCCGCATCGGCTGCCAGTTGTGCCGTCGGGATGAGCCGAGCCTTCCAGTGAAGCGTGTTCTGCGAGCTTCGGAGGAACATCGCCACCTTGCACATGAGATGCGCCATCCCGGTGTCGAGCGGCCACCCCGCGCCCCACGACCGCTTCACATAGCCACCGATGCCCGAGTGCTTCGCCTCCTCGGGGTTCACCTGGAGGAGCGCCACGCCCCTCCCCTCAAGCATCCTCGCCATGCCCTCATCGACGATGCCACCGTCCCAAAACTCGTTCTTAGGATCCCAAACAACCACCTTGTTCATGCGCGCCTCCTTGAAGGTCGGAGCATGCCACGATTCAATCTGCGAACGCTAGAAACTCCGAATCCCGCCCAGGCGTCTCCTTGGCCCAAAGCTCCCGAGCCCGAGCGACCCGATGCCGAGCCTTGGGCTCTGAGTCGTCCCGCCTGCACTTCCCGGACGAGTACACGCTCAGGTTGCGGCAGATGGTGAAGCTCTCTCGGGCAATGTGAAGCCCAGCGCGGAAGCACTTCTTCCTATCGTTCACGAGGTCGCGCCCGTTCCAGCCCTTGCCGGCGTACCCGTAGAAGTCCTTCGAGAGCGTGATGCGCGAGTCGCCGGGGAGATGAATCTGCATGAAGCACCAACTCGAACCCGAGTCGCCTCGCTTCTCACCGCTGTCCACCGCAGCCTCGAACCCCGACTCCATGCTGGCGATGGCGAGCATGAGCGAGAGGGTCTTCAGCCGACCTTCCTCCCCTCCGAAGATGGGGCGCTCGGCTTGGTCGTAAGCAACCTCGATGGCGTCCTTTGCGATGGCTTCGTATCGCGCACGCGATGCGTCCTGCTCCCCTGCGGGAACCGTCCACCCGAGCATCGCCGATACCGCCCACTCCAACAACTTCGCGTTCACCATCTCGTCCTCCTGCGATTAGCTCTTCCCTAGAAAGAAAACCAAGGTTTTCTTTTCGGGTAAGAGTAAACCCGGAACGTATCAGACGGAGCCCCTCGCGACCAATGCTCCGATGTTGAAGAGAAACTCTTGAAGCGGGAAGCCCGGACCCGGATCCCAGTGCCCGCCGTGCCCGAACGCCTTGGTCACCTCGGCGTGCGTCGTGATGCCGCGCTCGTGTCGCTTCAGCGCAGCCGCGTCGAGGAACGTCGGGTGAATCTGATACCGAAGGCAGAGGTCTGCGAAAAGAGGAGCCGCGATGTCGAGCACCTTGTTCGTCTTCCACTTCTCAGCCGTCCACTTCGCGTATCCGGTCAGCTCCACGCCGATGCCGTTCCCGTTCGCTCCGGGAGCGTGCCACGCCACGTCCTTCTCCCGGACCGTCCGCACGATTGAGTTGGAGTCGCAGCAGTAGTGAGCGCTGGCTTGAGGAGCCTTCGGCCCGGCGAACCACGCAGCCACCTGTTCCGCCCCGTCCGGCTTGTCCGGCCATTCCATGCAATGAATCACGAGGAGGTCGATGGCGCGCCGGTTCCCTGGCGTGAAGTTCTTCGAGATGACTTCCGCAATCTCCAAGTCCCAGTTCTTCAGCCCGAGCGCCAAGGCCGTCGAGAACATCTCGTGTTCGGTCGCAGCGTCCACGATGCCCGATTGCGGGAGCCCACAGGACGCCTGGAAGCTCTTCGTCGCGTACTCGGAGTCTTTACCGAACACACCGTCATCGACGATTGTGGAGCCTCCTGGAGTCAGGAAGCCTTCTCGGTGAAGCCCCCGCTGCCAGTCCTCCACGTCGTATCCTCGCGAACCCCGCTTCAGCTCGTTGATGAATCGAATCGGCCCCATTCAGTCCTCCACTTCAGACAGTTCGGTCATGCTCCCACGTTCGATGATGCAGGTCATCAGGATGTCGTAGCCGACCCGGACCTTGAGCACCTTGCAGTTGCGGTCGCTCATCCGTTCCGCGATGGCGCAGAGGACCGACTCGATGGTGGCCCCCCGATACCCGCTGGTCGGAATGACAATCACCTCGTCGGTTATCACTTCGCCTTCTTGGCTGGCTTCTTCTTTTTCTTCGGGAGGTCGGGATTGTCCGCAGCGACTTCCGCCCCGTTCGGCTTCGCAATCTTCCCCGCAGCACGCAGCCGAGCCCACGTCGCCAGGCTCATCGCCGAGAGCTTGCGCTTCTCGTCCTTCGGCTTCTCGTCGTCCATGGCGTTCAGCTTAGCGCTTGCAACGGACGCTGCCGCAGGCTTTCACCCCGGCCAAGTCTTTCGCCTTCGCCACGCACTCGGGCTTCAAGGAGAACCGCCCCGACGCTTCAGCCTTTGTGCAGATGTCCAGGCAGGTATCTCCCCCATCTGGGGTTTCCGCCTCAGGGCACTTTAGGGACGCTAGGATGGCGCAGGCAGCGACGCAGGTCTTGTTGAGGGGCTTTCCCTCAATCGGAGCATCGGTCACTTCTATGGCCGATTCTGGAGCGTCCTCGGGGGAGTCTTTCCAGACATCCGAATGAACGCCCCCCTCCAGGGTCGGCTCAGGGACGTGCGGGCACTGGGGGCAGCCCCCGAGAAGGACCGCGATAGCAATCAACGAGTAGATGAACTTTCGCATGGCTCAGGCTCCCTTTGGTCCAATCTGCATCACGCAGGCGTCTCCCATCGAGACATCGAGGATGAACGATTCGTCGCACCAGTAGAACCCCTTATCGCCCCAGCTCGTGCCCCAGGAGTTCAGCCCTCGGTACTGCCGCGACCCGTTCACCGTTCGGTAGCCCACGAGGCACATGGCGTGGCCTCCGATGCGATTCTTCCCGGGAGCCTTGAGCACGCCCGAGCCGTAGTGGTCCTGGAAAGCTCGGTCCACGTCGATGCCGAACACGACCGGGTAGCCTTGCGCAATCGCAGAGCAGATGCCCTCGGTCTTTCCCGTCCCGTAGTCCGAGATTCGATACCACTCCTTCACGCGGTAGGTGCTCGCTGCCTGAAGCTCGTCCCAGGTCAGCTCATCGTTGATGGTGTCGAGGAGAAAGGGAGCCACGCGCTCCGGGATGAGTCCCGTCTCGCGAATGCCTTTGAACGCCTGCCGGATGAACGCCCCCTCGTCTTCGAGCGGCTCCTTCTCAAGCGACCGCCCCCAGGTCCGAGCAATCTTGTAGGTGCCGATGGCGCTCACGTTCTCGTGCTTGATGCCCATCTTATCGAGGCGAATCTCCGCAGCGCTCGATGTTGATTGCCCGACGCACGAGCTTGAAGAGAGCTGGTCACGCACTCGACGCACGAGGGATTCGAGCGAGGCTTCGAGCGGAAGGTTGCGCGGTGCCCCGAGGAGCTTCAGCGCAGGAAAGTCTCGCGGGTCAACCGGGTCTTTCTTGTAGCCGCAGCCACGCACGCCACCGCCAGCTCGTTGCGCGAGCGTGATGGGCGGAGCTTCTAGGATTTCTTCGGGAAGCTCAGGAAGAGTCTCCGGGAGCGAGGCTGCTTCATCGACGATGATGGACTCTTCGAATGCCGGTTGCTTCTTCTTCGCCATGGTGGAGCGAGGCTAGCACGCAGCTACTTCTTCGCTCCAGCCTTCTTCGTCGCCCACTTCTTCACCTTCTTGAACATCTCGACTTGAGCCAGCCGCTTCTCGGCTTCCTCTTTCGTCAGGTCGTTCGAGGAAAGGTTCTTGGCCCCGTCCTCGCTCTTCACCTGGTAGCCGGTCTTCGTTTTGACAATCATTCGTCCCCCTTGTCCAAATCGATGAGTCGGACGGGAACCTGCTCCTGTCCCCGCAGAGCCGCGACCGTCAGCCGATGGTGCCCGTCATGGATGAACTTCTGCCCGTTCTTCTTCACGACGATTGGCGCATCCACCTTGGCCCCGCTCCCGCTCGCAAGGGTTCCCGGCTTCACCATCGAGGGGTTCTCCATGTGAGCTTCGAGCCGCTCGCGGTTGATGGTCTTCTGCGTCCCGCTTAGCTCCGAGAGCCTGACGGGAACGAGCGGAGCCTTGAGCGTGCGCGCTGCGATGCCGCTCCCCTTGATGCTGGCGAGGTAAGCGTCTCGGTCAGCTACTGGGAAGGGATGCTTGGCCGTGCCGGTCTTGTCCCCGTTCGCGAGCTGCTCGGCCTTGTCCTTGGCCACCTGCTCCGCGCTGGCTGCTCGCTTCTTTGCCCAAAGTCGTACGTCGCCCATGACCTTCTCCTTCAGGCGAATCGCCCGGCATCGTCCCGTTTGATTTCGTCCGCTCGCGACGCATGCTCTTTCGCCTCTTTCGGTTTGGTTCGCATGGGGGGTTCCCCAACAAAAGTGATTGGTGCTTTCGTTGCAGTTGGGGCTTGCCCCTTGGTGTGCGTGTATGCCGCTCGACCGTGCTGCTTGGCCATATCCGAATGACTTTTCTTTTCAGCAGGGGTCGATGCAACTTTGCTCGCGTCCCGATGAGCCGCAGCTGCCGCAGAGTGACTTGCCGCCGTGTTCTTTTGCTCGGCCTCTTTTGTCTTCGAAGCAGCCCAAACCTTCAGTGTTTTCGCAGTAGCCATCTTTCAACCTCGCTCCGAGATTCGTATCACAAGCTCCAAGTCCCCGTACCGTGCCGCGTTCGCCATCTCGACGATGCGCTTGCGCAACTCAAGCTCCCGCGCCCGAAGGTGAGCCACCTCCCCCATCGCGTTCGCCACTTCCTTCTCCATCGCCCGAAGGCGCATCCCGGTCGATGGCTCGGGCACGAGCCCAATGAGCGTCCGGTCCTTAGGGTCCGTTCCAGGCTCCGTCTGGTCGTCATCCACCTCAGGATGAATGCTGGCCCGCATCGCCCGGGCGAACTCGGGAGCGGGCATCACCACCGACTCAAGCTGCGAGGATGGGCGCCTGGCCTGAGTCCTCACCCGATGCGCCGCTCGGATGCGGTCCCGATACGGCTCGTCCATCTCCCCGGAAAGCCGACGCACGAAGACCACCCCACCAAGCACGTCCAGCGTCTCCCCAGTGGCCCCCTCGTAAGGCGCGAAGTCGTTCTTGGTGTTCTCGCTCATTGCCTGACTCCTCCGCGCCTCAGCGCATCCTAGCAGCAGCAATCACGCTTGCAGCGGTTCCTTCGCGTTCATTCCCCAGTAAGGCTCCTTCGGCATGATGCCCGCCATCACCGCGAACCCCTCCACCACGTCCAGGAGGTCCTCTAACGCCTCTTCATGGGTCACCCCCACGCCTCCCATCATGTCAGTCCGTTCGACGCTCTCAGACGCATCCTTGGTCCAGAGAATCATCATTACGGCCTGCTGCCTCCCGTCTGAGAGCTGGCGAATCTGGACCGCTCCCCGGAACGTCTCATCCGTCGCCAAGTCGCACTCGATGGCCGCACGCATCACCTCGACCGCTTCGAGCAAGTAGAGTCCCGCGCAAACTTGGTCGGCCAAGGACATTCCCTTCCGACCTGCCCACGCTTGGACTCCCCGCTGGAATGCAAACTTGTGGTGCTCGTCCTTCTCAGCCGGAGTCACGCTCGCCTCCAAACCAAGAACACGTCCTTCTCGTCCACAGTCCAAAGGATGTCGGTCGGACCTTGGAACCTGAGCCGGAGCCGCTTCCAGCAGAGCACCTCGTCCACGACGGCTTCCCAGTACGTCTTCCCTTGGAGCGCGGAGCCCACGATGTCCCCTTTGCGGAACTTCGACTTCGGCTCCTTCCTCGGGAAGAACGGGTCGGCTGACAGGATGCGGAGCGCAGTCATCATCGGAGACCGACCCGCCTCAGGCTTCGCACTTCTTCGAGTAGCTCGGTGCATCGGGTCTGAAGCCCGGTCACTTGTTTGGCCATCCACACGTTGTCCTTGCTCAGCACCGCAATGGTCGTCTTCATCGCTTCCCGTTCCTTCCTGAGCCTCGCGTTGTCCGTGAGGAGCTTCGTCACCTCGGCGGGCTTCATCGTCTTCAGATACTCGCCCAGCCCCATCTCTCGCTCAGCCATTCAGTCGCGCCTCCGTCCATTCTTATATTCCGCCCGAGGAGCAGCCTGGAGAAAAGAAAACGCGACGCCCCCCGAAGGAAGCGCCGCGCTCTTTGCTCACCCGGTAGGTTAGAGCTTCTTGCCGTGGAGCTTGTCCTTCACCGCATCGGGAAGGTCAGCGAACCCCGTGCACAGTGCGCACGTGGGCCAACCGGTCTTCGTCTTCGTCGCTTCGAGATGCGCCTCACGTCCACCAACGTCAGTGAAGTCGAAGCCGCATTTCGCAACGTCCTTACCCTCTTCAACGATGTGGTAGTTGCGATTACCCTTTGTGTATTTGTCAGCCATTTGAATTTCTCCTTTTCAGTTTTGGTTTACGGTTCATGGCGCGATGACAAGAAGCCCGAACGTGATGCGCGCTCCGAGTCGCGGTTGATATGCACTCGCTACTGTCACGCGAGCATCAACCCCGTAGTTGACAACGCTCTCCTCGAATGCGCCCCCAACATCGAACGCCGAGAACGGCGCGTCGATTGCCGGAACAGTGTGAGCGCCCGTAACCGGATCCCAACCAAGGAATTTCTGTTGGTCGGTGAAGTCAGCAACGGTCGGCGAGAACGCCAAGAAGTTCGACGGCCCCGCACCGCCATCCACAGTCGGAAGAATCCACGGCGTGACCAACGGACCGTACTGAAGTTGTGAAACGTTGAGCGTCGAATTGGCGTTGACGTAAATTTCGGTCGAGTTACCAGTGCCCCACATGAGAACACCGTCGTATTCGCCTGTCCACGGGTCGCCGAAGAAGAAGTTGCCCCCACCCGAGTTGAACACCGTTCCGGGTTGTAGAACCACCGTGTGGAACGAATCCCAACACGAGAACGGTCCGGCATAGTAGTTTCCGAGTCCGTTCAAGCTTGCATCCTTGTCGCCACCGTTCTTGCCGACAAGTGTCGGGTCAGCGCCGATGAAAATCTGCGATGATTGGCTAAAACAATCAATCCCGCCCGACTCTTGGATGTCGAATTGCGGCTGATGACACCCGCCGATGTACCAGAACCAACCCGACCCGTGAACCTTGATGCTTCCCTGCGTGGAGCAGTTTGCATAGTACGTGTTCCGCCCTTCCGCGAAAATCTGCTGATTCGTGCGGAAAATCGAATCTGTCACAACCAACGCGCTTTCCTGCGTCGTCGGTCCCATCGCGACTTCGAAGTAGCCGCCGTTCACATCCCCAGCAACGTTCTCGACACTAACGTTGATTAGTTGGACCGTCTGAAAGCCGTTCCCGCCTTCAGGAGCGATGCACTTGACGCCCTTCGCTTCAAGCGCACCAATCGACACCTTCGAGTAGTCATAGATTCGATACTTGTCCAAAGCAACCGGCGCATCGCCGGGTGCAATGTCCAGGAACTCACCCGCGCCCGCCATCCACTCGCTCATGTGAGCCGACTTCGGCACTGGCACCGCAAGCTGATTCATGTTTCGCGCAATGAACGCACGCGAACCGACTGCCGAACTGCCTTGGTAAATCTCCACCGACTTACCAACATACGCCTCGAAGAAGTCATTAGCCTTCGAGGAGTCCGTAATCGAGTAGTGCTGATTGATGGTTCGGTCCTTGTCCTGCTTTGACGAGATGACGCCCGAGGCAAGGAGCTTCTTCGTGCCTGTGATGATGCACGTACAATTCTGCCCCATCTGATTCGTGAAGAAAATCGGGTCAGTGATTGGCATGTCCCCGAGGATGTAGATGCGAAGTAGTCCGCCCGTGGGGGTCAAGGTCGTAAGCTCGCCGACGCGCGTACGCCACTCTTTCCAGGTCTTGATTGCGCTTCCAGCCGTCTTGCCGCTCGCGTTGTCATTGCCGCCAACCGGCTTGATGTACCAAGTGGCTTGGCTCACGTTCGGGCTCTTGTTCTTGCCCGCGAGCTGCGTCGAGTCGGCGCACGCAGCGCTCATGATGTTGAAAGCGTCCTGCTCGTTCATCGCCTTCGAGAGACGGGCCACTTGGCACTTGGCCGCAGCATCAGCAACGATGGCGTCCGCGAACGGCCAAAGCGTCGCGCCTGCGTTGATGAACTGCTGAACGTTGTCGATGGTGTCGTCCACGACATCGCCCGGGAGATGCTTCCCGCTGTTCGCAAAAGAAACTGCGTTGATGAGCCAATATTTTGCCATGGTCGTCTGCTCCGTCCGTCGTGAAAGTCCCGCGCCTGATGGAGCAAAGGAAAGCAGGGCGGGGGACGGGGTGCAAGCTGAAACGAAAAAGGCGGGAAGTAGGTTGGAGTTCGTTGTTCTCCAGAGCCCACTTCCCGCCTTGTTCTAGCGTCGAAGGTTACTTCTTCGCTTTTTTCTTCGCCGCTTTCGCGGGCTTCGCAGCTTTGGGGGCTGCGGCTTTCTTTGCTACTTTCTTCTTGGCCATGGTGGTCTCCTCCTTTCTTGGGAATGGCGAGTGGTACTCGCTCAGCGCTTCGTGGAGGAGCTTCTGAACTTGCTCCTCAGCCATCCACCGGACGGGCGAGATGATGGCGCAGACCTTCACCTTGGACCCGGACAAGCCCTTCAGCTCCATCGTGCAGAGCATCACAACTTCCCCCTTCTCGCGAGCGAGGCTCGGGCTCTGCGCTCATGCCGGTTCGCCGGAGCCTTCATGCTCTTGGCCTTGTTGAATTGCTCGGCCTGCTGCCGGAACCTTTGGGCGTCCGCTCCCTTCAGCTCCACGAGCCCTTCCGCCTTGAGCTTCGCTTGCCAGTCTTCGTCGCTCATCCCTGCCGGGCGAGCAATCACTTTTCCATCCTTGTCCATTCGCGCCTCCTTTTCCTTTCGCTGCCGCTTGGCTACCCGGCATCAATCTCAACGTCGCAGCGTGTACCCACCTCGTTCGAGGGAGCAGCTCGCTCCCTGGTCCGTCTCAGCGATGGCGAAGATGATGTCCGTGAGCGGTCCATTGTAGGGGCGAATCTCGACGATTCGCTTCCACCCGAGCATCTCCACCATATCATCGACCCTCAGGTCTTCGTTCCTCACCGACTCACTTCTCACTGCGCTTCGCCTCTTCGTCGCGAATGTAGGCTGCATAGGTTTCGTCCGCTAGCTCTTTCGTCGGGGCTGAGACGTGCGCTTGAGGATAGATGAACGTCGGCATCTGCATGACGAACGTCCCCCCTTCGTCGGGAGGAGCCGGGAGCGTCTCTGCCAGCGATGCGTCCAAGATGACCTTCTTCATTCGCTCACCTTCTTCATCGCTAAAAGAGCACGCAGGCGCATCACGTCACCACAGGCCATGTCCAGGAGTCGCTCAGCCTTCTCCGCGCGGACTTTCCACACATCACACTCCTCCTGCGCTGCAATCATCGCGTCGTTCTCCTCAGACCAACGCCGCTTCCACTCGTCCCGCTGATGCTCCAACAGTTCTATCGTGGCGCGTAGCGCTCGGCTCTCTTCGTTCATCGCTTCGCCCTCCGCTTCTTCGGCTCAATCGGGACCAGCATGCAGGGGATGACTCTCACGCTATGAGGGCCACCCTCGTATTCAAACAACCTCGCATCTAAACGCGCAGCAGCTCGCGTTTCGAAAACGCCCGTCGACGCAGGCTCTCCGTCAATCGTAACCACGTAAACTTTTATCGGTGTCATTGGCTCGCCTCCTCGCATCCTTCGGTCGGGCACTGCATCGCAGAGCCGTCCGTGAACTCCCTCAACACCAACGTCGCCCCGCAGTCCGAGCACCAGCCGAGGAGCCGGGAGGTCGCTCGGTAGTGCTCCGCGTAGTTCTCTGCCTTCGGGTCTTTGCTCACTTCTGCCTCGCGATAAAGAGAATCCTCGCCACTTCCACCGTGCGAATAGTCGGGAACGACTCGCCAATCGAACAAGCCTCCACTTGTTGGGCTTCCGTCAGCGAGTTCCAGAACTCCTCGTCGGTCTGAAGGAGCGGTGGGTCGAGTTCCATCTCACGCACCACCACGTAGTCGCATCCCGCTTCCCAACGGTTCAACTCGCCGTGCTCAATCGCAACGGGCTTCCACCCTTCGGCGAATGCGCATCGAACCTGAACCGCTGCCGCTCTCGCGCCGTCCACGGTCGAATGGACCGACTCTGCCGTGCCGCCCGAGCTGCGCTCTCCCGACTCCACCACGAATACTTTGCTCATACCTTCCTATATTCCGCCCTTGCGATTAGCTAAGCCCTTTTAAAAAAACCAAGGTTTTTTCAACGGGTAAGAGATAATCCTATCGGACGAAGTGGGCGGCGCAGATTCCGGCTATCCCGCCCGTAATGCCCCCCAGAGTCACCAGGAAGAGCCTTCGCCTCCAGGAGGTCGGAACGCCCATCCGCATCTCGAACGACTCGTTAGCGAGCCGCTGGACGGCCAAGTGGAGCCCCAGGGTGAGCTTGCGCACGTCGAGGATGGCCGCGTGAACGTCCTCGACCGCCGTATGGGTTCTTTCCGCGAGCCTGAGCGCCGCATCGGCCTTCATGCTCGTGACGCCAAGTCGAGCTTCCAGGGCCACGAGGTCGTCTTGTTCGGGAGGATGGTCGCTCCCGTTCATCGACTTCTTCTGGTCGCCCATCCCCAGAAAGTACCTCAGCGCATCATGATGCCCATCGAAATCGACGCCTCGCCTCGGTTGTTGGTCGCGCCCTCCTTGAGCATTCCCCACTGCCTCGCCTGCTCTCGGGCAATCCACGATGCCATTAGGGCGTCACCCGTGTGCTTCGAAGGCGCGTAGTACAGGCACTCGTCTAGCCAGCGCTGGACGTTCGGGTGGACGTTCCCTGCCGAGTCGCTCGGGATGAGCCAGAGCCCTTGCGCGAACTCGGTGAACATCGACATGACGCCGTGCTCGGGGTGCGCCTTGTTCCGCCCGGTCGTGTGGCTCTTCACCGGGATGTGCCGTCCCGCTTGCCGGAGGAACTGAATCAGGAACTCCTGCGATGCGTTGTTCTCCACCCGGATGACCGAATCGTACCGGTCGTGAACGTCGATGAGCTTGCGGACAATCATCGGCCCGTCGAACTTCCCGATGTCGAGGTCGAGCACGAGCCTTCCCCCATCGGGCAGAACCTCGAACGTGAAGATGGCTACGTCGTCCGACTCCTCGCCCGGGCTCACGGCCAAGTCCACCCCGGTGTACGTGTTCCCGCCCTTGCGATGGTGCGTCAGCTCCCGGAAGCCCCGCCCGAAGGCTTGGCGCTTGCACTTCTCAATCCATTCGGCCTTACAGTACGCCGTGTCGTCGTCTCGGCACAGGCTCATATAGAGCCGGTTGAACTCCGAGCTGATGGGGTGCTTGATGCGCAGGGACGCCTCGCTCTTGATGGTGGGGTGATTCTTCCAGAGCATCTCGCCCGGCTGCCAGCCCTTCAGCACGCACTTCTCCCCGAGGCTCGTGTCTCCCCGCTCGGGAGCCGGAACGAGCAGGTCATGGTCCCACGCCATGCCCTTCTGAATGTTCTCGATGTCGTCCTTGACGTAGATACCCCCGTCCACCTGCATGCGCAGCCCGGCCCATCCTTGCTTCAGCAATCGGTGGCACTGGTCGTCCTGGTTCCACGCCGAGTTCGTGACTCCGATGCGTCCCTCCGAGTGCCCTTCGATTCGGGAGATGAGCGAGGAGTCGAACCACTCGGCCACCTTGTCGCGTTGGTCCTTCGTGCGCGTGTTCTCGAAGTTCAGGAGGTCGTCCACGTAGATCCAATCGAGGCGCGAGCCGACGATGCCCTTGGAGTCCATTCCGTACGCGGCCAAGGTCGGGTCTTTGATGTTGCCCGGGCGCTTCACTTCGAGGTTCGTCTGAGTCCAGACCTTCCCGGGCTCCACGCCGAACAGGTACCGGTAGGACTCGCTCTGAAGGATGTAATCGCCCACGACGCTGACGAGCTTGGACGCCTGCTGCTGGGTCGCTGAGATGATGGCCCCTCGGCTCTTCGGGTTCTGCCCTATCTGAAGGAGCGCGAGCGCGGCCACGCCGAAGGTCTTCGCGTGGTTGACGGGCCAGAGCTGCACGCTCCGAGAATGGTCCCAGAGATGAGCGAGCCCGACCATTTGATGGGGCTGGACGATGATGGGCGACTGCGTGCGCTCGTCCCGCATGATGAGGTCCACGAACGCCTCGGGTCGAGACTTCGCGGCTTCGTACGCCATCTCGGCAGCACGAGCCGCCGTCACTTCGTCCCTCGTAGGGCCTTCGGTTCGGAGCTTCATCCGGTCTTGAGCTTCGCTTCAGCCGCTTCGAGATAGTGCTTCTGCTTCTCGGGAGGGAGCGTCATGAAGAAGCCGAACTTGGCTTCCATCTCCGAACGTCCAATCTCGATGCGCTCCGGCGTGTACGTCCCTTCGAGCCTCGCAAGATGGTCGAGTGCTGCGACGTAGTTGCTGCTCGGCTTCCTCGCCCAATGTCCCGGCGTGGCAGGAGATCCCAGGAACCCCGTCGCAGGGTCGGGCGGTATCGCTCGGGTCGCTTCCACCCAGATGCCTCGGGTCTGCCTCACCGCTTCGTGCGCCAAGCGTATCGCCTTCGCCTTCGAGAACTTGGACACCCTGCGGTCCGCGTCCTCCCATTCCTGAGCGACCATCTGAATGATGCTCTTGGAATACTTCTTGGAGATGAGTTCCCCTCGACTCGTCACCGTGGCGTGGAGCACGTCCGCGCCCTTGTCGAACGTGAAGCCCTGCTCCAGCGCGTTCTTCGCAATCTGCTTCCACGCCTGGATCTGAACGAGCGAGTACTGGCGCAATCCTGCCGGACGAGATTCCCAAGACTTCTTCGCGGCCACGCTCGGGTTAGCCCCGTTCAGCGCCCCTGCGAATCCCGGACGGTTCGGCTTTGCCTCGACGACGCCCTCAGACGCGCTTTGCTCTTGGGGGGTAGGCTTCCCTGGTTCGGGGGCCTGAGAGTCGTTCCTGGCCTGTCCTACGAGTGATGGCTTGCCTTTACGCGGTGCGCCCCGCTTCGGGTCATGCATGGTGCTTTCATCCTTTTCGAGTCATTTCAAAGTGACTCGTCTGGGAACATGCCCGAACCGGCTTACTTGCGCAAGGGCTCGGTCTTCCAGCCGTTCGGGTCCACTCGGAAGTCTGGCCCGTGAAGCTCCTGTTCCCCGAGATGACTTTTGACGATGACGTGCCCTGGCTTCGACATCTCCTTGAGAACTTTCCAAGGGGCATGAGCCCCGCACAAGCAAGCGCCCGGACCCTTCCGCTCGGTTCTCTTGCTCCACGTTCGAACCGTGCCGCATCTTGGGCATTGGAGAATCATCTATTGCAGTCTCCGAGTGAGCACCTCTTCCACGACTGCCCTTGCGAGGCTTTCAAAGGATTCGCGCAACATTGTGCTTTCTTCCTCCCAGGTGTGCTCGTCCCGGTCGGGCTCCAATTGCCGGTAGATGAACTCCCCGAGGGTGGCTGGCTTTTGCTTCTCAAGCACGGACCACTCCGATGCTGCGAGTCTCACGCTGATACTTGCGCGGGTCCATCCAGTGCCGATGTTTTGCTGAAGCTGGTATTGCTCCAGCCGGTCGCGACTGATTCGGTACCTCGCGCCCTGCGTCACGTCCGCGACCATCTCGACCCCCGCCATCATCGCTTCTACTGCTTCGTGAATCTTCATTTGTTCGCCTCAAACCAATGGCGAATTGCCTTCTGAGCTTTCGCGGGAAGCTCCTTCCCTTCGAGCACGTCGTTCATGCCGAGGAGGTTCGGAGCCGTCTCGTCGGACTCCCCTTCGGCCCGGAGTCTCCTCAATGTTTCGAGCTGGTCGGGGAGGAGCATCATCTCACCTCGGCCCATCTCGGGTCGTCCCAGTCTTCGGGAATCGCGTCTCTCAAGTAAAGCGTGACAAGTGGTTCTACCCAAGTGAGCTTCTCAGAATCGACGTGCATCAGCCGGAGCGCCGCTTCTGCCGCTTCGGGCGTCGTGCAGCTTGCGACGATGCGCCCTTCGAACTCGACTACGTGCTTCATCACCGGACCCCTTTCACGACCGCACGATGTTCCGCAGCCACTCGTTCTTTCCATTCGTCGCTCGCGGAGCGCGTGTCCGGGTCCACCACGTCAAAGAGCAAGTCGAAGGTCGCCTGGTGCATGACTTCGAACTCACCCCACGGTCGCTTCAGGATGACGTCGCCCGGGTTCATCCAGACATCGGCTCCCGAGCTGTGGTGGACCTTGAGCTGGTCCCCGGCCCGACGCACGCCGTAGTTCGCCCATTCAATGATGTGCTTTGCAGATGCGTCCGTGCCGTCGAACACGAGGTATTCAAGCACCATGGGGCGTTGCTTGCACTTGAGCACTCTTCTCGGTTGAATCATCGCAGCTCATCCTTCCCGAAGCCCGGACACTTGCAAGGCATCCTGAGTCCCGGGTCAATGGGGGTGTTGCAGTTGGCGCACCGCCATGGTTGGTCCTCGGGAGGGACGCGCTCTCGGTTCCTGGCAATCTCGCGCTGCTGCCGTGCCGCGATTCGTTTCATTCTCCCGCTCCTAATTGGTGCGCCCGAACTGCGATGGGTGCGTCTTCTGGACCTTTCCAGTACGGCTCCACATGAATCAACTTCCTCCGGCTCCGCTGCGGACCGTGCGGTTGATTCTTCCAGTGCCCTCGAACGACGAACTGCATCGAAAGCGGCCCTGTTCGAACACCGTCCTCGAACGAACGAACGTTCTCGCGCAAGTCTAGCTTGACCGGCCGTGTAAGCTGATACGTCAGCGACACTGGCTCACCGCGCTTCATTTTCGGCCCCGAGTTCCCTATGCTCGGCAACGAAGACGCAGGCACCGAGTTCATCTCTGCGATTACTCCCACCACGAGTCTCTTCAGCAAGATGTGCGAGCGCTCAAATTCGCTGTAATAGTCTTCGACCGACATCCCCTGGTGGTTGAGCCTTTCTACGTTGCTCGCGGCAATACCCACTGGTGCAATCGGTGCGTCAGATGCCAGTTGCTCCATCGTATAGTCGGCACCTTCCCAACTGTTGATTACACTCGAATGCGTCAGGAGCGTGATGTGTTGGGGCTTCTTGAAAACAACCGCGAACTCAATCGCCTTTAGCAAATTTTTCGGGACTCGAATCCCGAACGTATGCCACGGCAATCTGAGACCGTTCACATCCGAACCCTCTGCGCGCGTTGCCATAAAACTGGCTGCCAATTTCGCTCCCGGTTCTACCGTCGGAAATCCATCGTAAGCCCACACTGCTGCAATGTTGAGCAACAGCTCGCAGAAGTTCCGAGTATCGGCATCGTTCCTTGTGTCTGAATCCGAGTCGAGTATTGGCCCAACGATTTCCTCAAAACTACATCCGCGAAGCATCGCCGCGCGGATAGCGACCCCCTGTCGCATCAGACTTTTTATACCGCCGTCATTCATAGCGCTTCCCCCGAACCACGAACTGCCAGAAGCCGATGCCCCCGCGCCGGAGCCAGAACGCCCAAAGATAGAATCGGTCCATCATTCGACCCTCCATTCGTCTCGCGTCAAGTCCTTGAGCATGCCCATCGCTTCGGCCTTCTCTCCTCGGTACCGAGCCACGAGGAGCAAGTCCGTCCACTTCCGAACCTCCTTCAGCCTCCGGTCCTCGCTCGCGTAAATCGTCGCTCCGCAGCCTTCGCAGCAGAGCGTTCCCCGAGCCCCTCGGATGCCCGTCTCGTTCTGATGCCCGCACACCTTGCCATCGAGCGCTGCGGGCTTCGCGTAGCACTTCCACTTCATCCCTCACTCCTTTTCAGCCGACGGGTCGGCTTCTTGCGCGTCTGCTTTTTCTTCTTGGGCAACATGAACCGGAACCGCATCGGCGTGTACTTCTGCGTACTCGACTCGCCCATAAACCCCTCCAGCAACATCACTCCGTCAATATCTACGGTGACGCCATCCAATTGGACCTCCTGCATAAAATAGGCGGTCACTAACATCTCGATGTGGTGTTTCTCCCCGTAGGAGTTCCACACGCGGATCGCATCCCGAGGAGATTTCAATCTGTGTACCGCAGCGAGTAGCGCCAACGCTCGGAGCGCTGCTTCTTTCAAAGAGATTGTTTCGTGCGCCTTCTTCATCCCCATGTGACCCTCCATCCTTTCGCCTGAGCCTTGACCAGTAAGTCGAGAATCGCGCTCAGATGCCTCCTAATGCGCTCGGCTGAGACGCCCGAGCTAATTACCCTCACCTGCCCCGTCCCCTCTCCTCCGGCCTCGTATGCGGGTTCCTGAGCCTTCTCGGGCTTGTCCGACGCCAGCAGCCGGATGAGCTTCCTCCGGACTGAGGGCATCTGCACCACTTCCCAAGCTCCGTACGGTCCGTTCGGTTCTCCGAGGAGCCCGAGCACGATGGCCGCCACACCATTCGCCATGTTCGGCTCGGGGAGCGCGCTCACCCATTCGACCATCTCCCCCGCTGAGCAATAACCGCAGCGAGTGAAAGGGGCGCACCCCCTGGAATCGCAGAGGGTGCGCACTTCCTGCTTGGGCGCATCGGGCGCCCAGAACGTCACGCTCATCTCACTTGCACTTCATCGCGTATTGCGTCGGGCTAGTCCGTACTGACGCGCAAATGTGGCTACAACAATCGAAGCTAGCGATGCATGTGTAGCCGCTCGGGAGACACGTCAGCGCGCTCTCCGTCTCGCTCACTTCGTCCGTGGTGGGCTCGGGGTCCGTATCGCCTGCGCAGCCAATCGTGAGAGCCAACATCGCGAACGCCACCGAACAAATGATCGTCTTCATGTTTTTCTTTGCCTCGTCAGTGCCGCTTGATTGCGGCAGACCGTCGCGAGGGGGAGGGGGTGCAACCCTCCCCCCCACTAGGTTTCGGCTTCACGCTGCTTCGGCGAACTCCCGGTCACGCTTCCCGTTGACGACTTCCCCGGCGAGGCGCTGGAGTTCGAGCTTGCGGTCCCCGTCCTCGGTGTGACCGGCAATCCAAGAGATGGCGTTCGAGAGGCGCCACGTCGTCTGACCCTCGGGCATGTTGTAATTGTCCTTCGATTCGTACGCCTGCGCCACCGCGTCGAGTTCGCCCTTCAGGAGCTTCTTCGCGAGGCTCCCCTTCGCGTTCTTCCAATCGATTTTCTTCTCGTGAGCCGACCGGATGCCAGCGAGGAGCACCTCCACCTTCTCGGGAGCAATCGTCCCCCGGATTACGTCGTCCAGGGCCGAAGCCGAAGCCTGTGTGTCGAGTTCGTACGTGCGCTGGGAAAGCGCGATGTCGTGGCCGAGCTTCCCCCCGACGTGGACCTGAGCGAGCGCGTTCTCCATCGTCGCACCGTTCAAACACCAGAGCCGAAGAATGAACGCTCGGATGGTGTGCCGGGCTGCCCCGAAGTCGCTGTTGCCCCACTCGATGCCGAGGCAGAGTGCTTCGCCTTCAATCGGCTCGTAGACGGTCGGGAGGAGCGCTCGGAGCGCCACTCGGGTGTCGGTGACGTGACCGTCCACCGCGACTGCTCCGACCGATTGAATCGACTCGCAGAAGGCTGCAACGAGGGGGCGGGAGTCGAGGCGACGATAGCGGTCCGACATGACGCCCCGAACTTCGAGCCCGTTCCCCGCCTTGACCGAGCGCACGAGCATCCGGGCGTCTTCACCCTTGTGGTAGTGGCGGTTCAGAATGTCGGCCGCAAGCTCCTTCTGCCACGGCGTGCCCGCCACGAGGTCGTTGATGTACGCGCCCGGAACGTGAGCGCGGGAAGCGAGCTGCTGGAGCGCGTGCTTGTGGATGCCGAGCGCCTTTCCGACGCTCGCACGTTCAATGGTCACGCCCGCGTCGGTGGGGCGAAAGAGGAACTCGGAGCCCTTCGCGATGGTGTCGATGGGGGCTGCGTCCCGCACGTGCTCGATGAGGCGAATGGCCGAAGCGCGGCCCGACTCGATTTTGCGTTCGAGAATTTCACGCGCCTTCGAGGAGACTTCAGAGGAGGAGAGACCGTTTGCACCGATGATGTTCATGTTGTTTTGCACCTTTGTTGTTCGTGTGATGAGCCACACGGCTCAGGGGGTCGCCCTGAACCGCGAGGGTCAAGCCTGGGCTTTACGCCATTTCCAAGCAGTGGAATGCGGGCCGTGGGAGGTACCACCCATCCAAAGAGAAACGACTTTTCCAGACTTCACGATTTCCGAGACTTCATCGAGGCTCGAAACTTCCTTCTCACGCGGCTTCCCACTGAGCTTCTGATGCGCGAACCGGTAATAAACCTTCATCGTTTCTTCTTTCTTGGCCGACCCGTCAGCCACAACTTATGTTTAGCTTATCCCTTCTCACGTGCAAGCGCTAAACGTATCTTTTTTTCACCAGCCTGCTAAGCGCTCAGAACCTTAGTCACTTTTCACTCTTTTTTTTTCTTGGTCCAAGGCCAAAAGGAAGAGCCAGCAGCAAATCGCGTGCGCTAAGTGGGAAATGCCTGTGTCTTTGTCGCAAGGGTCCCCGAGCCACCACGCGATGACATGCCGAATCCCTGCGGCAAAGTAGCGACTTCTCGCTTTCGGAACCTCCCTCCAATTCCCGTCCCCGTAGCGAAGCCCCCCGAACGCGAGAACGCGCTCCACTTCGACCATCGCGATTGCTGGCACGAGGTCGGGCCGTGGGGCGCCTTTGAACGGCTCCGCGACCTTTCCCCCTCCCACTCGTTGTCCGAGCATCCAGGCGCATCCTCGCCACGGGAATCTGTCCCAGCGGGCCTTCATCGAGTCGTCCTTTCGCCCGGTCATCGCTTGAACGGGTCCGTGTGAACGTGCTGCCGCGCGAAGCGGTCCACGTGCTGTCGATAAGCTCCCGAATGACATTGCACGGCTCCCCGCTGCCCGCAGACTTCGCAGCGGAACTTCACCAGCTCCGTCTCGCCCGGCTCGGGATTCGTCCGAGCCACGAGCCCGACCACGTTCCGATTCCACGCAGGTCGGTACTCTACTCGCTCGTTGGCATCTTCGGCTTCCACCAGACCCTCACTTTCTCGTAGAGCAGATGCGGCACCACTTCGACGTGCCATCGCTCCTCCCGCCGTCTGAACTCCGCGAGCGCCACTCGGTACCACATCAACTCGGGGTCTTCGGTCTTGCTCTTCGGAAGGTTGAACTCGACCACGCCCGTTGTCTTGAACGCCTTTCGGAATTGCCACGCGAGCCAGCCCGCAGCACGTCCGCCCTCCATGTCCACGAGCAACTCGAAGGCGGGGTCCGTCTCTGGCTTGTTCGCGACTGCGAGAAGAGCTTGAAGTGGGATGGTCTTCATTGCTGACTCATCTTGAACGGAACTTGAGCGGCCTTCTCAGCCTCATCAAGACGCTTCGCTTTATTCAATTCAACCACCAGGCTCTCGCGGTCCGCTTTCCATTCGCCCCGGAGCACCTCGACTTCGCGTTCAAGTCGCTCGGCTCTCGCCTTCTCAGCGTCGCCTCGGAGCTTTTCCGCGAGGAGCAAGTCTCCGTACGTCTGGACGAGCATCGCGAGCGTGTTGTGGACCTGAGCCGAGTTCATTCTTTCCACCACTTCCATGCCAGAAGTTCTTCGAGAGATGCGTCCGGGCTCGGAAGGTTCGCGCCCGACGAATCCAACTCGCTTGCGCACATAGCGCAAATCGAAGTCCATGTTTCCCAACGACCACAGAGCGGACAAGTCTTCATGCGCCCGGCTCCATCTGCTTCGTCAGGTCCTTCGCGAACGTCTGCAGGACGATGCTCACCGTCTTCGCAATCATGCGCGGGTCGGATGCTCCTCGGTATCGCTTCTTCAGGACGCCCGAAACCAACTCACCGAGCCCCATGAGTACGTCCGCCGAAACCGACGCGCACTCGTTCACCGCACCTTCGGTCATCGTCGCAAAGCGATTCTCTTCCACGAGAAACGACGCCCCGCCTTCCAGCTCCAGCACCGCGTCCTCCACCGGCAGTTGATTCGCCGGGGACACGTACTCGCCCGGCCCGTGCAGCTTCTTCACGCGCCCCATCGAGCCCGTCACTTTATCGAACACAAATTGCCCTGGTTCCATTCGCGCCTCCTATCCACTCTTTCAGAATTAGCCCAGCTATCTCTGCACACTGAGGAACAACTGCGTTTCCCAATGCTTTCAGTCGCCTGCCTCGGTCCATCCGCTTGGGAATCCCATCATCCACTCCACAAATCGGGGGTTCAATTTGCCACCCGTCGCAGTTGCGAGTCCATCGCCAGAATTTTTCGACGCCCCCGCCCGATTGTAGTTCCCCGACACAGTCGGAGTCGGGAGCAATCCTCGGCGCGCGCGCGCTTCCAGACTGAAGCGCTCTGTCCCGACTCTTCCTTGCCCCCCCCCCCTGTTGCTCGTGTAAGGGCTCGCTGTCGGCGGGGGAAGCAAGCACGAACCCCCTCGCTCGTCTGTGGGGCGCGCCGACATCGAAGGCAGAAACTTGAATGGCGCGGGTTCGGTAGCCAAGCAGGTGCAAGTCTTGCCGCACCGTGGGCAACCATCGCTTCTTCCCGCCCGCGACAT
>Ga0315288_10001829_pt1 | contig 27582 bp, 30 predicted proteins | sample YL17G11_20_MG_FD_203454 | JGI IMG/M metagenome (GOLD analysis project Ga0315288, IMG submission 203454) | Sediment microbial communities from Yellowstone Lake, YNP, Wyoming, USA - YL17G11_20 | ecosystem: Environmental > Aquatic > Freshwater > Lake > Sediment | place: USA: Wyoming | collected... | reverse complement strand
CAATCAAGTGCAGGTGGAATACGCACGTAGAGGAGACTTGGAGCTCTATCTGAAATGCCCCTATGCTTTTCAGGCACAAGCCGAGGAAATCAGGGCAACCCAAAACGGTTCGGTATTGGCATTTTTTCCTGAAGGAGAGCGGGTGAAATCGGGGGATGAAATCTGCGCGGTTCGCGGCGGGTCCCAGGTTTCCTACACCGCCCCCACCGCCGGTTTTGTGACCTATCTTGCCACACCCGGTGCCACCGTGAAGATCGGAACCCCATTGGCTCAAATCATGGCTCCGCAAGGCATGCTTGAGGTAAATCTGACTCCGGAACAGGCCCGCCACATCACCAAGGAGACCGCGCTGCAAGTCCTTTTTCCATTTTCACAAGAAAGGGTTTGGGTCGATGTTTCCCAAATTGGCAAAGAGAAGCCAGGTTGGCAGGCCCAATTGTCCGTTGTTGATTTTTTACCCAGCTTGAGTAAAACCCCAACGGGCGTCATCCAGGTTTATTATGGATGGGTGCGACAAGCGATCCTCTTGCCCCTGGCAGCGCTCTCCGTGGCACAAGGGCAATTGGGGGTCTATATTCAAGACGAGGAACGGATGTTTCAACCGATCCAATTGCTGGCTGCAATCGATGACCAGATCGCAGTAGCAGGAATTTCCGATATGGCGAAGGTAGTCTTTCCATGACCTTGGTCGATTCAATTGCCAACATCCGCCTGCGAATCGAAAGGGCTTGCATCGATGCCAAACGGGACCCAGGCGACCTGACCCTGATCGCAGTGACCAAAACAGTTCCGGTACCACGAATCCAGGAAGCGGTCGGCCTTGGATTGTCTGATTTTGGGGAAAGCTACATTCAAGAAGCGGAAAAAAAAATTCCCCAATTCCTGCCGCTTCCCTTGCGCTGGCACTTGGTGGGACACTTGCAACGAAATAAGGCCAAGAAAGCCGCACAGATCTTCACTCTGATTCATTCGCTAGATCAGCTAGAATTGGCAAGGGTGATGAATCGAATCGGCCAAGAACAAAAATGGCGGATCGCCGGATTGCTGCAAGTAAATATCGGACTGGATTCGGGTAAGAAGGGATTCTTGCCCCAAGCTTGGGAGGATGTGTTGGCTGTGTTGGCGCTTCCCTGCTTGGAAATCCAGGGTGTAATGACAGTACCACCGATCGGTCCGGTCGAAGAAGCCCGTGCGCATTTCCGGGCCTTGCGATTGTGGCGAAATGAACTGGAACAGAAAAGCGGGCGGGCTTTGCCGGTCCTGTCTATGGGAATGAGCGATGATTTCGAGCAAGCGATCGCCGAAGGGGCTACTTGCGTCCGGCTCGGACGAGCCATTTTCGGCGAAAGGAGGGGTTAGATGAGCTGGGTAAAGCGATTGTTCGGTATGGAAGATTCAACCGAGGAAGAGGGTGCTGCTCCAACAACGGTCTCGTCAGAAACAAGAGTTGTTGGTGATCCGCCTTTCGCTATCGGCAAAGGCAATATCACCATCGTTTTGGCCGAGCCGAAAAGCTTTGAAGATGGCCGGAAAATCGCAGACGACCTGAAATTGAAAAAGCCGGTAGTGGTGAATCTGGAGGTTCTCGATCACGAATCCGCCCGTCGCTGCATTGATTTCTTGAGCGGCACCATCTACGCCCTCAATGGGTCGGTGGAAAAGATTGCTGAATCTGTATTTCTCTTTGCTCCTGCCTCCGTAGGGGTGGAAGAGAATCGGAAGCGGAGCTGGGATCAGAAGGGGATTGGTTTCGATTCCATATTGGCCGATCTGTAGGAAGGAACGAAAAAAAAGAAGTTTTTTCATTTAAAAGCGAACGAATACCCGATGGAATGAATCTATTCAACGATGGAGAGTCTGAGAATGAAATGGAAGGCGTGGTCCGGGCTGCGCAAGCTGGAGACCGGGATGCGTTTCTGAAAGCATTTGAGAGTGTGCAACAGGCCCTTTATCGAGCCGCTTGTGTGATCATGGAAAACCAACAGGACGCATACGACGCAACGCAAGAAACGGCACTGATCGCCTACCGTTGCTTGCCACATCTCCGCCAGCCCTGTTATTTCAAAACATGGATCACCCGAATTATGATCAATAAGTGCCGCGCGATGTTACGCGAGCGCAAGAAGGTGGTCCTGCAGGCGGATATGAATAGCTGGAGTGTTTCTCTCCAGGAACGGAGTGCCGATGAATTGGGAGTTTTGGAGGCAGTGAACAGCTTGAGCTTCCCCTACCGAACCGTGGTTGTCTTACGGTATTTGGAGGGATACAGCCAGAAAGAGATTGCCCGGATTCTGAATCTACCCTTGGGAACAGTGAAATCACGGATCAACGGAGCTTTGAAGAAACTGCGAGAACGACTACGCCTGCAGGGCGTTTTCGAGATCCGCGAGGGAGGTGAATTTCTTGGATTGTAAGAACGCGCGTCGGCAGTTTGACTCTTTCCTGCTGGGCGAGCTGGGGAACGAGCGGAAAGCGGAGTTGGAATCGCACCTGCAGAAGTGCACTTCCTGCCAAGGCCAATGGCAAGAGTTTCGACAATTCATCTGGTTGGTACAGGGGAGTCTCCGCATGATTCCTCCTCCCCAGGCGATGACTCGCGTTTCACTGGTTGCAGTGTCCCGGCCGAGGAATCGCGTGGTTCGGGTGTTGGCAATGGCGACTGCCGGCGTCCTATTATTGGTTTTTGCCGCACTCCCATTGCGACTGACACCGATGCCTGGTCCGCTTCAAGCTTCATCCGGCATCCCATCCCGCTCTGTGGTAAAATTAATCAGCGGTCCATCGGTCTCCCCGGTGCAAACCCAGGGGAGCTGGTATATTGCCTTTCATTAATCCATTAAGGAGGTGATGAGGGAAAACGCAGTTGGAGGGTTCTTATTAAGTAGTAGGGTAAATTAAAACAAGGAGGATTATAAATGAAGAAGTTTATCGTAGCGAGCGTTGCGGTTTTGTTGCTCCTGACCTTGGCTTATGTGCCAGGCGTGGGGGCTGCCCAGCTCTCCGACATTGCTGGAAATCAATTCGAGAAACAGATCACCAAGCTGGTCGATAATGGCGTAATTGCCGGTTTCCCGGATGGCACCTTCAAACCGGACCAGGAAGTAACCCGTGCCCAGTTTGCCAAGCTGATTTCCGTGGCCTTCAACTTGCCGACCACGGGCGTCACTGCATCCACTTTCTCTGATGTTCCCGCCGACCACTGGGCGCTCGGCTTCATCGAAGCGGCCGTGGCCAAAGGCTGGATCAAGGGCTACCCGGATGGGACCTTCGGTCCGGAAAAAAACATCACCCGCGAAGAGATGGCGACCCTGATGGTCCGCGTCCTGGGCCGTGAACAAGAAGGCACAAAGTATGAAGAAGCCTTCGTTATGGCTAACGACTGTGCCAAGGTTGCCGATTGGGCTTTCGGCGCCGTGACTTTGGCCTATCACTTCGACGTCCAGGTCCTGACCTACCACGCCGGCCGGATGATCGATCCCCAGACTCCCGCCACCCGTGCGGAAACCGCCAACGCGGTCTACATGGGCATGAAACCCCCGGCGCAGGGTGGACAACTGATCATCGGCATGGCGCAGGAACCGGCCAAGATGTATCCCTACCAAAACAACATGGCCGCCAAGTCCCAAGTCTTAAACTGCACCCTCGACGGCTGGATCGGTGTCGCCCCTGAGGGCACCGGCACCACCCAGAAGGGCGTCTATTATCCGATCTTCGCCCAGGAAGTCCCCTCGGTGGAAAACGGCCTGGTCAAGTTTGGCGAGGACGGCACGATGGAGATGACCTGGCACCTGCGCAAGACTCCGATCTACTGGTCGGATGGCGTGCAGGTCACGCTTGACGACAGCATTTTTAGCCACGAAGTGCTGCTCAACAATTTGATTCCGGCGGACTCCCGCGATCCGGAAGATGCGGTGAAGACGATCGAAAAAATCGATGCAAACACCTTGAAAGTTGTCTACAACACAGAAAAGTCCGGCGCCATCTACGGCCCCGCCTTCTCCTTGGCCAAGCACAAATACGGTGACCTGGTTGCCAGCAACCCCGAGGGCTTCTTCCGCTCTGACGTCAACCAGTATCCGCTCGGCCACGGCGCCTACAAGATCGAGTCCTGGACCGTGGGATCCTCCATGACACTGCAAGCCCGTGGGGACTACCACTTCGGGCCGCCCAACATCAAGACCCTGGTCTGGTTGTTCATCCCTGATGCTTCCACCATCTACGCCCGCGTCGCCTCCGGCGATCTGGACCTGACCATCCCCGGCATCGGCGTGGCCATCACCACCGCCATCGACAACTTAAACAGCGTTGACGGCGTCGTTTACGAGATTCACCCCTCCACCTACACCGAGCACATGGAGTTCAACATCTTAAACTACGACCGGGTGGCTCACCCGATCTTCTCCGATGTCAACGTGCGCAAGGCTTTGGCCTATGCCGTAAACCGTGAGCAAGCCTCCACCGAGCTTTACAAGGGCTACGAGCCGCCGGCGTACTGCATGATCCCCCCCGCCGTGGCGGTCTGCTTCGCCACCAAGGAGGAGCTCGGCCTGGACCTGATTCCCACTTATGATCCGGCCAAAGCTGGAGCTCTACTGGATCAAGCCGGCTGGACGCTGGCATCCGATGGCTTGCGCTACAAAGACGGCAAGAGACTCGCATTCCAGCTCTCCACCACCAACCGCACCGACCGCCAACAGATGGCCGCCATCTGGCAGAAGAACTTCGCCGATATCGGCGTCCAATGCAACTTAGACTTTAAGCCGGGCTCGTCCTTCTTCACCGACACTTGGGCCGGCATGAAGCGTGGCTACCCTGATATGGTCGAGTTTGCCTGGGGGTCCACCGATCCCCGCTACCCGGTAACCGACGTTTTCCGCGGCGACCGCGTGGCCTTCCCCGAAAGCCCGCAGGGGCAGAACTACACCGGCTGGCAGAATGCCGAGTACGACAAGCAGGCCCAGATTATCCAGGATACCTTTGACGTAGCCAAGGCCAAGGAAGCCGCCGTCAAGTCCCAGCAGATCTTCCTGGCCGACATGCCGGCAATCCCGTTGCTGTTCACCGCCGATGCGTGTCTATACAAAGTGGCCCTCCAGGGCATCAAGGACCCCAACTGGTCCTCCGTCACCTGGAACGTGGGCGAATGGTATTGGGAGCGCTAGGAATCCTATAGCACTGCCTCAGCTTTTGCGCGGTAGCCCCGCAAGGGGCTACCGCGATTCCAAGAAAGGAGAAAACGGAACAGGATGTTTACATTCATAATGCGGCGATTTCTACAGATGATCCCGATCCTGATCCTGATCTCAATCCTGGCATTCCTGCTGCTGCGTCTTTCGGGTCCCGATCCGGCGGAATACATGATTATGGCCAACCCACGCATCAAACCAGAAGACATCTTGCGCGAAAAACAGCGGTTGGGGCTGGTGGACGCAAGCGGCAAGCCGGTGCCGTTATTCATCCAATACTTCTACTGGGCGAAGGGGATCCTGCAAGGGGAGTGGGGCTGGTCGCGGATCTGGCCCAACGTGACGGCCTTCCAAGCGATCATGCTGTTCCTGCCCAACTCCCTGATCCTGATGGGGCTGGCACTTTTAATCGCAATCCTGGTGGCCGTGCCGATCGGAATCTATTCGGCCTTAAAGCAATACTCAGCGTTTGATTACATCTTCACGACCGGTACCTTCTTGGGGATGTCCCTGCCCACTTTCTGGCTGGCGCTGATGGCGATCATCGTATTTCACCTGATTCCCGCGCGATTGTTCGGTGCGCCATGGTTTCCAGCCGGAGACCTGGCTTCGTTCGGCAAACCCTATGCCGGCGTTTGGTGGGACCGACTTTGGCATCTCGCCCTACCCGTGGCGGTGTTGAGCATCTATAGCATGGCCGGATGGACCCGGTACATGCGCAGCTCGATGCTGGAAGTGATCCGGGCGGATTACGTCCGCACGGCCCGTGCCAAGGGAGTTCCGGAACGGCGGGTGATCTACAAGCATGCCCTGCGCAATGCCCTGATCCCGATGGTCACGATCCTGACCCTCTCTGTCCCGGGGCTGTTTGGCGGGGCGCTGATCACGGAGACGGTCTTCGCTTATCCCGGCGTGGGGCGAATGTTGTATCAGGCGGTGCTCGGCAAGGACTACGCGGTGGCCATGGCCGATATTTTGTTCCTAGCCCTGCTGACGGTGCTCTTCAACCTGGTGGCGGACGTGCTCTACGCGATTGTAGACCCACGCATCCGCTACAACTAGAAAAGGAGGCGGCGAATGGCACTGGATACGGCAGTCGAACTGGCACCTTCCTTCTCTTACTGGCAGATGGTTTGGACCCGCTTCCGCAAGCACAAGCTGGCGATGTTCGGCGGGAGCGTGATCATCATCATGATCCTGCTCTGCTTCGTTGCAGCACCGATCATCACCGCCACCACCGGCTACCACTACACCAGCATGGACCTACCGAACCGCTACGCCTTCCCCTCGGGCGCCCACTGGTTCGGCACCGACGACATGGGGCGGGATGTCCTCGTCATGATCCTCTATGGCGGCCAGGTCTCGATCGAAGTCGGGCTGATCTCGGCCTTGGCCGCGGTTCTGATCGGTTCGCTGGTGGGCGTTGTCTCCGGCTATTTTGGCGGGTGGATCGACGAAGCGCTGATGCGTTTTACCGACGTGATGATGTCGCTGCCCTACCTGCCGCTCTACCTGGTGCTGGCGATGGCCTTCGGCCCCGGCTTCTGGACCTTGATCGGCATCTTCGTGGGGTTCGGCTGGATGGGGGACGCAAGACTGGTGCGGGGCGTGGTGCTCTCGCTGAAGAACATGGAGTTCGTCGAGGCGGCGAAGGCGATCGGCGCCTCACCCTGGCGGATCATGCTCAAGCACCTACTGATCAATTCGATGGCGGTGATCATCGTTTCCACCACCCTGCTGATGGGGGGGAACATCGTAGGCGAGGCCGCCCTCAGTTTTCTCGGCCTGGGGATCCAGCCGCCGCAGCCGTCCTGGGGAAACGTCCTGATGACCGCGTCGGGGTACATCTTCGCCCCCGGCAACGGCCCCTGGCTGATCTTCTACCCGGGTTTCTTCCTCTTCCTGACCGTGTTGTCCTTTAACTTCATGGGGGACGGCCTGCGCGATGCGCTTGACCCCAGGTTGAAAGGATATCGATAGCGTCCATCGAAGATCATATGATTGCATTCTATCCATGAGGTGAATCGTGTGAACGAGCAAGTATTACTGGAAATAAACAATTTAAGGACATACTTCTATACGGACGAAGGAGTGGTACCGGCCGTCGATGATGTCAGTTATCGGATTTTATCCGGCGAGACTATGGGTTTAGTCGGAGAATCCGCTTGCGGAAAGAGCGTCACCTCACTTTCGATCATGCAATTGATCCAGATCCCTCCAGGCAAGATTGTCTCCGGAGAGATTTTCTTCAAGGGCGAGAATCTTTTGAAGAAAACAGCCAATGAGATGCGCAAAATCCGCGGCGCGGAGATTTCGATGATCTTCCAGGAGCCGATGACGTCGCTCAACCCCGTCTTCACGGTGGGGAACCAGATCAGCGAAGCGATCACGCTCCACCAGGGGGTTTCCCAGCGGGAAGCGGATAAGAAGACGGTGGAAATGCTGGAACTGGTCGGGATCCCCTCTCCCGAGAGGCGAGTGAAAGAGTTCCCCCACCAGATGTCCGGCGGCATGCGCCAACGGGTGATGATCGCGATGGCCCTCTCCTGCAATCCGGACCTTTTAATTGCCGATGAGCCCACCACCGCACTGGATGTGACCATCCAAGCTCAAATTCTGGAGCTGATGAAATCGTTAAAGGAAAAACTGGGCATGGCCATCTTGTTGGTCACGCATAATTTGGCTGTCGTAGCGGAGATGGCGGATCACATTGCGGTGATGTATTCCGGCAAGATCGTGGAATACTCCATATCGCGCGAAGTCTTCAAGAACCCGCGTCATCCCTACACCGGTGGTTTATTGATCTCGATCCCCCGGTTGGATGTTCCTCGCACAGCAGAACCTCTGCCTACGATTCCGGGTGTAGTGCCCAGCCCTTACAACATGCCCAAAGGGTGTCCCTTCCATCCCCGCTGCGCCTACGCCAAGGAAAACTGTGTGCAGGAGCTGCCCCCGCTAGAGGAGCTCACTCCGGGTCATCTGGTGCGTTGCTTCTATCCTTTGCCGCTGGGAGGAGTCTTCTAATGGAACTCAATGCAGACGCCAATGCAGAGCTGCTAATCCATGTCATTGACCTGGTGAAACACTTTCCCATCATCCGCGGTATCATCGGCCGTAAGGTGGGTGCAGTGAAAGCGGTGGATGGGATCTCGTTTGAGATTCCGCGCGGCCGAACCCTCGGCCTGGTGGGAGAATCCGGTTCGGGAAAAACCACCGTGGGCCGGACCATCCTGCGCTTGATGGAACCCACCAAGGGTCAAGCGCTGTTTGAGGGGAAGGATGTCTTTAAAATGCGTCCCTCCGAACTGCGTTTATTGCGGCGGGACATGCAGATCATCTTCCAGGATCCCTTCGGTTCGCTAAACCCGCGCTTCCCGGTGGGAGACATCATTGGCGAGCCGCTATTGGTGCATGGTCTGGGCAACCGCAAAGAGCGGCAAAATCGAGTCAGCGAGTTGATGGAAGTGGTGGGTTTGCGACCGGAATACCTGAGACGCTATCCGCACGAATTCTCCGGCGGCCAGCGACAGCGAATCGGTATTGCCCGCGCATTGGCCATGAACCCGAAGTTCATTGTGGCGGATGAACCTGTTTCCGCGCTTGACGTTTCCATTCAATCACAGGTGATCAACCTGCTGCAGGAATTGCAGGAAAAGTTTAATCTAACGTATCTTTTCATCGCCCATGACTTGGCTGTTGTACGGCACGTTTCGGACCGGGTGGCGGTGATGTATCTGGGCAAAATGATGGAAACTGCCGACAACAAGGATCTATTCAGCAATCCGCTCCATCCCTACACTCAAGCCTTGCTTTCCGCAGTGCCGGTTCCCGATCCCGATGTGAAGAAGCAAAGGATCATCCTGCAGGGCGATATCCCTTCCCCAATCAATCCGCCCAAGGGATGCGTCTTCCATACCCGCTGCCGGTACCGTTTTGAACCGTGTGACAAGGAGAAACCGGAAGGAATCGACGTGGGGAACAACCATCGGGTTTGGTGCTACTTGGTCGCGAAACAATGAAATTGACTCCTCTGGAAATCGCCCGGCGCGATTTTGGTCTGGCATTACGAGGCTATCACAGAGGAGAAGTGGACGAATTCCTGGCCAATGTGCAAGAGGAATTTGAAAGGATTTACAAGGAAAACAATAGCCTGAGGGAGGAAGTGGTCACTTTATCGCGGCAGGTTGAGCAGTACCATGCCATGGAGGATCTGCTAAAGAACTCGATCCTGCTGGCGCAAAAGGTTGCGGAAGACATCCGGGCCAACGCGCAGAAAGAAGCGGAACTCGTCCTGGGCCAGGCCCGTGCGGATAGGCAGAAGAATATGGAGGAAGCGAACCGTGAATTAGAGCAAATCCGGGCCTTGTCGTTAAGAATTCGGATCGAAATGCAATCCTTTCTCCAGCTCTATCAAGATCTGCTGACTAAATCCGATCAAGCGGGTGGAAGCGAAGCTTCTTAAGGTGCGCGTTTACCCCCGGTCCAAAACGAGCCTGGTCCAGGCAACAGGGACCGACTCGTTTTCGGTTTGGGTGAAAGCCGTTGCCGAACGAGGCCAGGCCAATGAAGAATGCTTGCGACAACTAGGCGGTTACCTCCACTGCTCACCGAAGCGGCTTCGTATCATTAAAGGGGCTCATGCTCCCAACAAGATTATCGCCTGGAAGTTGGAGAAGGGAAATGAAGGAGAACGATAGGATGAAGAAGACAATCTTGGTTTGTATGATTGCTGTCTGTCTAGCCGTTCCACTGTTTGCCTCTTGCCGTTCTGGGGGCGATGAAAGCCCGGAAGCTGCCATCCAAAACTGGATGGATACTTGGACAAAGGCGGATTTGGAAGCTTTGCTCAAGCTGACCTCGCCCGCCTTCCAAGCCGACTCCGCCAGCGTTCATTTCTACGAGACGGAATATAGCCACTACACCAAGCTCTCCTACAGCAATCTCCAAGTAGCAGTGGTGGAGGCCAAGCCGGACAAGGCGCTGGTGGAAGCACGGTTCAACTACGAGTTGGAATCCTTCAGCTCCACCCCGAATGTCGCCGGAACAGTGACGCGTGGCTCGGCCCGTCATGTCTACGCTTTAGTCAACATTGATGGCAAGTGGATGGTAGATAGTATCGAGCGTTATCCGAGCTAGAGATGCGCTTTCTCCTCAGCAATGACGATGGGATTGACTCTCCCGGCCTGCTGATTCTGGCGCAGACGATGGCTGAGCTGGGGGAGGTGTTTGTCGTGGCCCCGGAGAAAGAGCGGAGTGGGGGAGGACACGCCATCACCATGCACAAACCCTTGCGCGCACGCCCCGTGCTGCAACAATCCGGCATCCATTTCTGGGAAACCAGCGGAACTCCCGCAGATTGTGTCGTGATTGCCGTTTTCGATCTTTTACCCCAACCGCCTGACCTGGTGATTTCCGGCATCAATCGGGGTCCCAACTTGGGGGAAGACTTGACCTATTCCGGAACGGTATCTGCCGCCATGGAAGCGTACCTCTGCGACTTGCCCGCATTTTCCATCTCGATCGATTCTTTCGAAAACCCGCAATGGACTGTGGCCGCAGAGGTCTCCAAGCGTTTGGCCGGCTTGATCCCGCTGGGACACCCGCTCTTGCTGAATGTGAATGTACCCAATCGGCCATGGAGCGGGATCCAGGGCGTGCAGATTACCAGACTTGGTCGTCGTCGCTACCGTGATCGCCTGACCAAACGGTGCGATCCATTTGGCCGTACTTACTACTGGGTTGCGGGAGAGCCGGAAGAGGGCAGCCTGGCAAAGGGTACCGATAGCTATGCTGTACACCATGGGTATATCTCGGTAACCCCGATTTCGTTGGATCTGACGGACTACGGCACCTCAGCTAGCTTGGAACCGATCCGTGCGAAGCTGGAACGGTCGCTTGGGCTATGATATTTCCGATTGTGCTTTTATGCAGCATCACCGCGGACCAGTTGGTCAAAACGATGTTGATATCTTTTCTCCCCATAAACCAACCGCAGCCCTTGATCGGCCACTTCCTCTATCTGACCCTGACCTGGAACACGGGAGCAGCCTTTAGCTTTTTGCCACAGGCTGCTTCATTTTTCCTCGTTTTCAATTTGCTGGCGATTGCTGTGCCGTTCGCGTTGTATAAAACATTGCTCCTCCAACGCCCTCTCTTTCAGATTGCTTGCGGATTGATTACAGGCGGAGCCTTTGGCAATGTGCTGGATCGCCTGCAATACGGTAAGGTAATCGATTTCATCGACGTCCGTTTCTGGCCAGTATTCAATCTGGCGGATAGTTGCATTTTCGTCGGGGCCTTCCTTTTTGCCTTGGTCCTGCTTTTTGGGAGTCGCAAACCATCCCCGAGCTAGTGCTACTGATCCCCCTGGAAGAAAAAACCCATCGTGCAGATCAGGCCTTGGCGCGTGTATCGGGTTATAGCCGGCAGAAGATACAAGCCTGGATGCACGAGAGACGTTGTACGATCCAAGACCGTGTTCTGGCTCCTTCGGATCGCTTGCTAGGGGGGGAAGAAGTGAGATTGGATTTGCCGGAGGAAATGGAATCAGGACTAACCGCAGAGCAGCATCCTCTAGCTGTCCTTTTTCAGGATGAAGACATTCTAGTCCTGGATAAGCCACGAGGAATGGTTGTGCATCCAGGAGCCGGGCGTAACAGCGGAACGCTGGTGAATTTCCTGGTTGCCATTACCCCGCTTTCCCTCGTCGGCGGACCCCAACGGCCAGGGATCGTGCATCGCCTGGATAAAGATACCAGCGGATTGATGGTGATTGCCAAGACCACCCGGGCTCACCTGTCCTTGCTGGAGCAATTCCGGTCACGCCAAGTCAAAAAGGACTACCTGGCTTTGGTGGAGGGTCGGGTGGTGGAAGACGAAGGACGAATTGAAGTGCCGCTACAGTTGGATCACGCAGCCAAACGAGTGATACCGCACCCGGGAGGAAAGGTGGCGATCACGGAATTCCTTGTACTGCGTCGTTTCCGGGCTCATTCCCTGTTGGAATGCCAACCCTTGACGGGGCGGACGCACCAACTGCGCGTGCATTTGGCATATATTGGTCATCCGATCGTGGGCGATCCGCTTTACCGGAAAAGCGCCAACGGGTTAAATATAGGCCAGCTTTTGCATGCCTATCGTTTGTGTTTTCGCCAGCCGGTCACGGGGAAGCCCTTGGAATTTCAATCCTGTTTGCCCGCAGATTTTTTACACCAGTTAAAGCGGATGGAGTTTGACATCACTGCCGTGCCGAACCAATAATCGGAAATGCGAGCACACTCCAGAAAGGAAACGTCTTGGAGATTCGGCTGATCAACATAGGGTATGGCAATATTGTGGCGGGCAATCGAGTGGTAGCGATCTTGGCTCCCGATTCAGCCCCGATCAAGCGGATTGTAACCGAAGCCCGGACAGCGAAGAAACTGATCGACGCCACCTACGGTCGTCGTACGCGAGCCGTGATCATAACGGATTCGGATTACGTGATCCTCTCGCCCGTACAACCAGAAACGATGGCTGCACGCTTCGAATCCGAGGAAGAAGAAATCCGCTCCTCGCATTGATGCATTTGCAGACACGTCCCCTGATCGTTGTCGTATCGGGACCTTCTGGTGTAGGGAAGGGAACGGTGGTGCGGAAACTGGTTCAAGCAGACCCCTCGATGCTGCTTTCCGTCTCTGTTACCACCAGGGCTCCGCGCCCGCAGGAGATCGATGGAGTGGATTACCACTTCATTTCACCAGACCGTTTTCAGGCGCTGCGACAAAGAAATGAATTGGTGGAGTGGGCGGAGGTCTATCGAGGAGGTGGAACGGCAGGGGAATTCTATGGCACTCCTCTGCAGCCGGTCGAGGAAGCGTTGGCCAAGGGCAGGGATGTGATCCTCGAGATCGAAGTGCAAGGAGCCATTCAAGTAAAACAATGGGCTCAGGACCCCGTTCTGGTTTTTGTCTTACCTCCCTCATGGGAAGAGCTGGAACGGCGGTTGACGCAACGTAATACGGAGTGCCCGCAGAAGGTGCTGCAAAGACTGGAAACAGCGCAAGTTGAATTCCGTCGCCTTTGGGACTATGATTACTTTCTTGTAAACGAAACGATCGAGCAGACCACGGTCGAATTGGAGGCGATTGTGGAGGCGGAACGGCATCGGGTTCGCCGTATTGCTTCGTGGCCACAAGAAAGGATGAATCATGATTAATCCATCGCTAGAAGAGATGTTAAAGGATATGTCGAATAACAAGTACAAGTTAGTTGTGATTGCTGCCAAATTGGCGCACAGACTGGCAAAGGAAGAGGATTTGAAGATCTCCAAACCCCTTTCAGAAGCCTTTCGCAAGATCGGGAAGGGAGAAGTGGTCATCGAAGAACGCCTAAGCACGTGAATCCGTTTCCCTTTCAATACCTAATCGCAGTAGATACCCCTCTTCCTGCCGGAGAGGGATTTTTGTCCTACGGTTCCCAACAACCTCTACAAATTGGAGAAAAGGTGCAAATTCCGATCGGACGGCAGGACCGGATCGTCCAAGGATATGTACTCGGTCCCAGCTTGTTTAAGGAGCAGCTCAAACCGGTATTGGAAAGAGAAAAAGGGAGTTGGTTTTCCGCGCAACAGGCTGCTTTATTGTGCTGGGTCTGGCAAAACTGGTTTAGTTCGTCTCGCTCGCTATTGCGATGTGTGATTCCGAGTACAGCAAAGCGGTATCGCCAGTGGGTTCGACTAGGGGATAGCCCCCAAGCCTGGCCGGCACTCCTGGCAGAACAAAAAAAGCAGAAAGGCTACCACGAACTACTTTCTTTCTTGGCCGAGCGGGGCGGTGCTGCCGCATGGGTTGATGTACCGCAAAAAAGCCTGGTGGGACGTGCGCAGAAGGCAGGTTGGTTGGAAGTGACACGGAAGTGGGTGGAAGAGCCAACACCGCGGATGCAGACAACGGCAGCATTTCTCTGTTGGCAATCCTGGCAGGATCAATTGGCGCTTTTGACGGAGGAATTGAGGAGAATGAAGACCCAGGGACAGCAATCCCTGATCCTCATTCCGGAAGCTTCTTTAGCTCCGCCACTGTTGGAAACCCTCGCTCGTACGGTTCCTGTGATGCATTATACGGGAGAGACCAGAGCCCAGGAGCGGGAGCGGGTGGTCCAAGCCGCTCAATTGGAAGAGAACTTGGTGGTTCTGGGGACCTGGAGCGGTTTGTTTTTGCCATTTCGAAGCCTGGGATCGATCCATGTCCTGCATGAAGAGAGCAGCGCCTATACCATCGAAGATCCAATCCAATTGCAGGTGATTTCAGTCGCTCGAAAACTGGCTGAGATTTCCGGAGCGCGGTTGGGACTGTATTCCCGCTCTCCCTCGTTGGAATCCTATCTGGCGACTGACAGCGGCACTCAGTTGATGCACAGCATCACAGAACCTCCGATTCGACATTGGGTAGTGGAGCGATCCGGGCATCTTGCTCGACCCATCCTTTCCGTGATCAACCAGCGCCAGAAAACGGAAGGCCGCAGTCTGATTTTTCTGAATCGCCGCGGTTATGCCAACACCATCATTTGTACAGATTGTGGCGAGTATTTTCCCTGTCCAACGTGTCAAGTGGCTTTGACGCCACACCGGAAGGCGCTGTTCTGCCATTATTGTGGCTACCAATCCGAGCTACCCAGTATTTGCCCGCGCTGTAACGGTGCTCATTTGCAGACACTTGGACTCGGTTTAGAACGTTTGGAAGATGAATTACGGCAGCGCTGGCCGCAAGCTTTGGTTTTGCGTCTGGACCGAGAGACGACCAGCGATCGAGAGAGTGTCCAAGCGAAATTGGACCACTTCCGGCAAAACCGAAAGGCCATTATGATCGCCTCCAGCGTCCTTCGCGGGCATGCACTGCCTCGGGTCTCCCTCTTGGTGGTGATCAACTTGGATTTTGCACTGCGTTTGCCAAGTTACCGTGCCACCGAGCGTGCCTACCAGATGCTGGGAAATCTGGAATCACTGACAGAAGAAGTCTTTCTTCAATTCACCTCCCGAAGCATGTCCGAGCGATTGTTGGAGACGGAAGATGAGTTTTACTCTAAGGAATTGGCAATGCGAAAAGAAGGCCGATTTCCTCCGTTCGGGCGCCTGGTCCGAGTGCTTCTTGTTGGCAAAGAAGAGGAAACCGTTTGGCGTTTGGCGAAGCAACTGCGGGAAACCCTGCCCCCCCTGACCGGTGGTACAATCAGCGGGCCGATGGAAGCGGCAAATTACTTGTTGAGGGGGTCTTACCGAGTGGAAATCATCTTGCGGTTTCCGAACGGTCCGATCGCAGATGATCTTCGCTCTGCCCTGGCTATCTATCCGCCCAGAGGTTTGCAGCGACTGGATGTGACGATGGAACCGGAGGAACTATTATGATGCGGACAGTGTTTTTTGGTTCCCCCGCGTTTTCTTTGCCTGCGTTACAGATGATGGCTGAATCTCCCTACCGCCCAGGATTGGTGGTGACGCGGCCCGACTCACTGCAAGGACGGGGATTGCGACCACAAGCCACTCCCGTCCGGATGCTGGCACAAAAGTTAGCCATTCCAACCCTGACTCCTGTTTCGTTGGAGGAACCAACGTTCTTAGATACACTCCGCAAATTCAACCCGGATTTATTTGTGGTGGTGGCTTTCCTGATCTTGCCGGCAACCTTGTTAGCTCTTCCCAGAAAGGGCTCGGTCAATATTCACCCCTCATTGCTGCCGCAGTACCGCGGGGCAGCGCCGATCGAGCGAGCCATTTTAGCGGGAGAACGCGCAAGCGGACTCTCCATCTTTTGGCTGGAAGAAAAGGTGGATCAAGGACCGATCCTGGCTCAAGCAGCGTTTACGATCGGACCAGAGGAGACAGCGGGAGAGTTACGCCAACGGCTGGCTTGCGAAGGAGCCAAGATGTTGCTGTGCCTGCTTCCCCGCTTGGAGGCTGGCGGGCTACAAGGGATCTCCCAGGAACCCACACTGGCCTCACGCGCGCCGAAGATCCGGGAAGAGGATGCATCCATTCTCTGGCATGAAAGTGCTCTAACAGTGCACAATCGGATTCGCGCAATGAATCCCAACCCGGGAGCATTCACCTGGATCACCGGCAAGAGAAAACCGCTCCGGCTCAGCATCTGGCGATCTCGCTTGGCTCCCTATTCCGATCTCGAGGTGGGGGAAGTACGGCTTGGATCGAATCGGTTAGCCGTTGGCTGCGGCCAGGGATCCATCTGGGTAGAGGAGCTTCAGCTGGAAGGCAGAAAGCGTTTGGCCATTGGGGAATTCTTGCTAGGTTACCGTCTCCAGTACGGTGAGCGATGGGGTTCCTACTAGATCTCAGCTGGGAAGAGCTGCGAGGGTACCTCCAAAGCCACGGCCAGGCGATCTACCGGGCCGAGCAGCTCTGGGATTGGATTTATCACAAAAAAACCTTCTCTCTAGAACGAATGGGCAATATCCCCAAAGATCTGCGCATGATTTTGATGCGGGATTTTCCGAACCCTTTGCCACAACAAAACCAACTTGCATTTGATCCGGACGGCACCGAGAAATTTCTTTGGCAAATGGCCGACGGTGAACTGGTTGAAAGCGTGTTGCTGCATACCAGCACCTCACACGGCCGGTGGACTTCTGCTTGTCTGTCCACGCAGGCCGGTTGCCCCATTGGTTGTGGCTTTTGTGCCACCGGGCATTCCGGTTTCCGACGCAACCTCAGCTCCGGAGAAATCCTATCCCAAATCCTGGGGATGGAACAGAAGAGCGGAGAAAGAATTTCGCGGGTGTTGCTGATGGGCATGGGCGAACCATTGTTGAACTGGCCGGCTGTTGGACGAGCGATCGAGGTTTTGCAGCACCCAAAGGCCTTGGCTCTTGGCTCCCGCCGTTTAACAATGTCCACTATCGGCCCACCCCCATTGGAGAAATTCGTGCAGTCAGGAGTTAAGTTGGAAGTCTCGCTTTCCCTGCACGCGCCAAACGATGCACTTCGGTCACGCTTAATCCCCCTGCCCGGACTGTTACCGATTGGGAAAACGATAGAGCTGCTGCAGTATTATAGCGAGCGTGCCGGGAAGATCGTCACGTTTGAATACCTCCTTCTGCGGGGGGTAAACGATCAGCCGAATCACCTAAAGCAATTGGTAGCCCTTTTTGGAGCCAGATCCTTCCTGATCAATCTCCTGCCCTATAATCCTGTGGTTGGCTCCTCCTTCCAGCCCACCAACAAAGAGACGATTCGCTGGTTTTCCGAGACCCTCAATGATGCCGGAATCAAGACCATGATTCGCAAACCACGGGGTCGCTTTATCGAGGCAGCTTGCGGCCAATTGCGCAGGAAGGCTATTCCAGATGATGGGACAGAAAATCCCGATGAGCATTTGCACTCAGCCGAAAAAAAAGTATAATCATCTCGGAATGGGGTGCCTTACGGCTGAGAGGGATTTCTTCCAAGTCCCAACCCATCGAACCTGAACTGGGTAATTCCAGCGTAGGAATTCAACGACGGAACGCCCTTGCAGGGCGTTTTTTCGTTTAAGGAGGCGATTGGCATGGCAGATATCACCTTGGCGGGATGGGTGACCATTTCCCTGGCCCTCTTCGCGGGACTTTTGCTGCTGCTTACCCAAACCCGGAAGCTGAGCACGCGGGACTGGGTGGAAATCGGAATCCTGTTGGCTTTAGCCTTCGCATTGAAGTATCTGTCCAATTTGGTCATTCCGAACTTTCGCATCTGGGCACAAGGGGGGTCGATTACATTGGCTTCCATGGCCCCTCTTTTTTATTTGGGACTCCGCCGCGGCTGGGTCGTCGGCGCATTTGCTGGAATCGTATTTGGACTCTTCGATTTTCTGCTTGCGCCTTTCTTTTTCCATCCCGTGCAGTTCCTGCTGGACTACCCGTTGGCATTCGGATTGCTTGGTGGGCTGGCTGGTGCATTCCGCAAGCCGTTTTGGCTCGGCATCCTATTGGGAGGACTGGGGCGGTTGTTCTGTCACTTCCTCTCCGGAATGATTTTCTTCTCCAGCTATGCCCCTCCGGGGTGGAATGTCTGGCTCTATTCCCTCGCTTACAATGCCAGTTATATGCTTCCGGAAATCGCCATCTCCACCATCGTGATGGCGATCGTGTGGCCACGGCTGAAATGGACCAACACGGAAACCGGGCGCTGATTTTCCTTGGGGGTGAGGCGGTTCCGCGGAACCGTTTCCAATCGTTGCTCTCCGGTTCCTTGCTGATTGCAGCCGATTCCGGCGCTGCTTGGCTCGCAGAAAACAATCTTCGTCCGCAAGTGCTGCTGGGCGACTTCGACTCGTTGGATCCTGCGTTGCGAACCGAACTAGAGCCGCAAGTAGATATGTATTTGCCATTTCCTGCCGATAAAGATCAGACGGACGGGGAACTAGCAGTGGATTTTGCGCTGAGCCGGAATCTCCAGGAAATTGTGTTGATCGGAGGGCTGGGAGGGCGCGTAGACCATACCATCGGAAACGCCATGCTCCTGTTCAAGATCGCTCGCAAGAAACGCTGCGGCTGGATGCTCGATGCAGACAGCAGAATTTTCCCGGTTCCAAGGAGATTGCAGTTGGATGGGGTTCCTGGCCAAATGTTTTCTCTCCTGGCACTGTCACCGGTAAAGGGCTTAACCATCAAGGGCGCGACCTATCCTATGCAAGGAGGTTCCTTGATCTTGGGCCAGACCCTTGGACTCTCCAACCGGTTCCTACATTCCACCGTACTGGTGGAAAAAGAAAAAGGATTGCTGTTGGCAATCCTTTTGGACAACACAGAGGAAACGGGGTTTACGCGACCCGGGTAACCTTACCGGCTTTCATGCATTTGGTGCAGACGCGAATCGTTTGTACTTTGTTGTTGATGTTCGTTTTCACTTTTTGCAGATTCGGATTCCACACCCGTTTGGTTCTTACGTGAGAGTGGCTCACATTGCATCCAGCTGCTGGTCCTTTTCCGCAGATCTCACACTTTGCCACAGTAGTTTGCTCCTTACCCATAAGATACGCCGGCAAGAATAGCATAGGCAGAACCCAACATGCAAACCAATTCTTTCCCCATTCTCTTCGTGCAGGCTTTGCGTGGCTTTGGCCGTTCCCGGTCTCTATGCTACAATCCATGGCGACATGGAGACAACGATTGGAAAGGTGTACCTGACTCGAGAAGCACTGGCAAAGATTACCGGTTATGCCACCACGGAATGCTATGGCGTAGTCGGTCAAACCAAACGAACCCCCAACGACTTGCTGCATTTCCTGCTGCGACGAGAAAATGTGACCCAAGGTGTGGAAGTGAAGTTTCTACCACAAGGAGTACACCTCGTAATCCACGTGATCCTGGAATTGGGTGTGCGTTTATCCGAGGTAGTGCGGAACATCCGCGAACAGGTGACTTTTCGCCTGGATTCCATGACCCATGTGGAAAATATTGATATCGATATCGTAGTGACCAACGTGAGATCGCATGAAGGATGAAGGCCGAGAACCACTCGTTGGTCAAACCAACCTGAGGTTTTCCGACCTCCACCGTCTCTTGGAGGCGGGTGCTGCTTACCTAGAAGCCAACAAGGAGATCGTCAACTCCCTCAACGTTTTCCCCGTGCCCGATGGAGACACCGGCACAAATATGGTGCTTACCCTAAAATCCACGCTAGACGAGTTGAGCCGGATCCAGCTAGGCAGCATGAAACAGTTTACCGAAGCCGTAACGCGCGGATCCCTCCTGGGTGCCAGAGGGAATTCCGGTGTGATTCTATCCCAATTGTTCCGGGGAATGTGCCGCTCTTTAGACAGCAAGGAAGAGGTCAGCTTGAATGATTTGGCGCAAGCTTCGGCGGAAGCCATTCGAACGGCATACCAGGCGGTGATGAAACCGGTGGAAGGGACCATTCTCACCGTGGCTCGAGAAGCCAGCATCGCCGCGTTGCGGGGTGAAAATCACATGGATCTGATTGCATTTTTAGCTAGCATCCTGCAAGCGGCACGCCGTTCCTTGGCCGATACACCAAATCTGCTGCCAATCCTAAGGGAAGCGGGCGTTGTCGATGCCGGCGGTCAAGGCTTGGTGTTCCTGTTAGATGGGATGCTCCGCCATCTTCGCGGGGAGACGATGGATCAGACTTCGGCGCCTATGGAAGCGAATCTGGAGGCAGAAGAGATCTTTAAGGAAGAGATGACGTACCGCTACGATATCCAATTTCTGATCCGGGGCACCCACTTGAGCCGGAACAGTGCGGAGAAATCCTTGCAAGAGATGGGTGATTCCCTTTTGGTGATCGGTGACGAAACCTTGCTAAGAGTCCATCTCCACAGCAACATTCCCTACAAAGTATTGGGAGTGGCTGCGGAGATTGGCTCTTTGGATCAAGTGATGATTGAAGACATGCACCAGCAGCACGAGGAATTTGTGCGCAGAGGTAAACCAGTAGATGCTGACTGCATCGGCCTTGTTGCAGTGAGTGCCGGCCAAGGCTTCGAAGAGATATTTAGCAGCTTGGGAGCGGATCAAGTGGTCATGGGGGGGCAATCGATGAATCCCTCTACCCGGGAGATCCTTGACGCCATCGATCGCATGTCTTGTACGTCAGTGATCATTTTACCCAATAATCCCAATGTGATCAGCACTGCCCTTCAAGCCCAGAGCATTGCTCAGAAGAAAATCTTCGTGCTGGCCACTCATAATCTTCCGCAAGGAGTATCCGCTGCTTTGGCATTTGATCGCAATCAACCGATCGAAAACAATCTGACGGCCATGGAACGAGCGATGCAAAAAGTGCACGCGGGCGAGATTACCTATTCCGTGCGGGATGGCTCGATCAATGGATTCGACTTTCATCAGGGTACGATTCTAGGCATGATCGATGATCAGATTGCAGAAGTGGGAGAAGACCCTACCGAGGTATGCCTAGCAATGGTCCGCAAAATGTTGGACGCTGCTCCTTCCGAGGCAGTGGTCTGCATTTATCGAGGCGAAGAAATGGCCGAGGATGACGCGGAGGAGATCCTGCAGAAATTGATGGGAAAATACCCGCTGGCTTCGTTCGAGCAGCATTATGGCGGACAACCCTTCTATTATTATATCGTCTCCTTGGAAGAGTGAGCGCAACTCTAAACTGGCCAGAGCTGAACGCCCCGGTTCGGTATTTGAAAGGGATCGGCCCGGCAAGGGCTGAGGTCTTGGGGCGGGTAGGGGTTGTCTCGATTTTGGATTTGCTGTACTACTTCCCCCGAACCTACCAGGACCGCACGCAGTTTCGGCTCATTTCCACTCTGCGTGACGGGGAAATGGCAACCATCCTTGGCTCGATTCGACGAATTTCCGAAACCAGACCGCGACGGGGCCTGCACCTTCTGAAAGTCCTGATCTCAGACGGCAAGGGACAAATCGAAGCCGTCTGGTTCAATCAGCCCTATTTGAAAAAGCAGTTCACACCGGGAGCTGACTTGATACTCTCGGGTCGAGTTTCCCGCCGTTTCGGGCCGATTCAACTCACCGCACCAGATTGGGAGTTGGTTGATGAGGACAACGATTCGCTCCACAGTGGACGGATCGTCCCCATTTATCCGCTGACTGCAGGACTCACTCAGAGAGCCCTTCGTCGAAAGATGAAGGAAATAGTTGACCAAATCACCCCGCAGGTTCCAGAGTTCTTACCAACTCACCTGGTGGTCACCCAAGGGTTGCTACCCCTACCGATCGCTTTGCGGCAGGTCCACTTTCCAGATTTGCAGGACGAGCTCGAGAAAGCACGGAAGCGGTTTCTGTTTGAAGAGCTGTTTCTGCTGCAATTGGGATTTGCTAGGCGGTGGAAGGAACGAAAATCCCAAAAGGGGATTTCCTTCCGGACGGAGGGCGATCTTGTGCAACGATTCTTGTCTGAATTGCCATTTGCCCTTACGGATGGACAGCAGCAAAGCTTGCAGGAAATCGAACAAGACATGCATTCTTCCCGCCCGATGAATCGTCTGTTACAAGGGGAAGTGGGCTCTGGAAAAACCGTATTGGCCGCATATGCCATGCTGGTCGCAGTCCAAAACGGATATCAAGCCGCTTTGATGGCTCCTACAGAAATCCTTGCCGGACAACACTACCTGGTCTTGCAACAGCTATTTCGTAACCTGCCGATTCAAGTGGCCCTCCTGACTGCCGGCCGGAAAGGTGCGCAGCGGGTTCGCTTGCGGGAGGAATTGGAAGACGGGTCCATCCAAATACTGATCGGTACTCATGCGCTGCTGGAAGAAGGTGTAAACTTCCGACGCCTTGGATTGGTCGTCATCGATGAGCAACACAAGTTTGGTGTAATGCAGCGAAAAATCCTGAAAGAAAAGGCGGAAAACCCGGATGTCCTGGTGCTCACTGCCACTCCGATACCTCGTTCACTGGCCCTTACGCTCTACGGTGATTTTGACCTTTCGACCATCCGGGGTCTTCCTGCCAACCGTCAGCCCATCACCACATATCTTGTATCGGGTGAACGCAAAACAGAGGTGTATCAATTTATCCGGCGGGAAGTACAAACCGGACGGCAAGTTTACATCGTCTGCCCGCGCATCGAAAGCAAAGAAGGGGAAGACGAAAGGGGGGAGGCTGCAGCTGCGACGAAACTGAAGGAAGAGCTTCAACGGGACGTGTTCCCGGAATTCCACTTAGGGCTTTTGCATGGTCGGATGACAACGACGGACAAAGACCGGGTGATGGCTGATTTCAAGGACAATCAAATCCAGATTCTAGTTTCGACTACCGTGATCGAGGTGGGAATCGATGTAGCCAACGCCACCCTGATCGCAATTTTAGAAGCAGACCGCTTTGGTCTGGCTCAATTGCATCAATTGCGCGGACGAGTGGGCCGGGGTTGCTACAAGTCCTACTGCGTGTTGATGGCAAACCCGAAATCGGAAGAGGCGATGCAGCGTTTGGACGTAATGGTCCGCTCCAACGATGGATTCGTGATTTCGAGTGAAGACTTAAAAATCAGGGGTCCCGGAGAATTCTTTGGTACCCTCCAGCATGGTGCGTTCCAGTTACGATTCGCCGATTTGTTTGATCCCACAACATACGCTGTATTGGACCAATGCCGTCAGATCGCCTTTGATCTGGCGCAACGACCTCCGTCGGAATGGCGACAATTCCCCTTGTTGGAGAAGATGCTCCAGCGCAGATTCCCCTTCGATGGACAGAGGGTGGAAGTGAGCTGAGATGACCCCGGATCTGGCGGAAGGAAAACGAGGTCGGTCCTTGCGAAACCGCCAGGAAACTAAGCTGCGCCCTACAGCAGATAAAGTCATGGGAGCACTGTTCAATATCGTGCGCTCTCGCTTGGAAAACGCGCGATTTCTAGACTTATTTGCGGGGACCGGAGCTGTGGGTCTGGAAGCTTTGCGGTACGGAGCTTGCTCGACAGTGCTGGTGGAAAAATCGCATAGAGCCATTGGCTGGATCAAAAAGAAACTGAGCCAGAGCCCGGGAAGCAAAGCGACTTTATTGCCAATGGATGTATTTCGAGCAATACCCCAACTCGCAGCAGAAGGCTGCCAATTTGATGTAATTTTTCTGGACCCTCCCTACGACCAGGGACTGGTCGGCCGCACACTGGTGGCGTTGGCGAGAACTGCTTTGCTTCCATCCGGTGCTATAATCGTAGTAGAGCATTCCATGCGGGAGGAATCCTTCGCCGAAGGGTTCAAACTGATGCGAACCTATCGGTACGGGGATACGCGTTTATCCCTGATGGAAAGGAGCATGCATTGACTTCAGCGGTGATGCCAGGCAGCTTTGACCCGGTGACATATGGCCATTTGGATGTCATTGAGCGAGCCAGCGATCTGTTTGAGGATCTGATTATCGCAGTGGTGGAAAACCCTGCCAAATGCTGCCTTTTCAGTTTGCAGGAACGGGTGGGATTCCTCGTCTCGACGGTGAACCATCTTGCCAATGTGCGAGTTGACACTTTCTCAGGCTTACTCGTAGCATATATGCAAAGTGCGAGAGCGAGAGTGATCGTTCGAGGACTACGGGTTGCTACTGATTTTGAATACGAATTGCAAATGGCTCTCATGAATCACGAGTTGTTCGCGGAAGTGGAAACGGTTTTTTTACCTTCCAGCCATCGCTATTCGTTCTTAAGTTCGAGCTTGGTCAAGGAAGTAGCATTGCACGGCGGATCGGTAACTGCATTTGTCCCTGGGCAAGTCGAGGAAGTTTTAAAGAGAAAAATCAGTGCGGAAAGGGGTTGAAGAAAATCGGCGTCTTAGAGTTGCTCGATGGAATCGAAACCCTGATCGATCAGGGCAAAAAGATTCCCTTCACGCATAATGTCAATATCAACATGGACCGAATGCTGGAACTGTTGGACCAGATCCGGGAAAACTTCCCCGAGGAATTGTCCCAGGCCAAATGGGTCTTGCAGGAGCGCAAGAAACTGTTGGAGGAAGCGCAACAGGAATCTGATCGTTTAGTTCAGCAGGCCCGCGGGCAGGCGCAGGGAATGGTTTCTGATGCAGAAATTCTCAAGCAGGCGGAATCTCGTGCCCGAGAGGTGTTAGAGAGGCGAGGAGAGGAAGCCAGGGCGCTGAAACGCGACGCCGAAGCGTACGCGGAATCGATCCTAAGCAAATTGGAAGCTGTGCTCGAGAAGGCATCTACTACCGTAAAGGCTGGTAAGAGCCAACTTCGCTCGTCCATCGCGCAAAGCACACCCGGCCCAGGACCTGCCGGCAAAACCGGACCCAGCTAGCTCTCGATCGAAACGATCTTTTCCAATAAAAACCCCCGCTGGTGCCGTGTGAAGAGGGGGTTTTTGAACCTGTTCTCAGCAGGTGGGTTGGCTGACTGAAACGGGGGAGAGAATTCCCGCCTATCTCAGATCGCGATCCCAATTCGTTTGGTGTTGGCTCAAACCTTGGATCTCCTCATCACGAACACCGCAGGGTTCCACCTAATCGTAAGTCAAGCTCGATTCAATGACAAGGGAACGCTACTTACCCCAGGCGATTCTGCTACATCGCTAATACGCTGGAAATGCTGTGAAGAACCTCTGATTTGGAAATGGTCCGCTGTTCACCCGATTCCATATTTCGGAGCAGAAGCGACCCTTCTTTCAACTCTTGCTCACCCAACAGAAGCGCGAAGCGGGCGTGTTTGCGATTGGCTACCTTTAACTGGGCGGACAGCCCTCGTCGATCGTAAGAAAGTTCCGTTCGTATTCCCGCTTCCCTTAATCGCATCGCCAGCAGCATCGCTTGGGTATAAGCCTCCTCGCCCAGGGGAACCAGATAGACATCCAAACGCAGCGGTTCGGGTGCTTGGTTCTCTTGCAGAATGAGCATCGCCCGCTCCATTCCGCCAGCGAACCCCACCCCGGGAGTTGGCGGACCACCCAAGATTTCGATCAGATCATCATAGCGGCCTCCTCCACAAAGGGCGTTTTGGGCACCCAACTCCGGGGAAACGATTTCGAATACGGTCCGCGTATAGTAATCCAAACCACGAACCAGGCGAGGAGAGAGTCGAAACGAGAAACCAAGTGCGGAGAGACATTTCTGCATGCGGATAAAGTGAGTCTGGCATTGCAGGCAAAGAAAATCCACCGGATGAGGAGCCCGATCCAACATCAGTTGGCAGGTTTCCTTCTTGCAATCCAACATCCGGATCGGATTTTGCTGATAACGGCGTTGGCAATCTGCACATAATTCCATCAAATGGGGCGCCAGTTCTTTCTTTAGTGCTGCCAGGAAGACCGGTCGACACTCCCGGCAACCGATGGAGTTCAGATCGACTTCAAATTGCCGAATACCGAGGGCACGAAAAATGGAAATTGCAATGGTAATGATCTCTGCATCCATCTCCGGTTGGGGATCACCAAACACCTCGAAACCAAACTGGTGGTGCTGCCGGTAGCGACCCGCTTGAGGTCGTTCGTAACGGAACATGGGGCCAATATAAAATAGTTTTTGAGGCAAACCACGAAGGTTGGCCAAATTCTGCTGCAGGAATGCGCGAGCTACGCAGGCAGTGCCTTCAGGCCGGAGTGTTAAGCTGCGGCCGCCCCGATCGAGCAAGGTATACATCTCCTTGGAAACGATATCCGTGTCTTGACCTACGCCTCGCGCAAACAATTCTGAGTGCTCAAAGATGGGAGTGCGAATTTCGCCATAAACGAACCGCTCGCCGTTGCGGCGAATCGTCTCTTCTAATTGGGTCCAAAGGGCAGATACCGGTGGCAAGATGTCTTGCGTGCCCCGGGGGGCTGAAATACGCTCCATCAAGGATAGATCCTTTCCAGCATACGCGGGAAGGGGATGCTTTCTCGAATGTGCTCCAGGTGGCAAAGCCAAGCGACTGTTCGCTCTACACCCATACCAAAACCGGCATGAGGAACGCTGCCATAGCGGCGCAGATCGAGATACCAGTGATAAATCTCGGGAGGGTATCCGTGTTCCTGGATCCGTTTTTCCAGCAGTGCAAGGGAGTGGATCCGCTCGGAACCTCCGATGATCTCGCCGTACCCTTCCGGAGCCAGCAAGTCGGCTGAAAGCGTGACTTCCGGCCGCTGGGGATCCGGTTGCATGTAGAAAGCTTTGCAGCAGGCCGGGAAATGCGTAACGAAGAGCGGTTTCTGATATCGGGCAGACAAGATCTGCTCGTGCGGAGCGCCGAAATCTTCGCCCCAGGGCAACGGCTGGCCTTCCGCTTGTAGGATCTCCAGGGCCTGGTCGTATGTCAACCGGGGAAAGGGTGGCTGGATACTCTCCAGTTTGGTTATGTCGCGCTCCAACGATTCCAATTCTCGTTTTCGTTTTTCCAACACTTGTTCGACGATGAAACACACCAGGTCTTCCTGCAGTCGCAGGTTGTCTTCGAACGTGAAATAGGCCGCTTCCGGCTCCAACATCCATAGCTCAGTTAAATGACGGCGAGTGCTGGATTTTTCCGCTCGGAAGGCCGGTCCAAAGCAATAAGTTTTGCCAAAGGCGATGCAAGTTGCCTCGTTGTAGAGTTGACCGGATTGAGAAAGGTAAGCGGGCTGGCCAAAGTAATCCACACTGAATAAAGTAGAAGTCCCTTCGGCCGCTGCCGGAGTGAGGATGGGAGAATCCACCAACAAAAAGCTGCGATCGTCCATGAAGTCACGCATCGCTTTGATGATTGTGGCTCGGATGCGCAAGACAGCGTGTTGACGTGAGGAACGCAGCCAGAGATGACGATTCTCCATCAGGAAAGCCACGCCGTGCTCCTTGAGCGAGATCGGGTATTCCTCGGCAATCTGCCCTACTTGGATGTCGCAGAGGTCAAGCTCCACGCCTCCTGGTGCACGGGCATCTTCCCTAACCCTTCCGCGAACGATCAAAGACGACTCCTGGGTGAGTTTCTTAGCCGACAAGAAAGCATCCGGTGGGAGTTC
>Ga0315288_10001827_pt1 | contig 27587 bp, 27 predicted proteins | sample YL17G11_20_MG_FD_203454 | JGI IMG/M metagenome (GOLD analysis project Ga0315288, IMG submission 203454) | Sediment microbial communities from Yellowstone Lake, YNP, Wyoming, USA - YL17G11_20 | ecosystem: Environmental > Aquatic > Freshwater > Lake > Sediment | place: USA: Wyoming | collected... | reverse complement strand
GAACAAGTTCTAATCAAAAGATTGTATCCAGTTCTGGATGAAATATATACTGATGCTCGTAATTTTTATTTTTTTGCAACAATACTCCTCCCAATTCAAAAAGCATCTTTTTATATTCATTGACATGGGCGTCTCCAACATATACAATTATAACATTATCCGTGCTAGCCAATAACTTGATGCTGGTATAAAAATCCATAAACACAATATTGAATTCTTGGAGGATATTTAACATACACAAGCCAACGGCTTTTATTTCATTTGTACTCATTTCTTGTTTGAATTCACTAAAGACTGGCCAGATGACTTTTATAGCCTGAATGTAATTGAGCACCAACTGTTTGTATTTTTTGTAATAATAATCATAAACCTGGGCAAGTCGTGTGGCAGAGAGTTGTTGTGACGGAATAGAAATGATTTCTAGATTCTGGTACAGATTAAATAGAAATTCTGGTTTTTCTTTTAGCACATCTGCCAATGCTTTGAAATGTGCCAATACAATACATTGATTATTTACATTGGGATTTTCAATCAAATTTTTGGCCAAACGACAAAGGCATGTAACAATCTCGTCTCCTTGTCTAATGTCAACACCGTATACATTTGGCTTGCCTCGTAACATTTCTACTACATCTGTCAAGTAGCAATCTTTTAATTTGTCAGTATTGTCGTCTTTTAGACTCATTTCCAAGAATATACAATGCTTAATTCCGGAGCTTGTATACTTTTTGTTTAAATTATCCAAAAAGATGTTTATATATTGCGAATGTTCATTCAATGCATCTATGCGAGGTAATTTGACGTGCCAATCACCAAAAAGATGAATTTGTTTTTGTTCAAAATAAAATAGTTTCCAAGACACTGGCCCTATTATTTTGAGAATGCAGTCAGAATCTACCAAGCTCATTTTTGCAATACAACAATGGATCCATTGTTATTAATCTCTAGCTCCTTTCGAGCACATGTTAATTTTTTCCTTGACACTCAGATTATCAAAACAAAAATCTACCTCCAAGTTTATTACAATAGCATCAGGATTTAACATGCCAGCCAACAAATGCTTAAATGAGTTAAATGAGGAGAATAGCAAATAATAAAAGTATTGATTTGGTCTCTTGTAATCCACAATTTCTACTGGTTTGATTGTGGTGTAAACACAAAGGACATTTGCTCGATTCTTTATTATTTCTATTGGCAAAGGCTCTTTATAAGACGCGTCTACATATAGATTGCCACAATAACTTCTAGTAAAATGTTTATAAGGCAAATTATACGCAAAAGTGCAAGCTGTAATACAATCTAATTCAGGATGGGTCTCTGCAGAAAAGTATTCTACTTTTTGTAGCGTGTCATTAAAAGAAGACAAGTACAATGTTTTGTTTGTAATCTCTTTTAATTGGCTCAGCGTAGGAATAATTTCATAATAATTCAAGAGTATATATTTTAATACGTTTCTTACATTGTAGTATGCACTTTCAGAAACATCACTACATCCATTAAAAATATCTTGATGCAACAGGGCGCTGTTAATGTCTTTGGGTTGCATACCAACACACAACAATAATCCTATAACAGACGACGATCCACACGTTACATATGTATGAATGTTTGCTAGTCTATCTTTAATCTTGTGAAGATGAGATATCACATAATGTGAATTATCCAACGATGAATCTAAAACTAGAATCTCCATTTTATAGGTTGAGTTGTTTGCTTATATTTCCTGCATCAGTATTGAGATCTTTATAATAACGACTGCCTTTTAATTTATAATTGACTGCTGACCTTACCAAATTTTCTCTAAAAGGATTTGTAAAATAATCTCTTTCGACAATTTCAGTAGCAGTGTCTAGATAATCTCTTTCTACAGTAGTTTCTCCTGGATAAGACAAAACTACCAACAAGGGCTGAGTTTTTGAATCCTTTTTGGCAAAACGTAGATTTGCTTCTTTTGTGCTGTCAGTCTTTTTTCTAATTATTTGAACTGGTTTCTCAGGACTGAGGCTGACAGAATCTTCATCACTTTCAACGGAGCTGTGTTTTTTGATTTCTACTGGAGTCTTGGGTCCACTTCCAACAGGCTCATCTTCTTCGTTATCTTCATATTCACTTCCACTCCCAGCTTCCGAATCATTTTCAAAAACATCTTCCTCATCTGGCTCACTTTCCACTTCAGGGTCGCTTTCTGTATCTTGCTCTTCTTCTTCAGAAACAACTTCTTCTGATTCTTCAGACTCGTCCTTCTTTTTACGTCCTTTGGCCTTTTTGACCGGCTTTTCGTCTTCTTCATCATCTATATCAGGGAGATCTTGCATTTCATCACTATCATCAGAGATAATGTCTGCTTCCGTTTCTTCTGGAAAGCCCATGTATTCTTCGCTTTCTGATATAATCTCTTCGGAACTGCCATCATCTTGGGAAGACATTTTACACAAGGGGATTTATCGGTCTAATAAATAAAATCATGGCAGATGGTTCAGAAATAAATACTGGCGGGACATATGACAAATTGTTTACTGGCCTGACTGTAGCAAACACTGCAGGAATTGTAGCTCTTGCGTATTATACAATTACCAGAACTCGCGCTTTGGAAGAAAGAGTTAGGGAGTTGGAACATGAAAACAAGGAACATAAACGCAAACATGAAGCTTTGGGTAAGCGTGTTGGAGATGCAAAAGCAGCAAAGGAAAGATTGACCGAAGCCGAAGAACGTATCGAAGAATTGGAAAAGTTTATGGAAAATTTAGGGGATGTTAATGAACTTGGGGAACTTACTGTCAATATGCAAAATGTATTTACAGCGCTTGAAGAAAATGACATTGAATGTCAAAAAGGCAATAAATGTAAAAAGAAAAACAAGTCAAAGAATGCCAAAAAGGTGATTGCTCCAAAATCAAAACAAAGAAAAGATGTGGATGAAGAGGAAGGGGATGATGAAGAAGAAGACATTTATAGCATCCTTGACGAATCCGACAAACCAAAATCAAAAAAGCCAAAAAGAAGATGAGAATATAAAGATTTTTATATTATAAAAAGTTTAATGAGCGACAAGTGTTTACTTTTTGATTTGAATGGGACGCTAATTTATCGAGCTCAACAATCCAAAGTTGTAATTAGACCATTTGCTTGGAATGTTTTGAAACTCTTGTCCAAAAAATACAAGATTTATATTGCAACTTCAATGATTTACAAAAATGTAATTAAAATCTTGTACAAGATGGATCCCATGTGGAAAACAATAATTACAAGAATATTTGACAGAAACTATACTATACCTCTAGCAACAGATCAAAAACCATTTGGAACACTACGTAACGTGCCCAAGATTATCCAAGAATTGCAAGTTGATATTGAAACCATTGTATTTATAGATAATGATCTTTACAAATATCAACAATGCAAAGTAGAGGTTATCATAGTTCCTACGTTTGATGGGAATGAAAAGGATGAATATCTAAACACTTTATTGGAAATATTGTGGTAAATTGTAACGATCGTTACAATAATTTAGTAATCTTCTTTGTAATACTCAGGACCAAGATCGTCAGGGTCTTGATTGCTGTCTTCTCCCTCCCCTTCTAGTTCGTCACCTTCAAAGTATCCTTCGTCATTTTCTTGAATTACTTGTCCGGTACCCAAATATTCTTCTTTGCCTACAAATTTTACCTTCAAGTCAATACCCAATGTCAACAAGAGAGCTTGTTGATATCTGCTGGTATAGGGAAACATGTATTTTCCAAACGCTTTGCCTTGTGGAAGTTCCTTCTTTTCAATCATGCATTCTTTACAATTGAATTGTCTAGTTTCAGGATTAAAACTTGCATAACTACTACAATTTCTACACACTACAATAGTATATGCATCGCTAGAAACATTCATACGTTCATCAATTACTGAAAGCGCTCCTGCTTTTAATGCAGATACTCTTTCATATTCACTAAACTTTTGTCCCTTATCTTTGGCTATTCCTTTACGACTCGCCTTGGCTTGTCGAGAGTTTTTGTCTACCGTACCAATGCTTCTGCATTGTATCTTTTTCTTTGCAATATGTTTGAGCATAGAGACGCTATTAGGACCTATCATAATTGGAGCCTCGATTGGTTCGCCTGTTATTCCGTCATAACAAATGTCTGTTCCATCATAACTAAATCCATTGGCTAGTAACAAATTTTGCAATTCTACATAATTATGTCTTCGATGAGCTGATGCATTATAGATACGACCACTTCCTGTATTTGCCTTCATTATCAAAGGAACTGCTAGCGTTCCTGTAGTCATTCGAGTTACAAAACATAGAGGATTTACAATTACAGATATTGGAAGATTGCAAACTTTTCTAACATTCTCGACCATTATAGTTCTTTCAGGAATAAAAGGCATGTCTACTCCCTGTCTTACTACGGAAGTAACAAACTTTTGAGCGTGACCAAGAGAAATTTTGTTTCCTGCTTCTAACCTGTCAAATGCATCAAAACGTACCTTTACAACAATAGAGTTTTCTTGTCTCTTTCCGGCCTTGTTGTTTTCATAAGTTACAACTTCTTTTACCACCCCTGAGTGATCGCTGTCCAGATACGTACTCTTGTCTCTTTTGATATTTTGTCCCGAGTCCATCATTTGAGTTTCATATTTGCAAATAATGGCATCGTGTGGGCGTAAAATCGCACCTATACTTGGTAGTCCATTTGGATTAATGTGTCTATAAGCAGAAGGATGTATATCTGAAGATGAAACACGTCCAAATTGTTGCTCTGCTGATTCTGTCTTGTCTTTAAAAATGGCCGTGTCCCAATACCGAAACAAACCAATATCAATAGCGTCTTTGTTGATAATCGCCGCATCTTCTTGATTGTTTTGATCGGGGATAAAGGCAATAATTACTGGAGTTCCACCTTGCAAATCTTGAGTTCCCATGGCATGAGTTACTCCGCTGTCCAACATTTTACTAAATCCGTAAACTGAAGTATAGTTTTCCGTGTGACTGTAGGGATTATTCAAGAGTGTACTAATATCTTGAGTAAGCATCTTTTGTTCAAATGCAGATCTGCAAGCTTGTTGATTGGCGAGAAAGGTTACAATAGAACCTACAATACCATAACCAGCTACTGGATGCAAATCTGCGTGCGTAATTCGATACTTTTTTGCATATTTTAATTGCGTAACCAAGTTTTGTAAGGTAATTATATTTGCCTTTTCTCTTGCTTTATCAATCATATTTTCCAAGTCGCGTATTTGCCTTTCCTGATGATCAAAAGACATGAAAGTTTGTGCAACTCTCAAGTCGGGATTCTCAAATTCATAAGTATCCACATATTCAACATATCCCTCTTTTACTAATTGACTAAAGCTCATGTTGCGCCATTGTTTCTTTTGATACAAGGCTAATCTGCCAGTCTCTTCACTGACAATAAGAGTTGGTCGGACTGGCCGATAACTATCAGTGTAAATTTCCAATACGCCAATAGAAGCAATAGGTACAATACAACACATTCTATCAATAACACCATATCTTTTTAAAAGAACACAATTATGATAACCCACGTCCTTGTTTACATATCCAATCATTAATCCATTGACAAATACAGGTAATGTATATTGAAGAGCTACAAATGTCTTTTTTGCTATTGTGGAGCCATCTCTAAAAGTCTTTTGGAGTAAAATATCAATGACTACTTGAGAATCAGAAGGTATTGTATATCGTAAAAGAGAAGCACCAAATCTTATCAACCCACAATTTTCATTGTCAGTGACACCTTGTCCGCATGTAGTACGAAATCCACTTTGATGCAAGGATCTAGCCAAAGCATCTGTAGAATGTTTATCGACTTCTGATTTTGTTTTGGAGAGAGCCAGATACAAATCAAGAGTATTGTTGAGATAGAGATCTTGAGTGATTAATTTTGGTTTGCCTCCCTTGCGTTTTCTGGCGCCTGCAATGCCTCCTTTAGCCTTTGCTCTTCCACCAGGACTATTGACAAACTCTGCCATAAATTTACTTGCCATGTCATGCTTTAAAAAGAGTTCCATTACCGCTTGGCCATCTTCTGCAGAACTTACTGCCTGTTCTGCATTTACTTTTAGAATGGCTCCTGAAAACTTGCGTCTAAAAAGATTGACAATTGCTGCACCAGGACCTTCCACGCCTTTATGAGACCACGAATTGCGATCGTGAATGGCAATTTTACCACAATAACACTGCAAAAGCCTAGCTGTCATTGTAATCAAAACTCTAAGTTTTTCTGCAAGAGTTGGGTGATTGGGATGCAAACCTAATTTTACGACACGTTGTACTTCTTCGTCCTTGTTTAACTTGTCTCCTTGAACGGCAGATCTCATCTTTTCAACAACCTCTATGAGATTCTTTTGGGTAAATTTGTGAATAGTTGGAGAAAATGCAGACCAACATTCATGAAGTTGCTCTCGTGGAATAATCCTCTTGAACAAATTTTCAAATTCCTTGATAATGGCCCCTATTTTCATATCCTTGCCTTCCAAAAAGTAATGTGCAATGTAGGCCATTTCCAACACGGATAGTTTAGTCTCTCCCACATATTCCTTTTTGTCAATATTGGTCATGGCAATGGGATTTGAAGCAGATCCGTCTTTGGATTTTTCAACTTTCATGGTAATTGTAGATTGACTAGTGGACCCACGAACATTTCCAGAAGGTACTTCAGTAATTTGTTTGACAGAGTATTCTCCAGTTTTGCGATCTTTATCCAAACGAAACTGATTTTGTCGAAGTTTGTCATAGAGAATGACAATTCGATAAATGCCATCCACAACAAAATAACAACCAGGATCCTTTTCCATTGCAGGATCTCTAGGATAAGTAAAAGGAGTTCGAGAATACTTGCTTCTTACAGGTATAGGAATCTTCATTAATGTTTGTTCTTTGCTTTCATTCAACAAGACTCCTTTAGAATCAAATATTCTCATGGTAACAATGTAATTGCCTGCATAAGTTTGGTCAGTTAATAAAGCAGTCTCGTGACTATACTCACATTTTTCTATTCTGACGTGTTTTAACTTTGCAAATCTTCCCCGAGAAAGGTTAATGACCTTATCTTCAAGACATCTGGCAAATTCATAATCATAACAATAATTAAATGAATCTAACAGATATTGGAATTGAAAATTTTCATCATAATACTTGAACAGGAGTAAATCTTCGTCGGGAGAAGTAAATTCTTCTCCTCTATGTAATTCTTGTTTTCTCTCATTCATACTAATTTTACTATCAAGTTAAAGTTTGATCAAACTTTAAATCAGGCTCGTTTAACAATTTCAATCTTTATAGAATTGTCAATAGTGAGCGTAGCGTACAAGGTTTTGTTACAAGTCTTTTCGAGGGATTTGTAAAAAGAATCTAGTTTTTCAGGTTTAGTGGACATGTCAAAGGATTTTCCAGTATTACTAGAGCCTTTAAAGATGGGGATTCCACATTCTCGGTGATGGCGAGCAATGTTATGATAATGTTTGAGTGTTTTTACTGGTTCCATTTCTGGTAAATCTCCCTTGACACTAAATGATTCTTCGGCCGGTAACGGGGATTCTAAAACAAGTACTACATATACATAGGATTCTCTATTGGACATCATCATTGAAAACTGCAAGATTGTATATGGTTTAGAAAGTATATGGTACAATACATCACCAAGAACAGATTTCTTGTATACAAGCTTAAAGCCTTCAATCTTTTCATTGCTAGTTAATGCAGATATATAACTTGGAGAATAACGAGAAGGAGATAATTTTAAAGGTGGTCGATAGGTAGTCAAATTACTAGCTATATATAAATGTCCAGGAATAATGTCGTTAACAATCATTTCATCTAATTTACTTTTATTAGCATCCCATTGGGCAATGTTATTAATTGGCGCTACATGCATATAACCATCAAAACCTTCTTCTGAACTGGCAAATAGATCAGTCAACTCTTTACAGGAATCTTCATGACTAGAAGCAGGGATTAAAATACTAGATCTCAATCCTAACATTGCGTACATTACCTCATTTCCCGTACGCCATACCAAAGAGACACAATGATAAACTACAACCTTATCTTGCAGTAAATCTCTGCAGCGCAAAAGGAAATTTTCAATATATTCTTTGGAATCTTGGTGCAAAAGTTCTCTTGAAAAAAGAATCATGTTGATTCGTATTGTCATTGTAAAAACACAAATGATATTTTTGGCTCTGTAAAAATAGATTCCGATGAAAGCTTCGCTTGTAACACGCAAATCAAAAGTTATTGGCACGGGTACTTTTGGCAAAGTCTATATAGTAAATCATGAAGGTCAAGAAACAGCCATCAAACAAATATTAGTTACGGGAAAGACTAGTTTTTGTGCTAGTCTTTTGGAAATTGATGTAGCCAAAAAGCTAAAACATCCCAATATAATTACTTTATTTTCTGTTTGTAGTAATGAATACGCGGGCAAAGACTGGGATTCAGATTATGGGTTCGCGGGAAGATGTGATGATTATTGTTTGAGTTTGGACCCTGTAAAAGAGGGAGATGTCTATACGCTCATTACCAATTTGTTGGATAAAAAGACATATCTAGACATTGGACAAATTAAATTCATCTTTACTCAAATCTTGTTGGGAATATGGTACATGCATAGAAATAATTATATTCATCGAGATATTAAACCCACAAACATTCTAGTGCGCGAGGGTAATATAGTAAAGATTTGTGACTTTGGATTTGCCAAAAAGTTTCTTGCACATGACGTTACTACATGTGCAGCAGGATCAAAATATTTTCGTGCACCAGAGATTTTGCTTGGATTGGAATATAATCTAAGTTCCGATGTTTGGAGCTTGGGTTGTGTATTGCATTACATTATGACAGGTGGCAGATATTTTGTCGAAGATGTGTTCTTTAAAGATTTGGACAGAATGGATAAATTTGTAAATGAGGATACTGATGCGGAATTAAGATATATTGTCGGAAGTATGCCCTATCCCATTACAGCAAATATGTTTAATGTAGACGATCCTATTATAGATTTAATGGTGAGAGATGAGGAAATATTGACTGAAAAAGACTTTTTTGATCAACATCGATTTAAAATGTCACAGGATGATGTCTTGTTGTACAGGACCATTCTTTTTTCACAAATGCTTCAAATTAATCCTGAAAAACGCTCTACGGTAGATAGATTCATGTATTCAAAATTTCTTCTTTCCGACGACGCATCCAGAAAGTTGATTGAAAATGAAAAGAATATGGTAAAGGAGATGCAAAGTAAAAGAATACGAGAAATTGACGAAAACAAGATTGCATCTTCTTTATCAACAGAAGCTTACAAAAACATGACAAAAATTGCAATAAAGATTTTTGTAAATTATCGAAATGAACTCTGGTATACAGACAAGATATTATTCACTGCTATAGATGTCTTTTCTCGATCTACTGCCAATGATTCAACTTTACTCAAACCTACTGCAGCACCTGAAACTGTAGAAAAGTTCTTTAGTTCTTGTTTGTACATTTCTATAAAGTATCACGCACATATCGGAGATGATAATGTTCCGGCATACAATGAGTTGCCCTTTGTAACTTTCAAAGCATTGTCAGATTTGAGACAAGCAAAGTCTAGAGAAGATAATATCTTGTCAGCATTGGATTTTGCAACCTATAATACTACAGTGCTAGATATTCTCCTCATGCGTAAAACACCAGAAATGATTGAAATTGTTAGTTTGTTCTTGTACATTACTTCGGGACTAAATGTTGATACTCAAGGCAATACTCTAACTCCAACAATGTCTTATGAAAGATGGAAAAATAATAAGCAAAATTATCTAGAACAGACTGAAAAGCATCAACTCTGGGAAACATTAAAAAAGTCTTGTTGGTCCAAATAAAAAGTATTTACAAAATAACCGATCGGTTGTTTAGTTTACATTATCAGCCAAGGCCAATGAAATTACTTGACCATTTCGAGCCCTGTTAATTAGTAGTTTGGGATTGTCTGGATATAAATTTCTTTTTGGTTCTCTTTCAATATTTATTCCTTCTACTCTCTTGACTACCACAGGCTTGACAGGTTCTACCTCTTCAGTAATCAAAATCTTTTCTGGAACAATATTTAGCAATACAGCTGGTAAGCGTGTTTCTACAAACAAATCATTCACATCCTTGTTAAATCTACTCTTGAGACCTACAACATTACCTGCTGCATTAGAATACCAAGGAAAGGCTCTTTCGTAGGTGTAAAGCCATTTGGGCATTGTTATAATTTCATGAATTTTCTGATAATTAAGATTGGCCTGGCTGATTTGTTTTCTAATCGCTGGTTCGCTATTCTTGATAATTAACCTATAGTCCTTGATTTCCTTGATTAGAGCTGCATCTTGAAAAATAGTAGCCACATTGATTCCTATTTTGGCCATGAGTTCTACATCTTCATAAGCAGAAACAAGCTCATATAGGTTTAATTGAGATTGTGCATGAGATTTTTCTGCTGCCGCTGTAGCCAATGCTCTAATGTTACCAGGTAAAACAGTTGCCTGCTCAAAGTTTTTTAGTCTTTGCACAACTTCTATTTCCTTGACAATGGATGCTACAAAATCTTTTTTAGCTTTTTGATAGTCAAAAGACTTTACAAGTTCTTCATAGTGATCAATGGCATATTTGGAGAGATAGGTTGCCACATCATAAAAATCTGCAAATGAATGGGCGCTAGTAACGAAATTCTTGCTAAAAGTACCGCTTTCCTTCAAGACTCCGGCAAAGGTATAGCAAGATGTACATTCAAGCACATTAAAATTTGGTTCCGTAGTAACAATATTACTAACATCCCAAATACTCTCTGCATAAGCAATGACATTTCCTATGTTATAGTTTAAGATCCAATCAAGTGCTGGAAGAATATAGTAATATCCTTTTTGCGGACTTTGACTTTCCAAACAAGAAGCAAAAGTTTCTGAATCATTAAAGAATCTAAAGAGTTTTTCCAATTCTCTGTATACAGGCATATTATTTGCTCTTTTGGTGCTAGCGCCTAGAAACATTAAAAGCTTATAAACATCATGTAAAGGATGAGGGCCATTGCGCATTCCATAAGCTCTTAAACCTTTATCTCTCATAGTATGTGCTCTACCGTTATAATTGACTGTCGATTGGCCAAAATCAATAGCTACTAATCTGCGTTCAGAAGCAACATATAAAGATTTTCCGCCTCTTGTTGGATATGGAATGCTAAAGCGTTTCCCAAGACCAGCAACATCAATTTCTTCTACAAGAAAGTTTCCATCGTGCGCATCATAATGTGTCCATCCAAACTTTTCAGAAGCAATGTCTGTTGAAAAGAGAAATTGAAACCACAAGGAATAAAATTGCGGAATTGAACACTTTTCTACATAGGTTCCAAAGCTCATTGATGGAGTAATGGGTTCATAAATTACATATGGTATTTTGACATCATGAGGCATGCACCAACTTTTTACTTCTTTAGTCTTGGGATCAATCTGAGGACTCGCACATCTAAACCCTCCATAAGTAAAGACAAAGTTGGGACAATATTTGCGCATATTGTTCATTACTAGCAACCCAATAAATAATTCATGAAGGGAATCTTGTGCAGTTCCTTCACTTACAGGAGTTTTGAGCACGTACAAATCTTTGGTATCCTTGAGGCCTCCAGTGAGTGCATGTCCATAAGCACTTGCAGAACCAAACTTGTGGAGATTTTTGATGGTATCTTTGAGACTCAGCATTTTGGCAACATTACCACTCTCTTCGGCAATGCCGATAAAAACAGAATAGACAGAACATCCAACGGCTTTCATGGCTTCATAATCAAAAAAGTTGTCAGTCATAATTTCTTTTAGTACTACCGGATCAGGATTCTTTTGCAACACTTCTAAAAAAGAGTCAGTTACTTCATGTCCTCCAACTTTACACAAAGAACCCTTGGTTTCTATTGCGTCAAGTTCAATGGCTTCTGACAACTCAAAATCTTGTTTTATTTTTTGTTGGAGTGCTACATTGGTCTTTAATTCTCTTGTCATGTAGGCAACATATTCTTTAATTACAGCTGTAGTTACACCTATACTAGAAAACTTTTTCATTTCTACAAGGGACAATATATACACAAAATTCTTTTTATCCAATTAAACAATTGGATTTAGTCGTCATCAGCTGCAGCTGCACGTTTATTTCTTTCTGCACGCGCCTTTTCAATTTCTTCTTTGGTGCGTTTGGTTTTTGGTGGAGGAGAAGCTTCCTTTTCATCAGTCTTTTTGCTTCCACCTGTAAACATTCGATACAATGCTAATCCTTTTGAGACATTCATATTTTCAAAATCCATCTTGCTCAACTTGTCCAAAAGTCCTTCCTTTGGAGCAATAGGATTACCATCCGCATCCAATTCCAATACATCTTGGCCAGTCACAATACTGTTAATATACTTCATAATGTCTCCACTTTCGCTAACATAGTTTTCGCAAAAGGTTCCCATAAAAACTACAACTCCAGCACTAAGAGCACTAGTAACACAAAATTGCATCCAAGGAGGCCAGTCTTGCCCAAAACCAGATCCTTCTCCCATCTCAATCATGTGCATTTCATAAAGTTTGTATTGTTTTAGTTGATTAGCAGCATATCCATCTGCTTCCAAATGCAACACTTGGGTGAGAACATATTCTACACCCAACCATACAGCACCAGCCAAAATCCACCATAAATTAGATCCTGATTTGCGTTTAACAACCTTTTTGTAATCTTGCCAACGAATGTCCGTAGTGGTAAGATCTTCATCTGCAAGAGGTTGGTCAAAATATAAACCAAACTTGTTCCAATTCTTGTTTAGTTTATCAATCTTTTGTTCAAAATCATAGCGAGTGTGTTCTCTTTGCAATTTGGAATATTTGCCATAATCAGGCATTACATATGTACCTGAAGAAGTCTTGAAAGCTACATGATTTAGGGGTATTTCCATTACTGTTTGAATATTATTTTGCATTTGATTGACATCGCTTTTGGCTACATGCTGTATTGGATGAAGAACTTCTTTTTTGGTCTGGAGAGTCTTGGGTTCTTCAACTGTATATTCGTCAAAGGTATTATTTTCCGCTTTGCGTCTAGATTCCCTTTGAGCTCTATTAAGTTCACTGCGACTTGTAGTATCTGCCACAGCTGCAACTGTTCTTTGTTTAATTTGTCCAGTTGGTGTTCTGGCTACAGGCTGTGGTACCATTAACAAAGGAGAAGAATGCGGAGACATTGGCTTTTTCTCCGACGGCACATATACAGGGTTTCTATCGATCGGAGAAGTAGAAGGACTTCTAGATGGTGCTAATTGTCTTTGAGAAACTCCATTACTAGTAGCAGGAGATCTCGCTGGCGTAGGAGAGTATACTTTTGGATTTCTTGGAAAATTACTTTTGGGACTAGCTGAAATTTCTCTCAAAATAGGTTTGACATCAGGTCTGCCTTTTTCGTCTAGTGCTAGACGAGGACTGACAATAGGACTGGGGGTTCTTATCATCTTTTATACTGAGCGAAATTTGGAGTTTTGTCAGATTTTACGTGGCTTTATTGCTGATCTTCAAATCTTTTTATCGCATGACTTAGAGCATCTTGGGCTGCTATAATTGGCCAAGTATCCCGAGCAGGAGTAATGTAATCATAATCAGTAGTTCGAGTTAGTATTTCAAGCACCATCAAGGCACTTGGTTCAAATTCCATACCAACTTCAAATGTAATACAAGCTTCTTCCAAATGACTCACTCCTTCAAAGGTTCCGTTAGCTTCTGCGTTAATAAAGTTTAGTGCAGAACCGTAAATTTCCATTAGAAACCCTCTTGTTTTGCTCGACAGTGTATTAAACAAGGCAGCTCTATATTCAACAGTTAGAGGAATTCGAGTAGGTTGCATGTTTATTATTGCCAGATAATAATTCTATTATCTATTTACAAATAATTGTATCTTTTAATAACTTCCACAAGCCCATGCCATTGCGCCGAGAATTAATACAATAAAGAAGGTAATAAAGAATGCATAGAGGAAGGCTCTGCAAATATCAACTTCTCCACATGCAGCTTCTTCGCCGTCTGTGTTTGAAGCGTCAGATTGTTTTGTGACACATCCTGGTTTAGCAAACCAAAAGGCTCCAAAAACAATGAGGAGAATAATGATAAAAATTACCACAATCCACAAAAGCCATGCTCCAGAGAATCCCGAGTCGTGCTTTTTGTGTTTCTTGTGATGTTTGTCGTCATGTCTGTCATGTTCATTTTCGGATTTTGTTTCGTAACTATCCTTTTCCTTAACTTCAACTTTGTGTTCTGTAGTAACTTTTACTTGATCCTTGACGGATTCGCTTTCTTCTGCAAGACCAGATGTTGCGGTTCTAAATGGGCGAGCGCTCATATGGGGTTTTCTAGGGTATCCAGATCCTGACATTTGCACTTTCTATATCCATTAAAGTGCAAAAAGATTTTTGAAAAAAAATGTACAACAAGGCATATCTATATTTAATTTTATATCTAATCATTTCGATAATATGGTTGCTAATTTCTGCTTTTGCGGCATTTATTCACAAAGAAAGTTTCCTTTGGACAATAGTATTTGTAATATTTACTTTTGCCTATATTCCCCTTGCTGTATATTACATTAGGAAAGGAGAGAATGACCGTATTAGTCAATCTATTCTTCTTACCGTAGCTATTTTTATATTATACCTAATTTATCAAAGTATTCGATCAATCATTGCTGTTCGTAATCCCAAATTTAGTAATGTATAGGTAATATAAAACTATATTACTTAATTATTGTAACAGGCGTAGCATACGGCAGAGTATGCTTCTTCTGAACCAATCAGTTCTAGGCGGTCATCTTGAACATTTCTCATTGTTAGAAATGCCTCTCTAGTTTGACATTTTGCACAAATGGCTGTAAACTTTTTGACTTGGCTACAATAGGGTAATGTCAAGACAATTTCAGGCCACATTTCAGCTTTAAAAGTGCTATCTAAAGCAGCAATGTACAAAATCATTGTAATATTGGGAAATTGGGCCTTGTGGTCCAAAACCTTTTGGACAAAAAGATGCAAACCTCTAATAAACTGTCCTTCGTCTATACCAATAATCAAAGCGTAATTAGCATCAGTTGATTCTAAACTAGAAGATTCCCGAATAGACTTTTCTACCAAAGCCCAAGCATCCTTATCGTCGCCGATTTGTCCATATACTTTTCTGCCAAACCCACGCCTAGATTTGACAATAGTTTCCTTGTCTCTTGTATCATTGTAATATTTGAATAATAAAACTTTTGCATTTGCCACATAATCATAACGATCTAGAGCAGTGAGGACTTCAGATGTCTTGCCAGAAAACATGGGCCCTGTGTAAAGATGTACACTACCATAGCCTGGATCACACAAGTTTGCAAAGGACATTTTTCAATAACAATATTCAATCAAATATAATTAAATGTCACAATCTGCAAAAACATTTATTCTCTCAAAGAGTTCTTTAATGCCTTGACCTGTTAGAGCAGAAGTCTTTACATAAAAAGCATCTGCGTAATCGTTTGCAACAAGATCGTCAGTAATGCATCCCTCGTCAGTAATCAACAAATCGCACTTGTTGGAAACAATAAAGATTGCAGCATTGGGACTATTTTGTTTGATTAATTTGGTCCAATACTTGGATTTGGTATAGGAAATTGAATCTACAATTGAAAAAACCACAACTGCCAAATCTACATTGCGCATGTACATGGGCAATACGTCTGAATAACGCTCCTGTCCTGCAGTATCCCATATTTGTATTTTATGTTCTGAATTGGGCAAAGAAATACTATCAAAACTGCATCCAATAGTACTCTTGACCGAATCTTGATCAAAGACATTATGCAATCCCTTCATAATGATACTTGACTTGCCTACTGAACTTTCTCCAATAAAAATTACTTTGGTATGATATTTCTTGTTGTTGGTGTTTAGAGAAGATGCAAAATCATTTGCATTGCCAAAACTTTTGCTATTTTCACAACAACTCATTAGTTCTGTATGCGCTTTTTATCTTGGAATAAAATGAGTTTGGTACTATACGATACTTATATACCCACTCCCTTAGAGCTTGTTAGAACTGAAGACAAGTTATTAAAGACAAATTACACTGCTGATCAATTTTTATCCTTTTTACACAATGTTTCTTATTATGCAACACGTATCAATAGAAGCTGGAATTGCATTCTTGAACCCAAAGAAGTAGATGACAGCGACCCTGAAGTATTTGAAATAGTTCCAGGATTGGTAAAAGATAATTTTACAGCAATGCGTCATGTTCAAATGTTGACACCTTGCAACGGACTTGTTCGTGTTGCTCCCACACAAAAAGAAAAAAGATTACTAAAGGAAGCAATTGATAAAGTCTACAATATTCATTTTGATACGTTAGCCATTCTAGACACGCTTCAAAATATCGTATATCACTCCATTATGATACCTAGTTTATGGGTTCGCAATGTAATTAAAAGTATCATTACCAGTTCAGAATATATTTCTGACGATATTGTCTTTACAAATCAAAATGTCGAATCTTTTGAAGATGCTTACATTCCTTTAATTACTCGTTTGTTGGCTTTTTATACGCGAGGCTGTATTGCATTGGAACAAGATGATATAATGATTAAAGAGTGGGAATTAGAACCTGTTCCAGATTACAAGGGACTGTATCAATCTTCTTGGCGGAATAGTTTATTGGCTCCCGATATTTCTCTATTTCTATTGAGAGTGTCACATGGACAAACAAGTTTTGAAATTAAGCTTCCAAAGCACATTATGCCAGATCCCATCCAATCAGGTTTAGTGAGAGGAGATGCATTCAACAATTATTTTCGAGTAATTGCAACTAATTACAATGATGCGGCCATATCTGTAAAGGGAATCTATAGCTAAATAATATTGCTCAATATTATTATAACCCACACAATTGTTCTTGGGGAAGAATTACAACTTCTTGTTTAATTTTTGCATAATCTATTTCTTGTTGCGTAGATTGAATCCTTTCCCATTGTGGTATCATTAAAGACGGGGTTTTTACAACACATGCGCCTTCAAAAATAACGGGATCTACTACTTTTGCATGTTCCCAAACCAAAGGATCAGCAGAAACAGGAACAAATCCCAAAAGAGCAAGGGGGTCTACTTGTAACAATATTCTTTCTTCGACTCCAATGTACAAATATTGAGATCTGAATAATGGATAATAACAAATTGTTTGTGTATCTTCAAACTTTATAACTTGAAAACTATCGGGTTTCATACCAATACGAACTTCCAAGAATAATTGTAACATTTTTATAAAGTATTCTGAGCAATATGCTTCCATTACTTGCTTATCCATTTCAATGTACCAAGGACTGGCGCTAATATTCAAAAGATTATTAGGGTTTTCAGTTTCGATAGAGTAATGGCAAAATCCCAAAGGGCCTGCATTATTTTGATATGTATTGACTCCAATCGGGGTCAATCCGTACATTTTTAAATATCTTGGATGTGAAACAAGATCTACGGTTTGCATTTATTATTAGGTAATTATGCAATCAAGTTTTGTTCAATACCCAAATTATTAGGTTTGCGTTAATCTTGCTTGCTTCAATATACAATAGTCCTAAATTGGGTATTCTTCCAACTTTACTCAATTCCTTTTGCCAGTAAAAATACAAAATGTCCAATATCATTTTTTCGCCATTAGTTTTGAAACAGGACATTGCATAAATTATCATTTTATACAAGTCAATGTTGGTAATGTCTCTCAAACAGTACACTATATTAAGAGGATTTTGACTTTCAATGGCAACGTGATAGTGCATTATATTACTAGATAGTGTTCCTGGAACCATTACTCTCCTAAATTCAAAACTCTTGACAAGTTCTTGAAAACTATTGCAGTGAGCCAATCTAAATCTCTCTGCCAAAATCAACAAGTATTTTGGTCTCTCAATTCTTTTACGAAATGAGGGGATTGAATAAAACTTTTTTACAATTTCAGACATTTCCATGGACAAAATTTGCGGGCTGCACCTAACACAAGCAGCTTCTGTAAAATGAGTCCAATACAATCCCTTTTGCATTTATTATACAAAAAATACATGACAGAGAATTGTGCAATCTGTTTGGACCCCATTGACGGCGTTTGTTACAAATTCATTTTTTGTCATTGTAAACTCTATTATCATTTGAATTGTCTTGTCAAGGGATATCGAGTAAATGGATGCCCGTCTTGTCGTACACATTTGAATCTAAATGTTTGGCTTCGAGCGATTGCTATACACATGTTGTTATCACTTTTAATGTTTTGTTTGGAAATGACTGTCAAATCGTCTATTATTTCTGAATCTATATGCTTGTTAATCATTACAACTATTGTCGCGTTTACCAGTTCCATGATTATTGGAAGTTTATTTATATTCAAATCTTTTAATCTTACCATGCGTGGTAATAACGGTCCTGTGATTAATAATACAATAGATACATGCAAAACAATTCCTTCAATAGTGCAAAAAGTATTGACAATTTCTCTAATTAACGTGTTTTTCCAAATGTCTCTGTCAAAAGTGATTGTCGCCGATTTTTTATTTCTACTTGTAGCAATAGGCATAGATTTTTATTATACTCTATGTTGATACACTTGTTCAAGTGTATTAATCTTCTACTTCCAAAAATTCCAAAGCTTCCTTGGATAGAGAGTCGTGTCCAAAAACTACAGTCGTACCGCTTAATGCAGACACATCATCTATTTCTAATTTTCTCATTTTACCGTTGCATCTCTTGTCAACTCCAACTGTTCGATATTCCCGCAGGAAATCTCCTATAATTTGTTTTACAACCACTCCTGTTTCACTATTGTAAAAACACTTTTTATCGTGTGGGTATTCTCTATACTGAATTCGGCGTTTGGAATTCATAATTTTTAAATCTTTGCTATTGTAACCTTCTTGTTTAAGATAGTTTCTGGCATTGGTCTTTCTTAATGCATCACGTTTTTCCTTGTGTGCTTCTAAATTATATTTCTTTTCATTGTATGCTTTTGTAATTTTGTTCAATTCTGGCTTGTAATGCTCTTTACAATATAAAGAGCCACATTCTTTTGCACAATAAGTATGTGGCGGATGTTCTGTTATGGTACGGTTACCATAACAATGTATACAATGACTGCCATCTCCTATAAATCCACTATCAAATTCAGCGGACAACATGCTCTTTGCATAATTTGTGCTCATTACAAAACTTTCTTTGGCAACTACTTGAGTCGTTATTGTATTGTCGACATACGGACTAGATAATATGGCCTCTATTAATTCATTTCGGCTCAATTGTTTGCTCTCTATAAACGCTTTTACAATCGGATCTTGTAAAAAAGCATCTACAAATCCTTCAACAAGAGAATTTACCAGTTCTTGCATTTTCTTTTTGATAGTAAAATGAGAAAAGAAAGTACTCGGCCAAGTAATAAAAAAGAAAAACCCAGTCGCTATGGACATACTCAAGAAGCAACTACCGACATGATGGCTGGTCACAAAACCTTTGTATTTGACGAGAATAATCTCGAGGATATATTTGAACCTTTGGAAGAAACTGGTATCATCCTTGAAAAGTACCCAATGCTAGTATCTGATAAAGTAGAGTTTCCCAAGAGTAAAATGACCTTTGCAGATTGGAATGCTATTCAAAGTGGAAAATGGACCATTGAACAATTAAAAAGTTTGATTTACAGTAACAATTTAGTCCCTCCTGCTGCTGCAAAAAAAGAAAATTTAATCAACTACATTTTAGAAAATCGCTCAGTAATATTTTGAGGAAATGCAAATAACTTTGATCAAAGTTATAATATTCTCTAAAAGATGAGTAACAACATTAGAAGAGCAGGAGTAATCCTGTATGCTGCTACAGACACTGGAGATGTTTGTTTCTTATTGGGTATTGATGCAGGATCCAAAAACATTGCTAGTTATACAGGTCATGTAGAAAAAATTGATAAAGATGTTTTTCATACTGCAAGTAGAGAATTAGAAGAAGAAAGTTTAGGGTGTGTTAATCTGACACCCGAACGCATATCACAAGGAATCATTTTTTGTGAAAAGGGCACCATGATTTCGTTTGTAAAAGTAAAAATTGAAGAAATTCTAGAGTATATTTCCATGTTTGATGCGTGTTACAAGTCTATACGCAGAAGGCCTGTTAAAACAGAAATGTGTGGTACAAAACTTTTAATTGGAGATGAATTGGTAAATTGTGTAGAAAATGGTAGAATCTATAGTGTAGACGCAGAAGTGCTCAAAAACAACTTTGTCTCACTATATGCTCGTATAAACACCTAGATTTATATTAGATTTAATATAATATCCGTTACCTAAAAAGATATGGACAGTGCCTTATTTTCTGCCGACGAACAGACTTATCAAGCCTTTTTTTACTCTAGATTGGAGGAAATCCTCTCTCCCATGGAAAATATAGACGGAAAGAAAATTCTCATCTTGCCAAATGACATTAAAGAAAAACTATTTGCCAGTCGTGCGCTCTTGGAAGAAATTCAATTAGCTTTTGTAGATCGTAGTTTTGATTATCTCAACAATTATGAAATGTTTGAGGCCTATGGGGATCCTATTGTCAATGCGCTTACAAGTGAAAGAATTTCTATTGAATTTCCGCAATTGAGAGAATCACAGGATATTAGTAATATGCTTGCTTATTACAAGAGTAATTCTTATTTTACATCTTGTGTAAGAAGCACCATTCCCGACATTGATTCTCTTATTCGTAAAAGAGGAATCGTTGTGGGAGAAAAGATTTATGCAGACATTTTTGAAGCATTCTTTTTTGCCATTCAACGAGCAGTCAATCGAATCAAATTCCCCATGGGAAAGATTGTAGTAGAGAATTTGTATACAAAGTTTACAGCACAGCATCCCATGTCTCTTGATCCTGTTAGAGGTAATCCAAAATCTATTGTTTACGAAATCTTTGATGAAAATGCCATTTCAGAAAATCCACCCGTAAAGGCAATTTACGATCCAAAGGCTGGCATTACAGTAACTCTAAAACCCGAATCTGTCAGATCTATATTGAAAATGCTTGGTAGTACTGCTGCTTATATAGAACGTGTTACTTCGTTGAAAGATAATTTCGTCTCACAGGGCAAAGCAAATGATCGTCAAATGGCTACTTTTGAAGCATACACCAATCTTCTCAATAAACTAAAAAATATTGGAATCACGCCCAAGACATATGAAGAAGCCAAGAGCAAGAATGAACAACAAAAATATGAAGAAGATCGATTAGAACGACAAAAAAGAGGCAATCCTACTGCGCCAAGGATTAGTTTAACAACTGCCATGGCCCAACATGGAGACGCTGAACTTTATTTTACAAAACAAAAGAGCGGAGAAGGTACCAAAATATGGGATCTTGTTGCAAGAAAAGACGCAGAAAATGGCGCTCTTCGTCTTGTAGGCAGTAGAGAATCTTCTAGCGATCCTAGCAAGTTTTACTTGGCAAAGTACGAACTGTTTGACTTGTATGCAAACGAAAAATAAATTTTATTTGAATAAGTAAAAATGACTTGTCTAAAGCTGAAAATTGCTTGTAGTGATAAAAAGGATGTACAGGAATATACAACAAAGGTGATTGGAATGGTTCAAAGTAACTTGTGTCAACAGTATACAAATTACATTCCAAATTGTAGATATCTCTTGTCCAATTATTGTAACGAATGGTACATTTACTTGACATGTGAAAAAGTGGCCAATTCTTTGGTCAATCCTGTAAATGAAAAGGTTACTGTCATGTCTGTTCAAAACATTTTTTCAATAGATTGGGCTGATGAAGAACACTTTGCGCCAGACAAAATAAAAATACCTCCATGGCAATCTACTCAACCTTCTTTTTCAAGACCTGTTGTTCCTCTTGTCTTGGGGAAACTATTATACAACACTAGTAATTTTAAAAAAGTTTCCTGTCAGGAAATTGCAAAAAGAGTTGCCGGATTTGTAAGTTGTGGAGAATTGACCATTGTTGAATATAAAGATGCTCATTTTGAGTTAACTTTTTCTCATCCTCCAGATGCCTATTTTGCCTTTATTATGATTCAAGAAGAGCACGTATCTGATTTACATCTCCTGTTATAATACATTTTGATCAAAATGTATTACAAGTTTAGCACCATTTCGCATTCTATAACAAGAACTTGGGCCAATTTGACATTTATAGAATTGCCATATTCTCTGACGGCACTTAATATATCAACATTTATTTTGTTTTTTAGCTCTTCAACTGCATGTTGCGAGGATGGGTAGCAAAAAGTTAACAGTTTTATCGTGTCCCAATCATGCACAAAGCAATGTGCTGTCGTAAATGAAAAAAACTCTAATAGAATATCATAACTTGGGTATAAACTTGAATATTCTTTTTCCAATCTTGTACAAACATTTCCACACAATCCCAGGGTCAGCAGCAGCGAAAGGTAGGCATATTGTGCGTCTATAACATTTTTCTTGATGGATATTTCAGCCAATCTTGCACAAGCATTGACAAGTACAAACGAATTTATATTATATTTGCATCCCAATTGATATAACAAACTCAAATCTACAGGCTCATATTGACATGAATTAGGCCCGGAAGATGACAAAAACTCTTTTTGTGTAAAAAAGAATAACAATTCTGCAAAAGAAGAAGGATGTTGCCCTTGCAACATGTCAACCAATATTTTTATTTTTGAGTGTTTGCTTGCCCATTTTCTTGCCTTCGCTTCGACTTGATAAAGACTAGCAACATTGTCGTAAAAAATCATTATTATACATACCGCAAGAGCATAAAAAGCTCTCGCTAAATTGCTCTTGTTCTTGATTGGCAAAGAATAGGTTTGTTTTACAATAGAAGGTTTATTTTTAGAATGTGTTGTTGAAACGTTACCAAAATCAATCAGCTTTACAATACCATCTATAACAATTGCATTTTCCATCTTGATATCACCGTGAATAATATTACAAGATTCCAGCTCTGCCAATCCTCGTATAAACATTAGAGCCAATTCTTGACGAACTTTAAAGGGTTTTCCTATTTTGTATTTATCAAGAGGTTCGCCCACGGGCATTTCAATATATACTTTATTTGCAACAGAGCATTCAAAATGCACATTTAAACATTTTATAATGTGCTTGTTATTATTCTCTATAGAGACTCTATTGACAATAAATATTTCAGCCAAAAGCTGAGAAAGATGTGATGCTTTTGCCATTTTAGTTTGACAATAAAATGGAGTATCCCTATACAAAGTATTACTTTGGCCCAGAGAATGTAGTTGAAAATCTTGTTTATATTGCAAACACCCCGGCTCAACAAATACCCAAAGATTTTCACGGTGAAAGGCTAGCAGGTTATTTTGTCGATCCAGTTAGAATCATGTGTAAGCGTTCAGATGAACATGGAGATAGTCCATACTCATATTGGATAAATAATCGCCAGCAAATTGAACAAGAAGCTAACGGTAATATCGAAGAAATGGACGCAATTCTTTACCGCAATGTAAGGGGTTGCAGTTCCTTCTTTCCCCAAGAACTAATCAAAATGTTGGATAAATACAAGCCAAAGTCTTTGTTTGATCCCTGTGCAGGATGGGGAGAAAGATTAATTGCTTGCATGCTTCGTAATGTAAAGTATGTTGGTGTCGATCCAAACAGCTTGATGCAATACTATTATTCAAAAATTATAGACGAATTTGGAGGAGATTTAAATCGTTTTAGAGTAATTCATTCTAGAGCAGAAGATGTAAAACTTGGAACTGAAACCTTTGATATGGTTTATACTTCTCCTCCCTTTTGGGATGTTGAGATTTACTCTAATGAAGGTTCGCAATCTTCCAATAGTAAAAGTCTAAAAAGTTGGATTGTAGATTTTTTGTTTGTATTGTTGGATATAGCATGGAATAGAGTCAATGCAGGAGGAGTAATGTGTATTTACTTGACTTCTCACGAGAAACTTTCAAAAGATTCGTATGTTAATCAAATGATAAGGTATATGGCTTCTTATTTTGATGCAGAACAGTTGCCTTCTGAAGCATATCGAGGCCAAAATGTCCCCAACATTTATATTTGGAAAAAGAGTGCCATGACGGATAACACAGAACCCGAGTTTCTGGAACTAAACAAGAACAACTTTACTATCCAAACTATTCCAGTAGAGGGAGGCATCAAGAATTTTGTAATCAAATCCTATCTCAATACTTTTGCTCCAGAAACACAATTTTCTTATTTGGTTCATTATGGTGATGATGTATTCAAGATGCTAGCCAGGGCTGTAAATGATTCCAAAAAGAGATTTGGTTTAAAATTATACCTTCCTTTTGGTGAAAAGAAATCCCAACACGAGCTGCTTGAATTGGGAGTCGAGACAATTTTTTACAAGGATTCTCCAAATAATATGGTTTCTGTCATGAGAATAGATGCAGACAAGGAAGATCGAGAAATACTCGAAAGAAGTTTGTTTGATAATGTAATGGAAGCATTGTGTTTTAATGAAATGCAAGTACGTTTAGAGAAAATTAAGCAACCTGAACGAGTTTGGATTAGAATAAAATCAGGCTTGACTCTTTATGTAATGCTTCGTATTTGGTCCAAAACTACTTTTCTTTGTTCATATCCCTATGAACCCAACAAGGACTTTTTGATCAAAACATTGGGCCATGATATGGTCAGAAGAATGATAATTTATCACAATAAGGATAAATTACCGCTGGAAAAGATGAGAATGACATTTGGTTATCCCGATGACCTTATATTATAAATACATGGAACCATGTATTGTTTGTACAATTATTTATCTGGACAATGAACGAGAAGCATTGCGATCTTTCCAAGTGACACTTTTGGTGCTAGACATGAGAGGTTGAGCACGTCTTGGGCTTTTTGGAGACGCATCAATACCGCTCCAAACGCAAGAAATGAATCCTCCATCTTTTTCAGCGTACATTGCTTCAACATCTTGTGCTGGAGCTCTTGTTTTAGAAGCGCTCATTCGATGGTCTCTTTCAGGAGAAGGAGATCTCTTTGTAGGTGAAGCTGGTGGAGAAGCTGCTTTTTCTCGTAAAGACAATTCAGACATGCGTTCTACAGTTCTAGATTTGACTGGAGACACGGATCTGACACGAGATGGAGAAGGAGATCTGTTACGGAGAGTAGATCTGGCTTTGGTAGCAATTCTATCTGCAACAAATTCTTGCAATTCTGGGTCATTTTCAAAGAGATTCTTTACGTAATCGTCATTGACAATAACACTCAATAAATCTTCATCAGGCAAGTTCATTACAGTTCTTTTATCAGTTTCAGGGTCTCCTGTAAGCATTGCTTCTTCCTCAAAGACAAGAGTTTTGGCAACTGGGGTAGGTTGTCTGCTCATAAGTGCAGTTTCTGCTCGAGACACAGGTCTTGTAAGAGATGCTGGTCTAGAAACAGTTTTGACACGTTCTGCGGATCTAGCAGCAGAAACGCGAGAAGCTTCTTTGGTCTTTTTAATATTGGACAAACGCTTTGAAGCAAAGGTGTTTGAAGCGATACCTCTTGATCCTGCAGGAGTTTTGGAAAGTTCCATCAAATCTTGATCATCAAGAGAATTTGCAAATTCTCCAATTTCTTGTGGGTCTGATTGTAAAAGATCATTTTCCATCTCTTCTTTTAGAGGCGATTTTCCAGTTGATCTTTTGTAAGAAGCGTTAGCTCTACGAGAAGAGATATCGCTGCTACTTTCACAAAAGGCTTCAATTTCTGGAGTTTGTGAACAAAAGTCTTCTAAATTTTCTTCCGTCATTGTATTGGCGAATTTTCCTAATTTTTCCATATCCTGTTCATCCAAATCAAAAGATTCGGTGGTGGCTTGTGCTGTGGCTCTACGTGACATGAATGAGATTAATAAATCTTTTCAAGGCCAAAGAAAAGTGATTTTATTTTTTTCTATTTCCCATACCTAAATGTTTCGTCCTGTAATCTTAGAGGAGAATCAAAAAAGGCATGTTGGGAATAATTTCAAGAGCTGTCTGAATTACGGACATTTTGAAGAAGGGAGTGACACTGGTACTGGCAAAACTCCTTGTGCTATAGCTCTGGCACAAAAATTATCAAAACATCACAATGAAAAAGTTTATTTGTGTGTTATAGGTCCTGGTACTTCGGTAAAAATTTCCAAGTCCAAGACCAAATCAGAAAATCCTCTTTCTCCTTGGGAAAGAGAAGCTAGGCGTTATGGTTACGATGATTGTTATATTACTACTTATGAAACTCTGCGCGGTAGATCTGAAAAAGCTACTGCAAAGTCTCCCTCTGTACTCAAAAGAGTTTGTGGAGACTTTCAAGGTATTCAAGGAGATAATTTGTTGCAAGATTATTACAAGAGCGATACAGAGGACGAAGAATTTTATTCTGAACTTATCAAAGAAAGCGACAGGCATGTAAAAAATGTCACTTCTTATTCATTTTTGGGAAACAAGCACTGCTGGAACTACTCCCGTGATTTTGGTTTGGTTGAAAAGATTGATCTCATGGATCCCGATGCCCATAAAAGAGGCACTTTTACATATGATTCTAGTTATTCGCCTACCATGGCATGGATAAAATTTTGTCAAGATCACATTGTTTTGTTGATTTTGGATGAAGCGCATGCAACAAAGAACGATACACAACAAAATCGTTCATGTGCAGCTGCTATTAGAGCTGTGCGTCGTGCTTATAAAGTCAAAGGAAATACTGGTTGTTATGTTGGTATACTTACAGCCACGCCGTTGGACAAACCTACTCATTCCAACAACTATTTTAAACTTTTGGGGAATAAAGACCCTGTAAAGAATTTTGACATGTTTGTATTTCCCGGAGCTGTTTCTTCTCAAGAATGTTACAGAGAAGCCCTAACGTATAACCAGACCAAAGCTCTAGAAATTGCCAAAAAGTACAAAATGTTTACCGAAGATGGCAAAATCAAAAAGACCAAAAATCCTAGCGAAGCCGAACTCATTAGTTCACTTTGGATTGACTGTGTTTTAAATGCAACTCACTCTGCCATGATAGATGTTACCATAAAGATTTTGTGCAATGGGTTTTTTAATGTAAACAATGAGGATGACCTCAGAGATATTGCTATTGCGTACAGTTTATTGGAGGAGGCAGATGCGCTTCAAAAGTTGGGTCAAGGAGGTAAAGCACTAAGCAAGAAGAACGAATCTTCTAGATTTGCTGAAGATGGCATGACTCGCACTCTGGCTAGAAGAGCTTTTAAACACTTTCAAGACGATCCTGATAATAAAATTGTACTCGGCTTTAATCATATTAGCAATGTCGAAAGAGCAAAAAACTTTTTGTTGGATTTTGGAGTATCTTCTCAAGAAATGGGTACAATTTGTGGAGATGAAGAAGACGGTCCAAATAGAAGTGCTTGCTCGAAACAAGTTACCAAAGAACAACACGTGGATGCTTTTCAGCGCAAAAAGAGCTTTCGTATTCTAATAATGACAATAAAATCGGGAGGAACAGCAATCAGTTTACATGACCAGGTAGGTCAACGTAAGCGTTATTTGTA